>ERZ791746.2116-NODE-2116-length-11887-cov-10.736562_pt1 | contig 11887 bp, 7 predicted proteins | sample MGYA00510038_ERZ791746 | MGnify/ENA primary metagenome ERZ791746 (study PRJEB30046, sample SAMN00792018) | human gut metagenome | study: EMG produced TPA metagenomics assembly of the A metagenome-wide association study of gut microbiota in type 2...
ATACTTTCGATTGTTCATATGTACTGTACCTCCAATTGAAGTATAGCACATAGATGCATTGACTTAAAGTAAAGCAATTAATGTCGTTTACTATAGAAGCCCCCATACGGACGCACGTCGCCCAGTCACCCGTCAGTGCCGCAGGCGGGACCTCAACTCTCAACTCTCTTGCCTCAACTCTGTTTTTGAAAACCCCGTCATAGTCATTTACCAGGGAGATCTCTCGACTCATCGTAGCTGTAGCGATTCTTAAATGCAGAGTTATTTAGCATGCTGCCACCGCTCGAGATGACGTATTAGGGTGAGTGTCAATTAGAATAGCAACGTAGTTGCGAATGCCCTCGATCTCGGTCTCGACCTCGATCTCACCAGCGCCGCCACCTTTGCGGCGAGAGCCGCGGAACGGTTCGGGCCCGAAGGGCCAAATCAGCTTTCCTAGGAGCTAGAAGCTAACAGCTAGAAGCCCCCATACGGACGCACGGCCCTCAGTTACCCTACAGCCCTTTATATCTCTCCACGTACCATGCCACCGTCCTCTCCAGCCCTTCTTCGAATTCCGTTTCCCCTTGCCAGCCCAGCTGGGAGCGGATTTTTTTCGTGTCCATGCCGTATCTCCGGTCGTGGCCGGGGCGGTCTTTGACCTGTGTGATGAGGGTGTCCGGCTTGCTGAGGATGTAGAGGATGCGGCGGATGAGGTCGATGTTGGAAATTTCGCAGTGGCCGCCGATGTTGTAGATCTCTCCGTCTTTGCCCTTTTGGAGGATCAGGTCGATGGCTCTGCAGTGGTCTTCCACGTAGAGCCAGTCCCGCACGTTTTTCCCGTCGCCGTAGAGGGGGATGGGCTGGTCGGTCAGGGCCCTCTGGATGGTGAGGGGGATGAGCTTTTCGGGGTACTGGAAGGGGCCGTAGTTGTTGCTGCAGCGGGAGATGGTGACCGGGATGCCGTAGGTCCTGCGGCAGGCGAGGGTGAGGAGGTCGGCGCTGGCCTTGGAGCTGCTGTAGGGGGAGTGGGGGTCCAAAGGGGACTCTTCGGTGAAAAGAAGGTCCGGCCGGTCCAGGGGGAGGTCGCCGTAGACTTCGTCGGTGGAGACCTGGTGGAAGCGCTGGATGCCGTATGTCCGGCAACCGTCTAATAGGACGCCGGTGCCCAGGATGTTTGTCTCCAGGAACAGGGCAGGGTCTTCGATGGACCGGTCCACGTGGGATTCGGCGGCGAAGTTTACCACCATGTCCGGGTGCTCTTCCTCGAAGAGGCGGTACACCGTCTCCCGGTCGCAGATGTCGCCCTTCACGAAGCGGAAATTGGGGCTATCCATCACCGGGGCGAGGTAGGACAGGTCCGCGGCGTAGGTGAGTTTGTCCAGGCACAGGATCCGGAGGTCCTTGTGGGCTTTCATGAGGTAGAGAATAAAGTTGGCGCCGATAAATCCGGCACCGCCAGTAACGAGAATGGTCATGGGGGCCTCCTTGGGGAATTGGGATTGGTGTTACTTGTATTGTAATGGATGGGGAGAGAAGTGGGAAGTGGGGGACGGGTGGCTGAGCGGCGTGCGAATGGGCGGGGGCTTCTAGCTTCTAGCTGTTAGCGGCTAGGAAGGCTGGAAAGCGGCTGCGCCGCAAAGACACCCCAACCGCCCCTCTTTAGAGGGGAGGGGGACCGCTTGCGGTGGAGGGGTGTCTGGTGGGTGGCCGCGTTAGCGGCTGGAGAATTGGCAGAAAACGGTAGGAGCGACTTTAGCGAGAGCCCCCTCCGTCTCGCTGCGCTCGCCACCTCCCCCATAGATGGGGGAGGTTAAAATCAGCCTGCGGCGCTTTGCTGGGTGGGCGAGCGTTCGAACGGATGGAGCTTTGAGCCTTCAGCCTTGAGCTTTGAGCTGGACAGGCCCTGCGGGCCGTGTGATTTGTGGCTGAGGGGCTTGTGAACGGGTGGGGGCTTTTAGCTGCTAGCGGCTAGGAAAGCTGGTCGGCCTGCGGCGCTGACGGTCCGCGGCTTCGCCGCAAAGGTGGCGACGCACAGATTTTGGAAGCGCCGCCTTATGAAACACCCACCAACCCTCCCTCTTTAGAGGGAGGGGGGACCGCTTGCGGTGGGTGGGTGGCCGCGAAGCGGCTGGGGAATGCGGGAAACGTTCAGAGTGACTTCAGCAAAAGCCCCCTCCGCCCTGCGGGCACCTCCCCCATAGATGGGGGAGGTTAAAGTCAGCCTGCGGCGCTAGCCGCTGTCAGGTAGTCCCCCTTTTCCAAAGGGGGATGTCTGCGAAGCAGACAGAGGGATTCCGATGGGCCCTGCGGGGGATTCGCCTGGGGCGAATCAGTAGCTAGTGGCTGGTAGCTAGTGGCCAGGTGAACAGGCCCTGCGGGCCGGACCCATCAGATTCCATCACCATCTCTCAGCCCCGTGGGCAGCTCTCTTCTGGGAAGAGAGCCTGCTACAGTGGCAATTTCACGTTGTTTGTGCAGCGTCATTAGGATTCCAATAGCGGCGAAGCCGCGGGACGGTTCTGGCCCGAAGGGCCCGACCAGCTTTCCTGAAAGCTAACAGCTAGCAGCTAGAAGCCCCCGCCTGTTCGGACGGCGGCTGGCCATGCGACACATGCGGCGGAGCCGCTGGACCTCAACTCTCTTCACTCAAATCTCAATTCTGCCCTTTCACCCATCTGTTTACATATTTCCCCTATATCTGCTAAAATATCTTTAGATGTTTTTATTTAGGAACAAAATGGCAGATATGGCGGTGAATATGAACAATGGGACGAAATAAGACGATCATTTATCCCCAGGTGTTGAAGCATCTGGAGGATTTGGGTTGGCGCATCAAGCTGGCCCGGCTCAGGAGGAAGCTTTCCGTGGCCACTGTGGCGGAAAGGGCGAAGGTGTCCCGCAGCTCTGTATGGGAAGTGGAAAAAGGGTCCCCTTCTGTGGCTATCGGTATTTATCTGAATGTCCTCATGGCTATCGGTATGGCAGGGGAATTGGACCGGGTCCTGGCGGACGATCCGTTGGGCCGTCTCATGCAGGATAGCGATCTGCCAACCAGGGAAAGGAGGAAGAGGGGGGAATGAAGGGGAATATGAATTATACCGTCCATGCGGGCTGGGAAGAAGACCGGCCTGTCGGAACATTGTCTATTGAGAAAAACAGGGGAAAAGAAATGATTTCCTTCTCTTTTTCCAATGACTGGCTCTCTGATCATGGTAACCTCATGCTTGATCCGTTCTTACAGCCCTGGCCTGGCAGGCAGTTTGCGGAAAATGGGCTTTGGGGATGCTTTTCTGATGCTGCTCCGGACCGTTGGGGACGTATGCTGATGAAGAGGAGGGAAATGGAGCTGGCGGACAGGGAAAAGCGGGTTTCTTCAAATCTTACCGATTCCGACTATCTTCTTGGCGTAGAGGATACCCTGCGTACCGGGGGACTCAGGCTCTCAGCCAATGGAGTCTTTCTGGCGGAAAGCCCTATGGCCGTCCCACCGCTGGCAAGGCTCAGAGCCCTGGAAGACACATCCCGGTCCTTTGAGAGGGGTGGAGATATACTTAAGCTGACAGACCTGGAGTACCTGGTTTCTACCGGGTCATCTCTTGGCGGCGCCCGGCCGAAGGTCAATGTGGTTGATGAGAAGGGGAACCTGTGGATAGCCAAGTTTACTTCTCTCCATGATGATTTTCATACAGAGTGCTGGGAAATGGTACTTCATGATCTGGCTGTTTCCTGTGGTATAGAAGTGCCGGATGCACGGCTGGAAAAGTTGGGAAAAAACGAGGCTTTCCTGATTCGTCGTTTTGACAGGGAGGGCAAAAAGAGAATACACTTTGCCTCTGCCATGACTATGACAGGGAAAAAGGATGGAGAGGCGGCCTCTTTTCTTGATATTGCTGAGTGGATCAGTTCCCATGGCTGCCAGCCGGAAAAAGACCTGCAGGAGCTCTGGAAGCGGATGGTCTTCAGTATCATCGTCAATAATACGGATTGCCATTTAAGAAATCATGGGTTTCTCCTTGGAAATAAGGGCTGGCATCTTTCACCGGCCTATGATATGAATCCCAGTCCTTTTCAAAAGGAGATGGCCCTGTCTATTACAGAGAATGATTTCTATCCCAGCCTTACCAATGCTATAGAAATGGCTCCTTACTATGGAATCCGGGAGGGAAAAGAGGAAGTCCGCATTCTCGTGGATATGGTATTGAAGCAGTATGCTGGGCTGGCAGATCAATATAGAGTACCAAATCATGAAATACGGATTTTTGGGAAGCTGTTCGAAAGAAACAGCAGGTTTTGAGAATCTGGGGGAAATCAGTGGCTAGTAGCTGGTGGCCAGGTGGATAGGCCCTCCGGGCCGGGGGACCGGTGGCTGGGGAGCATGCGAACGGGCGAGGGCTTCTAGCTCCTAGCTTCTAGCGGCTAGGAAGGCTGAACAGCCTGCGGCGCTTTGCTGGGTGGGCGAGCGTGCGAACGGATGGGGGCTTCTAGCTTTTAGCGGCTAGCTTCTAGGAAAGATTGGTCAGCGGCTTCGCCGCTATCAACAGTCCCCCTTTTTCAAAGGGGGATGTCACGTAGTGACAGAGGGATTCTGATGGGCCCTGCAGGGTGATTCGCCTGGGGCGAATCAGTAGCTAGTGGCTGGTAGCTAGTGGCTAGGTGAACAGGCCCTGCGGGCCGGACCCATCAGATTCCATCACCATCTCTCAGCCCGGTGGGCAGCTCTCTTCTGGGAAGAGAGCCTACTGCAGTGTCAGCAGCACGTTTTTGGGGTGGAATTATTAGGGCACCAACGGCGGCGAAGCCGCGGGACGGTTCTGGCCCGAAGGGCCCGACCAGCTTTCCTGAAAGCTAACAGCTAGCAGCTAGAAGCCCCCGCCTGTTCGGACGGCGGCTGGCCATGCGACACCTGCGGCGGAGCCGCTGGGCCTCAACTCTCAACTCTCAAATCTCAACTCTTTTTCTGTTATAATGGACTTAGCATTTTAACGCGATCATGCAATTTACACAGGAAGGGAATGGGAACTCATGAAATATGATTATCTGGTCGTTGGTGCCGGGCTCTTTGGGGCTGTTTTTGCCCATGAGGCGAAGGAGGCGGGGAAGTCGGTGCTGGTCATTGACCGGCGGCCCCAGATCGGGGGGAATGTGTACACGGAAGACATCGAAGGCATCCATGTGCACAAGTACGGCGCCCACATTTTCCATACGAACCTGAAGCACGTATGGGACTATGTGAACCGTTTCGCCACTTTTAACCGGTTCACCAATTCGCCGGTGGCCAATTACAATGGGGAGCTCTATTCCCTTCCTTTTAATATGTATACCTTCAACAAGATGTGGGGCGTGGTGACGCCACAGGAAGCGGCGGCGAAGATCGAGGAGCAGCGGAAGGCGGCGGGCATTACGAACCCGAAGAACCTGGAGGAGCAGGCCATTTCCCTCGTGGGTACCGACATTTACGAGAAGCTCATCAAGGGGTACACGGAAAAGCAGTGGGGCCGTCCCTGCACGGAGCTGCCGGCGTTTATCATCAAGCGGCTGCCGGTGCGGCTTACTTTTGATAACAACTATTTCAACGCCCTTTACCAGGGCATCCCCGTCGGGGGCTACACGAAGATGGTGGCGAACATGCTCTCCGGCATCGAAGTGCGGTTGGACGTGGATTACCTGGAGAACAAGGAAGAACTGGATGGTCTCGCGAACCACGTGATCTACACGGGACCCATCGACGCCTATTTCCACTACGACCTGGGACCTCTCGAATACCGGAGCGTGCGGTTCGAGACGGAGGTGCTGGACATGCCGAACTTCCAGGGCAACGCGGCGGTGAACTACACGGACAGGGAAACCCCGTGGACCCGGATCATTGAGCACAAGTGGTTCGAATTCGGGAAGGACGAAGAAGGAAATGACCTGCCGAAGACCGTAATCAGCCGGGAATATTCGTCGGAATGGAAAGTGGGGGATGAACCCTACTACCCCGTGAACGATGTAAAGAACGGGGAACTCTATAAGAAGTACAGGGCATTGGCGGATCAGGAAATGAAAGTCACCTTCGGCGGAAGGCTCGGGGAGTATAAGTACTACGATATGGACGCGGTAATTGACCGGGCGTTGCAGTGTGCAAAAGGGCTGCTGAGCGGCGTGTGAACGGGTGAGGTGTTGTGGCTGAGCGGCGTGCGAACGGATGGGGGCTTTTAGCTTTTAGCGGCTAGCAGCTAGGAAAGCCGGTCCGCCTGCGGCGCTTTGCTGGTTGAGCGAGCGTTCGAACGGATGGGGCCTTGAGCCTTCAGCCTTGAGCCTTGGGCTGGTCAGGCCCTGCGGGCTGATTCCATCAGAATCCCTCACCCCGGTGGGGAGCTCCCTTTGGAAAAGGGAGCCTACTGTAGAGGTAAATGCACGTTATTTGTGTAGAGTCATTAGGATTCCAACGGCGGCGGAGCCGCTATTGGATAGCCTCCTTCCTTGGGAAGGAGGTGGCTGCGAAGCAGACGGAGGTTAGCGGATGGAAGTGCCGCAGGCTAAAGGATAGTCCCCCTTTTCCAAAGGGGGATGTCTGCGAAGCAGACAGAGGGATTCCGATGGGCCCTGCGGGCTAGTCGGTATGTGGCTGAGTGGCGTGCGAACGTATGGGGGCTTCTAGCTTTTAGCGGCTAGCAGCTAGAGGCCCCGTACGGACGCACGCCGCCTATCCACCCGTCAGTTCCTCCCGTTCGCACGTCGCCTGGCCACCGGTTATCGCTACCAATCTTCTTTATAATATGATAAAATAAATATACTATATGTTTGGAGGGAGAATCTGCCGCTCTTCGGGGTGTGGGTGGCGGTGTTTTTTTAGTGACAATTTTGAGGACCATGCATGAGTAAAAGCATCAATGATGAATTAACTATCGATGTAAGCCATATGTTCGGAGAGAAGTGGAATGTGACCGCCGGGGACCTTTCTCGGTATGGGGAAGATATCCGCCGGGCGGCGGAGGCGGTGGAGGGTATCCGGACCACCGGGAAGGGGCCCGATGGGTCTTCTGTGCTTTTTCCGCACCTGCCTTATCTTCTGGAGGAGGAACTGCTCATTTCGAAGGAGGAGAAGGAGCGGCTCCTGGCTCTCGGGGAAAAGGCGAAGGACGTTGATATCCTCGTTTCCATCGGCGTCGGTGGCTCCTACCTGGGGAACCAGGCGCTCTTTGACCTTTTCTGCGGACCCTACTGGAATGAAATGACGAAGGAAGAGCGGAAGGGGTATCCGAAGGTGTACTTCGCCGGCCAGAATGTGGATCCCGTGAGCCTTGTGGAACTGGCGGACTGCATCCACCGGGAAGGGAAGCGGGCAGGCCGCAGGCTCCATGTGCTGCTTCTGGTAATTTCCAAGTCCGGTACTACCATCGAGCCGGTGTCTGCGGTGCGGGGACTGGAAAAGCTGCTCTGCGGAGAGTGTGAGCTCCATCTCATGGCCATTACGGATAAAGAAAAAGGCCGGATCCGTCCCCTGGCGGAAAAGAACCATTTCCCCTGCTTCACGGTGCCTGACGGTATCGGCGGACGGTTCAGCGTGTTCTCCCAGGTGGGCCTGGTCTTTGGCATGCTCACGGGCATCGATATCCAAAGTTTCCTCCAGGGGGCGGCCATGGTGGAAGAGGCCTGTCGGAGTGAGGAAATCGATAAGAACCCGGCGCTCCTCCTGGGGGCGCTGAAGTATATCGCCATGAAGGACTACGGCATTGCCACGGAAATCATCATGCCCTACGGCGACAAGCTGCGGTCCCTTGGCTGGTGGTACGCCCAGCTCCTCGGGGAGTCCCTGGGAAAGAAATATGACATGGATGGCCACGAAGTGTACAACGGCCGGACTCCGGTGGCTTCGGTGGGGACCACGGACATGCATTCCCTCACCCAGGAACACCAGCAGGGACAGAAGAATAAGCTGGTCCAGTTCATCTCCGTGAAGGAACCGGCAAGGGACGTGGAAGTGGAGTGCAATGAAAAGAACGCCACCGGCCCCGTGCCCATGAGCCGCATGCTGGACGCTGCCCGCCGGGCGAACGAAGAGGCCCTGGCATCGGAAGGCCGCATGAGCTGCCATATCGCCATGAAAGAGCTCACTCCCTTCCACGTGGGGGCTCTGATGTACTTCTTCTTCCTCGCCATCGCCTACGAAGGGGCGCTGGCAAATGTAAATGCCTACGACCAGCCGGGGGTGGAGGACTATAAGAAGATTCTCCACGAGGATCTCCGGAAGTATATCGTGGAACATAAATGAGCGATTGCCGCTTTCCACCATGGAGAGCGGCTTTTGTGTAAAGACAGTTCGAGGTCGAGATCGAGGGGGACCGGAGGTCCTGAAGGCCTAGATCTAGATCTAGGTCTAGGCCTTTAGCGGCTTTGCCGCAGTTGTCGAGTGGCTGAGGGGCATGCGAACGGGTGGGGCATTGAGCCTTCAGCCTTGAGCCTTGAGCTGGTCAGGCCCTGCGGGCCGGGTGACGAATGGGTGAGAGTCGTGCGAGCGTATGGGGGCTTCTAGCTGCTAGCGGCTAGCTGTTAGGAAGGCTGGTTCGCCTGCGGCGCTGACTATCCGCGGCTTCGCCGCAAAGGTGGCGGCGCACAGATTTTGGAAGCGCCGCCTTATGATACACCCACCAACCCTCCCTCTTTAGAGGGAGGGGGGACCGCTTGCGGTGGGTGGGTGGCCGCGAAGCGGCTGGGGGGATAAGCAGAGAACGGTAGGAGTAACTTTAGCGAGAGCCCCCTCCGTCTCGCTGCGCTCGCCACCTCCCCCATAGATGGGGGAGGTTAAAGTCAGCCTGCGGCGCTTGTGTGGCTAAGCGCCGTGCGAACGGATGGGGGCATTGAGCCTTGAGCCTTGAGCCTTGAGCTGGTCAAGCCCTGCGGGCCGGGCACAGTGGCTGAGGGGCGTGCGAACGGGTGGGGGCTTTTAGCTGCTAGCGGCCAGGAAGGCTGGCCAGGCCCTTTGGGCCAGTTCCCATCAGTTTCCTACAGCTAACCCCAGCCCCGTGGGCAGCCCCGGCCGGGCGACGGAGGTTAGCTGCTGGTTGCGCCGCAGGCTTAGGACTTGCTTCCCCCTTCGGGGGAAGTCCCGCGAAGCGGGGATGGGGGTGCATTTGCGGCGTCGCCGCTGTCAACAGTCCCCCTTTTCCAAAGGGGGATGTCTGCGAAGCAGACAGAGGGATTCTGATGGGCCCTGCGGGCCGTTTCCATCACCATCTCTCAGCCCGGTGGGCAGCTCTCTTCTGGGAAGAGAGCCTGCTGCAGTGGCAACTGCACGTCATTTGTGCAGAGCCATTAGGATTCCATCTGCGGCGGAGCCGCAGTCAGGTAGTCCCCCTTTTCCAAAGGGGGATGTCTGCGAAGCAGACAGAGGGATTCTGATGGGCCCTGCGGGCCGTTTCCATCACCATCTCTCAGCCCGGTGGGCAGCTCTCTTCTGGGAAGAGAGCCTACTGTAGTGTCAGTAGCACGTTTTTGGGGTGGAGTCATTAGGATTCCAACAGCGGCGAAGCCGCGGGATCTCAACTCTCAACTCTCTTACCTCAACTCTGTCTTTGAAAACCCCGTCATAGTCATTTACCAGGGAGATCTCTCGACTCATCGAAGCTGTAGCTATTCTTTCTTGTAGTGTCACTACTCCGCTTACCACCCGAGGGGAAGCGTGTCACTGGATTCTCAGTCGCCTGCGGCTCCTTACGAATCCAGTTCCCTTGCCACCGCTCGAGATGACGATGGACGGTTGGAGACAGAAGGTATGGCGGTGGAACCGCTGATGGGTCCATTCATAAGGCGGCGCTTCTCTATTTGTGCGCCGCCACCTTTGCGGCGAGAGCCGCGAACGGGGAGCGATCGAAGCGCCGCAGGCGGACCAGCTTTCCTAGAAGCTAACAGCTAGCAGCTAGAAGCCCCCGCACGTTCACAGGTAACCCAGCCACATGACACCTGCGGCGGAGCCGCGGGATCTCAACTCTCAAATCTCAAATCTCAACTCTGTATTTTCCTCAGGAGGTACCTATCCCATGTATCGTAGTGCTAAAACCGCCGCTATTCTTGCGGCTTTTATGGCTGTCAGCGGGGCCGCTGTGATGATGGCGGGCTGCGGGCAGGAGCAGCAGAAGGACCGGAAGGACCAGCAGGAAGACGTGCTTACCGACGAGAACGGCCGGAAGTACGAGCTTATCAAGAACGACGACGGCACGGAAACCGCGAAGTATGAGAACGGCGACGAGGTCACCTTCCGCCGGGACGATAACGACAATCTCCAGTACGTGTCCGGCATGTCCAGCCTTCTTCCCATGCTCATGATGAGCTATTTCCTTTTCCATGGCATCAACGGCTACTCCGGCCACTATGACCGGAATACGGGGAGCGTGCTGAACGACCGGCCTGCCTATACGGAGCAGAAGAAGAATCCGAACTACGGCACCGCCAATGGCAGCGCCTACCAGTCCGGGAAGTCCTCCGGGAAGACCACCGTCACCGCTCCCGCCGGCGGGAAGACGGGATTCGGCGGCGCCGGTGCCAGGGGAGGTGCGTCCTGATGGAAAAGACATTTATGGATGAACTGGACCGGAACATTTTCCCCTACGTGGAGTATCCGGGGTATCCCTTCCGGTATCCCACCCACCTGCCCCTGGTCATGGACCGGCGGCAGGTGGAGGAAATCCGGCAGGCCAGCTCCGACCTGTACCGCATTTTTGCCAAAGCCACGGCCCGGGTGAAGGACATGGACGACCATTTCCTGGACCTCATGGAAATCCCGGAGAAGCTCCGGAAGTACCTGCACCACGGGAATCCCATGAAGGACCTGCCCACGTGGCTTTCGAGGTTTGATTTCGTCATCGACAGGAAGGGCGCCCTCCACATGGTGGAGATCAATGCGGACACGCCCTGCGCGGAAATCGAGGCGTACTACGCCAACGGGGTGGCGGCGAAGTATTTCGACAAGAGAAATCCCAACGCCTTCGGCATGAACGAACTCCGGAGTTTCCTGCTGGACGTGTACCTCCGGTGTTGCGGGAACCTGTCGGCGGCAGAACTGGCGGAGCATCCCATCCTTTTCTCCTGTTTCCACGACTACATCGAAGACTACGGCACCACCCTGTTTCTCATGAACGCCATGAAGGAGGCGGTGCCGGAGGACGTGCGGGAACATATCCTCTTCGATACTTTCTATAACCTCGCCGTCATGGAAGACGGCAACGTGGCGCTGCCCGACGGGCGGACCGTGTCCTTCCTCTACCGCATGCACCCCATGGAAATCCTCATCGAAGAGACGGCGGACCAGGACGGGTCGTCTCTTGGCGAGCTCATGATGGAGGGCTACATCCATGACCGGTACGCCATGATGAACCCGCCGGAGTCCATTATCATGCAGTCCAAGGGATTCCAGGCCCTCCTTTACGCCCTCATGGAGGCGGACGCCTCCTTCTTCAGCAGCCGGGAAAAGGAGACCATCCGGAAATATATCCCGGAATGCTACTTCCAGAGGGACTTCCGGCTGGGGGACATGCCGGAGGATTCGAAGTGGATCCGGAAACCCATCTGGGGCCGGGAAGGAAAGGGCATCGACATCATCGACGGCATGGGCCATGTGATCCACCGGAAACAGGTGGCAGAGGACGATGAAATCGTGCGGAGGGACAGCGAGTCCTCCCTGGTGCAGCGGTACATAGACCAGCAGTCCATCGTCACCAAGACGGACGTGGGCATCCTCCAGGGCTACGTGACCCTGTCCTGCTTCATGCTGGGCGATAAGCCGTCGGCATTGTACGCCCGGTTCAGCGAAGAAGAAATCGCAGGAAACGAGGCGTACTGGATACCGGTGGTGGAATGAGGTCGAGGGGCGTGTGAACGTGTGGGGGCTTTGAGCAGATCAGTAGCTAGTGGCTTGTGGCTAGTGGCT
>ERZ791746.2120-NODE-2120-length-11844-cov-2.797947_pt1 | contig 11844 bp, 10 predicted proteins | sample MGYA00510038_ERZ791746 | MGnify/ENA primary metagenome ERZ791746 (study PRJEB30046, sample SAMN00792018) | human gut metagenome | study: EMG produced TPA metagenomics assembly of the A metagenome-wide association study of gut microbiota in type 2...
GATGACGGCTGCGGCCTGTTCCCCTGCCGGGAAAACGCAGCCCGGACGCTCTACGTGGACGCGGAAGGGCGCATGTCCCCCTGCATCTACCTGAACCTTCCGGTGGATGCGCCCGCCTCTTCGCCCGAGGCCGTGAACCGCCGCGTGTTCGGGTCCGCCGTAGAGGAAGACCCCCTCGGCATCTGGCAAAGCGGCCCTTTCCGCATGTTCCGCGATGCGCTGCAAAGCCCGCTTCCGGATATCCCCTGCCGCACCTGCCCCAAACGTTTCGAAACGGGGAACTGACGCCTACCCCCTCCCGGTAAAACGATGCCCCGGAAACTTTAAATTCCGGGGTTCTTCTTTTGGGCTTTCAGGCGGGTAACGCACGTCCATGACATCGTGGAGACAGGCCATAGCTTCGTTTAAATTCGGGCCCCCGATTTGTTATTGAACGCCCTACCCTACCGCAATCCGTATGAGCCATAGGCAGGAAGAAGGCTCGATAGCGCGTCCCCCCTATTGATAGTGAGGACCCTGTAAAAGATCAGGAAGGGCTTGAAGGAATGTTTCCTTCACACAGCGTCGCATAGAAACAACGTGCTTTGGGAACCCCTTTTGGGGGATGTGTTTACTTGAAATAGGGAACAGCTTGAAGCGTTTTTTTCTGTTTTGAAATCAAGAACAGAAAGATCTGACTTTTTCTTTCTTTCTATCATGTGGGGTAAAACGGAAAAAAGGCCGTCCAATATGGACGCGCAGAATATCCGTCCATTTCGTCCTCTCTTGTATGTATATATTGTTTTTATTATCTATTTTTGAATAGGGACATTTCTTTTCGTCATAAATATGATTGTCCGCGAAGAGCGGCCATTCTGTCCTTGCATGTTGGACAGGCATACTGTCCCGGGACACGCTGGGCGTCCAGAATGCAAGGACAGCGTGTCCTGACATGCTATCCCCGCTCATTGGACTTCCAAAATGTCCCTACTTCCCGGCGATCTGCATGTCCTTTCAGTGTGTCCGATCTGAATATCCTCACAAAAAGGACATACGTTTTGTCCGAACAGTTTGTTTGAGCACAATGGCCGATCAAAATATGCATAGCCGTTTTTCCGGTCAAAATATCCTGCCATACTAGACGCTCGAAAAGGACTCTCATGTATTCCACTCAAAATGGATACTCACAATGTCCATGCAAACCATATATGGTTGCCTGTCTCCGTCAGAGCGATTGGGAATGCTCCGGTGGGGAGCAACTGCTCTGGACCTGCAGTGATACCTTCCGTTTCTGAGGGAGGAACGATGGTTGGGGAAAGGAGCATATGGGGAAAACGGTCCCTCAGGCCTCTTCTTTTGGTGACCGGTGGAGGATAGCCGATTGTTGTAAGGACGGTGGCCAACCGGAGAGGCGGGGGGACGTTCCTGATGATGGGGCGGCTTATGGATAATGTGGGTGTCCACTAAGGGAGTCCATATTGGATGCTTTCAGGGCGACGGGCGGATACTCAAAAGATTTGCAGTTCCTCCCTGTATGTTGGAAGAATGCAATATGATATGAGCGCGTCCATTTGAGCGTCCATTATGATAGTCCGTTTTGAGTGGATATTTTGCTGTAAAAAATCAGCTTTTTCATGTTTAAAGAATGAGAAAAAACATTCATCTTATAAACATGCTATCAGAATATCTCTGCGTGTTTTTTGAAATATAAGAATATGGACATACAAAATGGACACTCAAAAAAATGGATCAACATGTACTCTCAAAATGGCCTCTCAAAAAGTCCTCGCAGAAAGGAGGGGATGCAACAACGCTACGTAGAGAAGAATACCATAAGCTCGGGTACGTGGTTACATGTGGGGAATAATCAGGTTCGTCATGGCCTCACGAACTTGGGGCTAAAATGAATACGCATTGGAGCATGTCGGCATCAGCAATGGTACTGGTGCAATAGGGGAGGGTAGATGTTCAGCCGTAGAGTTTGTTTTCCTGCGCCGTTGAAACGTTCGTTTTGTCCAGGGATGGGCCCATGCTGACATCGTTCAATCTTTTTGAAATCGTGTTTCGCCCTATGGTGAATAAAGGCATGGCTCGTGGAGTAAGCGCTATCCTCCAACGGGCTCCGGGGCTGAAAGATTTTTGAGTGGGCGGTCTAAGGGCTGGGAGGATGGCCCCCCCTGAAGGCAATGGAAAAGGAATATGATAACAGCCGATGATTTCCGTGTGGCGTATCCCTGAGTGGGTGGATACTCGCAAAAACATATTTGATATACGAATTTTTTCGGGTAACCATCCGTCCTTCAAGCATTCTTTTTTTGTATGTCCGCTTGTCTGAAAAATAACAGGTATGGATTTGTAATATGCTGAAATAAAACGATTTTATCTCAAACAAAAAATTCATCAAGGGAACCGCTCTTGATGCGCGAGCCCATCCGCTGCGTAAGGGCGAACATTCATCGAAAGAAATATAGAAAAAAAATAGACTAAAAATGTTGTGCTTCAACGTTTTTTATTCTATCTGAAAACCAAGTCGTTCACTAAAAGGAGATTCCGATGGGCAAGATCATTTCGGTCGTCAACAACAAGGGTGGTGTGGGGAAGACGACGATCACCGTCAATCTCGCACATGCCCTGGCCATGCAAGGGAAAAAGGTGTTGATCGTCGATGTGGACAGCCAGTGCAACTCCACTTCCTTTTTCAACCTCGCTCCCGGCTGTGCTTCGCTTTACGAGCTGCTTGCCTCGGTTTATGACGAAGAAGCCCCCGAAATCAAACCTGAATCTTGCATCTATCCCACAGAGATCGGTTGCAGCATCCTCCCGAACGTTGAGGAGATGGCCTTCATCGAAGCCGAATTCTATAAGAACGAGTCATACATCGTCGCCCTCCGTGAACGGCTGAGAGAGTATGCGACCAAAGAGTTTGACATCACCCTCATCGACTGCCCGCCTTCAATGGGGGCTTTCGTGTATATGGCGATGATCGCCTCCGACTTTATCATTGTGCCCATCCGTGCGGGGTCGCGTTTCTCGCTCGACGGTATCACGAAAACCATCAATGCTATCAACCAGATCCGCCGCACGAAGCTGAACGAAGGGCTTGTCCTGCTTAAGTTCCTGTACAATATGGCTGACTTGCGGCGGCTTGCGGACAAGCACTCGCTGACCATCCTGAACAACCGCTATCCCGGACAGGTCCTCACCGAGTACATCAGTGAGGCGACCATGCTCCGATCCTCCGAGATGCTTTCCGAAACGGTGTTCCAATCTTCACCCCGCAGTAAGGTGGCGGCGAAATTCCGCTCCGTCGCCCGTGAAATCCTCGCCGCCCTCGGCATGTAAACAGGAGCCTCTGATGACCCCCGGACAGACGCATCCCCGCAGACGCGGCCTCAACGAACTGATGGAATCCGTCGCGGCCAAGCTGGCAGAGCGCCCAGATCACATCGCGGCGGCCAGAGTCCTTGAGGAGATGCAGGCTGACGCCGCGAAAATCTCGCATAAGGCGGATGGTGTGGACGTGCAGAATGGACAGTCTGAAATGTCCTCCTCCTCCTCCTCCTCCTCCTCCTCCTCCTCCTCTGTGGACGCGCAAATTGATTCTCCTGAGTGTCCTGACAAAGTGGACGATCAGAACGGACTTGCAAGTGGACTCGCCACGGAGGCACGATCTGGCGTCTCTGTGAAGACAGAAGCTGAGGACATGCAAAATGGACAGCCTGATATCACTGTCAAAGTGGACGCTCAGGCGTCTCAGCACTCCCCTTCGCAACGAGAAGCAACGGGAAAATATTCTGAAACTCCAAGCCTTGAGTCCCTGAGCGCGCCCTCTACGTGGACGCCGATAGTGGACACTCTACATGGACATTTAAAGGCATCTCCGGCTGTTTCCCGTCCCGATGGACGGAAACGTCCTTATCAAGTGGATGTCCAGAATGGACACTCAGAATGTCCTGACAAAAGATCCTCTCACTATGAAGAGCTGCCTGAGCGGAATCCAGAGCTACCGGTGGAGAACAGACTAGAGGCGGGGACTTCCACGGAGCAGGGGACGTCTGCCTTGCGTAAGCATGATCAGGAAGAAGCCGTACCTGTCCAGGCCGCTGCGATGACATTGCGTTCGCCCACATCAGACGCTCTGAATGGCCGCTCACGCCGGACAGCCAAAGTTGACGTGCAGGCAGGGGCCCGGTGCAAACCCAAGAGGGTCGGAGAAGGGCAGATCAGCCTCCTCAGGCCTCTGGCTCCAGTGCATGGGGCCAATCCGACGAAGCTCTTCAAGTGGCTTTACGGGATCGGCAAGAAAGAAACCATCGACCTGACCCTCCCCATTATTGAGGAGACCATCGGTATCGATGCGCGGACCTGCCGTCGGATCATCGCTACATGGGCGGAAACGGGCGTGTGCGAGAAAACGGTCCATCGGCGCGGGATGCGTATCAGGCTTCTTATGGATGAAAAGGAGGCACTCGGCGCGCCGCGTGCCGCTTCCCCTTCCGTGTCGGCTTCTCCGGCGGATGAGCTGGAGAGGGCGCTGCCCGAGCTGTGCCCGAGGCTGATGGAGGTCGGTTTCACCGCCAAGCACCTGCGCCGGATCAAAGAGCTCCTCGCCGTGCAGAACATTGACCCCGGTTCCCTCACGGATGCCCTCCGGTATGCGGAGTACGAGCTGGAACACGGCCAGATGGTGGACAGCAAGGGCCAGCCCGTTTCGCGTCCGGTGGATTGGGTCTTTCGCTGCCTGTCCAAGGACGGGACCTACCGTATCCCCACGGGGTATGTTTCTCCGGCGGAATTACGCCGCCGGGAACGCGAAGAGGCCGTGCGCCGGGAACGCGAGGCATTGGAGGCCGAGCGGAGGCTGCTCGAAGAAGAGGCCGCCCTTGCCCTTGAAAAAGAGGTCGAAGCGATGTTCCGTCAGATGCTCGATGAACCCGACGGCCCGTTTGCCGCACAGATCCTGGAGAAGGTTCCCGCCGTCCTGCGTTCGCGCGGGGGGTTGGAAAACCCGCTGGTGCAGAAGGCCTGCCGGATGCAGATCAGCTATATGCTCCAGGACGCCGTCGGAGCGGGGCAGTAGGGCTATTCTGTGTGTCCATTCTGTAAGGATACGCAGCATGGACATTTTGGGCGGATAATGTGCCCGTCCGGGATGCGTGCGGTTGCGCATGGACAGGCAGCCCGTCCGGAAGGCCCGGACAGCGTGTCAGGGCAGGATGTCCGGACATGCTGGACACCCAATCCGTCCGAGGATGTTGTGAGCGGCCTGTGAGGCAGGACAGAATGGCCGCACACGCCGGACAGTCTTCTTGGCGATGTCCCGGACACTCTGACAGGAAAAAAAGGCTGTAAAAACAGTGTAGACTCTCGTGAAGGGACAACTTGATCGTCCATTTTGATCGGATAATCTGATCGGACATTCCTTTCGCCTATAGAAAGAGAGAAAGAAAAACTCTTTCTCTCCCCAACGATTCAAGACAGAAGGTGCTGCTGCGAATGGCTTCCAAATCGACCAAAAAAGATCTTGTCCAACACATAGCGAAGGCTCTGGAAGTGAGCCCTGTGGAAGCCGAACGGGTTATGCTCGTGGTTATGCGGTACGTCCGGCGGCAATTGCTTGAAGATACGTCGGTGATCCTGCCGGGCATCGGGACGCTGGCCGTGACGGAAACCGCGGCCCGTCTGGGGCGCAATCCCCACACGGGGCAGCCGGTGCCCATTCCCCCGCGCAAGACGATCAAGCTCAAGGTGTCCAAAGACCTCAAGGAAGCGATGGAGCCTTCCGAAACCGTGCGCACGGGCGGGGCCGATTTTGACGCCCAATAGCTCCGCCGTTCCGGAGCACGCCTGAAGGCGGAGCCTGGCCGGAAGGGGCTTATCCCTCGAAAAGGACGATCCGGTTTCTGCCGGACGTCTTGGCTTCATACAGCGCCTGATCCGCATGGGTCAGCACTTCGCAGATGTCCGCATCTTCCCCGAACGAGCGGTGCGCAATGCCGATGCTGACCGTCAGCTTGCCCGTCCGGGAATCGGGATGGACAAGGTCCAGTGCGGCCACTTCTTCCAAGATGCGCTGTGCCACGGTCATGGCCGAATACTGTCCGGCCCCGGCGAGAATGATGGTGAATTCTTCGCCGCCGTACCGGAATATCCTGTCCGAATCCCGCAGGAGCGCTTTTTGCGTGGCCTGCGCCACGGCTTTCAGGGCGGCGTCCCCGGCCTGATGCCCGAACCGGTCATTGTAGTTCTTGAAGAAGTCGAGGTCGAGCATCAGCAGGGCGAGCGGCGTGCGCGCCGGGATGCGCTCCATCGTTTCCTCAAGCGCCCGGCGGTTGTATACGCCGGTCAGCGCATCCCGGAAGCTGAGGTCAGCATACTGGTCCCGTTCCTGCGCGAGCTGGCCGGAACGGGTGTTCAGTTCGTCCATATGGCGGCTGATGTCGGGCAAAACGTCGAGTACGTCCTGCAATTCCCGGATGCGTACCCGGGGAAGTTCCGAGATGGAGTGCCCGGAACGGATGGTCCGCAGCGCCTGAGAGAGCAGGGACAGGGGGCGGAGGATCTGAAGGTGGATGAGCAGCAGCGTGGCCAGCAGCCCCGCGAGCAACGCGGTCCCCATGATCGGGAACAGTTCCTTGATGCGTGAAACTTCCTCGTTTATGTGGGACATGCTCCGGTAAATCCATTCGGCCTCGTGGGTCGAAACGGCGTCGCTGAGCTCGCGCAGTTTGCCGTCGAGGGTGTTCCAGAGCTGTTTGGCTTCCACGTGGCCTCTCGCGAGCTGCGTCCAATTGGACACGATGCCGTCCCAGTTCGTCCGGAATTCCCCGCAGTCCTTGAGCAGCGTCCGTTCAGGGGGGGCGGCCTGTTCCGCCTTGGCGCACATGTCCATCAGCGGGCGCAGGCTTTCCTGCAGGCCCTGCTTGTTGGCCGTGTTTCTGGAGAAATCCTTGTCCAGGTGCCGCGCACTGTGCCTGAGGGGATAGCTGTATTCCATCCCCGCCCGCATAAGCAGCCGCCCGAGCACGTTCGAAAAAAAGATTTCCGCATGATGGAGCCGATCCTCGGCCAGATAGCTCTGCTGCCTCAGCTCAATGAGACGGAGGAGTTGCGGCCTGATCTCATCCATTTTGCTGGAGAAGTCCACCGACGTCTCCTCAAAGACCGATTCCGCGATCAGCGCCTGGGCGGTGATGCCCGCGTTCCGGCTGATCGTGGGGTCGGACGCGCTGTACACCAGCGCGATGTTGCGGCGCATGTTTTCGACGTTGAGGAGCATCTGCTGCTTGGCAAGGATCTGCGGCAGATGGCTGTTGCTGGTGGAGAGCGCCAGATTTTTGATCCGTTGAAGGTCATTGGTGAAGATAAAAGAGACGAAGGCCAGCAGCGCCAGCAGGGGCACTGAGACGAGCACGGGGAAAAGGTTGATGCCGAGTTGTCGTTTCCGCTTCGGCTCCGCGTTTCGGGAAGGCTTGCAGTACATGAACGCGCTCAATAAATGCTGAAGGGGAAATATTTGCGTACGATGCGGTCGTACTCGCCGTTCAGTTTGATATGGACGATGGCTTCGTTGATCGCCTCGATCAGTTCGGAATTGTTTTTCCGGACGCCGATGTGGGCATAGGCGAGGTCTTCGTCGGGCGGGAGGGGATCATCCAGTATGGCGAAAGGCTGGCCGCGCTCGCTCTGGAGGAATTCGTACCCGGACAGCCCGTCCACGAGGATGGCGTCCAGCTGTCCGGCGCAGAAGGCGTCGATCAGTTGCCCATAGGTAGGAAAACGGATGATTTCAGCCACGTTGACCCAGTGACTCCAGAGGAAGATCTCCTGCTGCGTATGATCCTGGACGCCAACGCGTTTCCCTTTCAGGCCTTCGGCGCTGACGGCCACGCTGCCCGGAAGCCCCAGATAGATGGAACGGGAGTGGTAGTAGCTGTTGGTGAAATCCATATACGCCAGCCGTTGTTCGTTTTTGGCAAGCCCGGCAACGATCATGTCCAGCTCGCCCCGGCGCATTTTTTCGAGCAGCGTGCCGAAAGCAAGGGGTTCGACCGTGCAGGAACGGCGCATGGCCTTGCACAACGCCTCAGCGATCTCCGGGTCGAATCCGGCCTGCGTGCCCTCGGCGGGAAAGGAGAAGGGCGCATAATCGTCTTCCACGCCGATGCGGAGGATTTCCTCGGCTCCGCTGCGGGGCGGGAACCCCGCGAACAGCAGCGCGAGGAGGAACCCAGCCAGAAGAACGGGCCGGAGTGAAGAAAAAGACGGTATCGTGATTCTCAAGGGAAACTCTCTCGGGGGGCAACCCGCAGCCCCTGCGCCGTTTTCGGCGGGGCTCGCGGGACGCTTCAATGTGATGCTCTCGTTTTCAAGGAGGAAAAAGCGTTCCTCAGGCCTTAACGTCGGGAAGTTCCCCAACAACCAAATCGGGAAAACGACGGAGCGGTGGGAACCCCGGAGGAGCCGGGATAAAGCCGTGCGGCGGAACTGGCGGCGGGTAGCGTCAGTTCCCGAAACCGCTCGATACGCGGCGTCGGGACCGGACAGCCGGATGGGGTTGGCCGCTTTTCCTGAGGTGCGGCCTGTCCTTTTCTAAAGGATATTTCGGCCCGTTGCAATCAGTGTTTGGGGAGGAATAACGCTTTATTATGATAAATTGCCCCGCTTTATGGCGAAGTGGGGGATGGACGTGAAAGCGGCCCCGGGCCTGAGGGGAACGCCTCCGGATGCCGCGGTTTTCGGAACAAAGGACCGGTGCGGGCAAGATATCTGCACATAATCATATGGAATGGCTATAAAATTGCAGGGAAGGCCCCTTCCCCGCTGGGGATACCACAGCGGCGAATGCCGGGGAGAAGCGGGCGGGGAGAGCGGGCACGGGAGCAATCATGCGGGGGAGAGGCTGGCGTGCTGTATTTTGTTTTTTCTCCGCAATCCTGTGGCGTGTTCCCCGTTTTTTGGGCGATCGGTTTTCCGTTCCGCACGGAGACTCTGTCCGGCATCCGTTTGGGATACGGGGCCGGGCGGAGCCCGCCGGTGCCTGCGCTCCGCCAACAGGCGGGGAGGGCACTATTTTATCGCATAATCTTTTAAATTATGTCAATTTTATACCACGGAAAGTAGCTGCGAAATCCTTCCCCCCAATGCCCGGCATATGCGCGATCCGCTGCAACCGTGTGCCATGCCAGATAGTATTGGGTATTTGGGCAAGCGGGATCTGGTGGGACTTAGGGGGATCTGGTGGGACTGGTAGTTGTGTGAAGTTAGTGGGTTAGGTAGGAGTAGCGTAGAGAAATCGGTTCGTGGCGTCAAGGTTGTGTCGCGTCAGACGCTTTTTCAAGATCACGCCGAAACGAAACAGAATTTTGGTATAAGAAAATCATGATGAAGTAATTTCTATCAAGAGGTTATTCTATCAAAGGCGTTCAAGTTCGGATGCCTAACTTGAACAGAACTGTAACATCTTCAAGGTATCCTTAATATGCTTGAATAATAAAATAAAAATTTATTTTAGCTTACTGAAACTTTTACCCTGGAAGCCCCCGTTGCATGTCAATTCTGACATAAAACGGGGGTCTTTTTTTATCTATCCAAGTTTGCCCATTTCAGTAGGGCCACGACTAGTAAGCGGTTTGTCCATGCGCTCCTCTAGGCGAGCGCATTTCTCTCGTAATTCGCTGTTTTCTTTCCAGAGTTTGCGGTTTTCAGCCGTCAGGTCTCGACGCTCTTCCTCCAGTGTATCCAGCTTGTCTTCCAGCTTGGCGCATCGTGCGCACGGCTCAGAAACCGCTGTTTCAGGCTGCATTACGGCTACTTGGTAGTCTATTGGCCTATCACTTAGGCGCATCGGTCCGCGACCGAAGAAAAGCCAGTCACTACTTACGCCAGAAGTTTCAGCGTAAAATTGAACCCATGAAGGAGGGACCTCCCCTCTTTTCCTGGCCCCGTTCACAGACTGCGGGCTGATATTCAGTACACGCGCAAGCTCAGAGTCGTTTTGTGCACCAGAAGATTTCAATAACCTTTCATAAATAGCATCAAATGATTTCGATCTTTCCACGCTGAACTCCGAAATAACTTAGAAATGCCCGAAGCCCTGTAAAAAGATTATAAATCAAAATGTTACATTTTAAATGTAAAAAAATAACTTAGAAATAAAATTTAAGTTGAAATTTTTCATTTAAAACGCTAGAAAGGTCTTACGGGCGGTTTACATGCAATGTTTACAAGCAAACTCTATCCGCCCGGCTCCATAAGATCAATGCCTGCATAGGCGTGGCGCATACGCGCAAAAAAAGACGGGAGGAAAACATGAACTGGGCGGACAAGGGCATGACGCTCCGGAAGGAGTTGAGCGAGCGGCGCTGCTTTTACTCGATGCGCATCCATGAAGCGCTCAGACGCAACGGAAGGAGTGCGGCCGTGGTGGCCTATGAGCTTGGCATTTCCCGCGCGTCCGTCTCCGCTACGATTCTCGGCAAGAACCACAGCGCCCGCGTGCTTGACGCGCTCCGCTCGGCGGGCGTCCCGGAAAAGTACCTTTTTGACCCCCGCCGCGTTGAGGCGGCGGGGAAGGAGGCGGCGGCATGAGCAAGGAAAAGAATCTCGGCGAGTTCATCCAGACCGTAAACAAGGAAGTGATCAGCACGATCATCAGCAAGCAGACGAATCCGCTCAAGCCTGACAAGCAGTTCACCTGCCTCATGCAGGACGTCCGGGTTCAGCTTGACGTGAATGTAACATCGGAAAGGAAGGTAGCTGACGGTGAGGGCGTCGCCGCCAGTCTTCACCTCGAATACAGTTACGTCCCCATGTTGCCGCGCGAGCAGATGAAACTTGAAAGCGTTCCGAAAGAAAGCGGCACGGGTGAAGGCGGCGTCAAGGCGTCCGATGATGAAGACGATGTCAATGAGGCGGTCGGCAAGCGGCTTTTTGAGGAGCCGCAAGGGGTTTTTATTCTGACGCGCGGATTGAGCGGAGAGGCCAAAAGGCAACTGTTGAAAGGCATGAATGACCTGGTGGCCCCTCTTCTGGATCAGGCTGTTCCAGCTAACGGACAGTCTTCAACCAATCAGTAAACAGTCTTTGTTCCATTTTATACCCACCGCGTTGAGGCGGCGGGGAAGGAGGCGACATGACGGTTATGTTCGACAATGTCCATCATCCCCATGTCGGTTTTACCGAACAGGAAGAAAAGGCCGTGCGGGGCTGTCCGGGGAAATCGGAAAGCGTCGCCTTTCAGATCGAAGAAGGGTTTATCGGCTTGTACGATTTTATCGAAATCAGCCGGGAGTTGGTTAAAAAACACGATGAAACCGAGCTTACCGTTATTCTGTGGAGCTTTATGGAACGACACTGGACGCTTTGCCGTAAGCTCGGCTTCGTCTCGAATTTTAACGATTCCCAGACATAGCAGCATCTACGCCCGCTTGCGTCAACCACATGACGCTAAGGCTGAATTGAATAGGTGTTCCCCCGGTTGCACGCAGTATGCCGCTCTTCCTTAAAAGCCCTCTTGAGGCGAGCCGCTCTAAGGCATCAGCGAGCTTTACTTCGCTTCCTCCGGCTGCGCTGAGCATCTGTTCAAAATCGGCACGGGTAGGGAGTCTATTAGAATTTTTACCGATAGTTTCAAGGATAAACATTTCAAGTTCAGTAAAATATCCCATATTTCCGCCTCCTCGGCGTCCCGGATGGTCCGGGGTTAGATGGTTTCTGTTTGTATCTCCAGTCTAACCGAGAAGGCGGACCCCAACAACGGTCCGGGTGTCCCGTAAACACCCGTAAACAGTTTTTTTGCTCCATCCAGCTACCGCGACCGTGTAGGCCGTCCCGAGTTCTTCCATGCAGGGGCGGCGAAATCTG
>ERZ791746.2123-NODE-2123-length-11832-cov-2.701452_pt1 | contig 11832 bp, 9 predicted proteins | sample MGYA00510038_ERZ791746 | MGnify/ENA primary metagenome ERZ791746 (study PRJEB30046, sample SAMN00792018) | human gut metagenome | study: EMG produced TPA metagenomics assembly of the A metagenome-wide association study of gut microbiota in type 2...
GACACCGATGCCATGCCTTTCTCTTATCTGATTGAGGAGAAAGATGACTCCTATCTGTTGCCGGCGATGAATTTGCGTAGTTACGGTACAGCTCGAGATATTCGAAAATGGCCTGGACGTGATCGGCGTCGGGGAGTGGCCAGTGATTTGATCCGTTACGAATTGATGACACCTTATACGGCTGGCAAAATATTGCAGGCGATTCGTGAGTGTGAATATTTGCAAAGACGTTATCCGACAGCTGAAGAGGTGACCTGGAATCGGGTGAAAATCAAAATGACAGCTTTGCGCAAGGGCTTACTGCTGTATAAACAGGCTTTGCGTAGTTATTTGTATGAGTTGTTGAGGAGCAATGGCGTGGCTTGTACACCGGTCTCTACATTGCCGGATGATGCTTTGGCCGGTTTGGCTCTCTCTTCGAATGAATGGATCGAATGGGTAGATATGGCCGGTTTGATTGTACCCGCAGCGGTGGTTAATCATCTCCTGGATGAGGTGGATGAGGGTAGTATCAATGAGCTCGATCAGTTGGTAGAGCGGTTGAGATCTTTGGATCAAGATTATCCGCAAATGGTGGCTCACTGGGCGGCGTATGCTTTAGAAGCGTTATTGGGGAAACCTGCTTCTGAAATTACGGCTGGCGAATTGCGTCAGGTGATGGAGCAGGGCGCTTCGGATCGCAAAGCATTGGCGGCTGCTGTGGCTATGGATGTGCACCGTGATTTTGCTCCATTGATGGCTGTGGGTTACGGTATCGATTCCGAATCTTGCCGTGATGCCGATTTCCGAGCAGTCCGAGGCGAAGAGCCTGTCGTGGAATTTCCGGAAAGTTGATTATTTTTGCACCGAGGTTAAACGAGCAATTATGAGCATAGTAGCTATTGTAGGCCGTCCGAATGTGGGAAAGAGTACGCTCTTCAACCGCTTGGTGGGCATGCGCAAGGCCATTGTCAACGATACGGCAGGTACTACACGTGACCGCCATTATGGTACGTCAGATTGGAATGGCCGTGAATTTTCGGTCATTGATACAGGAGGATATGCCCTCGGAGGGGAAGATGTCTTTGAGGAGGAGATCCGCAAACAGGTGGTATTGGCCATCGAAGAGAGTGATGTCGTACTGTTTTTGGTTGAGGTATCTACGGGCATTACCGATTTGGATATGGTGATTGCCGATTTGTTGCGTCGTAGTGGTAAAAAGGTGCTATTGGTGGTCAATAAGGTGGATAACAATGACCTGATCTATCAGTCGCACGAATTTTATGCATTGGGACTTGGAGATCCTTTCTGTATTTCGACCATGAGCGGAAGCGGTACGGGAGATCTGCTCGATGCAGTGATTGCAGCGTTGCCTGAAGATGCGACAGCTGAAAAGGTTGATGATCTGCCAAAGTTTGCCATTATCGGTCGTCCGAATGTGGGAAAGTCTTCCATGACCAATGCCTTGCTTGATTCGGAACGTAATATTGTGACACCGGTTGCCGGGACTACACGCGATTCGATCCTGACCCGATACAATAAGTTCGGTATGGATTTTTATCTGATCGATACCGCTGGTCTGCGTAAAAAGAACAAGGTGACGGAAGATCTTGAATTCTATTCCGTATTGCGTTCGGTGCGGGCTATCGAATCGTCGGATGTCTGCATCCTGATGCTTGATGCTTCGCAGGGCATTGAATCGCAGGATATGAATATCTTTTCACTGGTGGTGCGCAACAAGAAGGGTTGCGTAATCGTGGTGAACAAGTGGGATCTGATCGAAAAAGAGAGCAATACGATGAAGGAGTTTGCCGAGGCAATTCGCCATCGGTTGTCACCCTTCAATGATGTGCCTATTGTCTTTACCTCGGTGTTGAACAAGCAGCGCATTCTGGAGGTATTGCAGACTGCCATGCAGGTTTACTATTCTCGAATTCGTAAAATTCCGACCTCTCAGTTGAACGAATATCTTTTGCCGATTATTGAGGAGACTCCGCCACCTTCGACTAAAGGTAAATACATTCGGATCAAGTATGTTACCCAATTGGCATCTCCAACGCCATCGTTTGCCTTTTTTGTCAATCTTCCTCAGTATATTAAGGAGGGTTATCGTCGTTTCCTGGAAAACAAGATACGCGAGCGTTGGGATTTCAAGGGGGTGCCTCTGCAACTCTTCTTCCGTCAAAAATAGGTTCCCAGACGATCTATTGGACCGAAAAAAATGTATTTAGATTTGGCGGATGAACATTCAGACTGGATAAGTCTGAAACGTGCATTTCAATAGCCTAAGTATTTTGTGCTGATATAATTAATAAAAGAGTCCCGAAATAAAGTTTCGGGACTCTTTTATTGTTTGGGATGTTTTTATAAGCAAAAAATGTCAATACCATGCTTGTTATTTGACATCTGCTGCAGTTAAATCGACCTGTTGCGAATACCAATACCAGATGGTTGCCAGTTGATCAATCTTAATGGTAGTTCCGGGTTTGACCACAAATTCACTGACACCGATCTCAGTATAAAGATTTCCCCAATCGTAGGTGTAACCCATCTGGGTCCATAGTCGGGGACGTTGAGATGCAGGAGTTTTACGCATTTTTTCGATCCACTGTTTGTGCATAGGATCGACCTGCTCCGGGAAGGTGACCGTAGAATAGTGGTTATGGACGTCCGGGTCTGGAGTAGGGCGCACCAATTTTGAGGAGGGTACCCAGAATTGGACGATATAAGCATACTCTTGTTGTGGCCGCAAACCGAGAATTTGTTTGATACGCATGGTGGATTGGAGCGAATCGAGCAGCGGATTGTTGTGCATGACCATGCCCAATTCAGGGGAGAGACTGACCCACAGTGCTTCGTCATATGAATCGGGAACCTGTTTGGTTGGGGAGCCTGTCCATCGTGCGACCTCGTCCGTTGTCAGAGGCATGACAACCAAAACCAAAGTATCTTTTTTATCGACCCATTGATCATCGACACTCCAGAGCCGATCGATCATTTTGTCGGGCGTGATTACTGTACTGCGTTCTACGGCTTTTCGGTACAGACGGTGTTGCCAGGCTAACTCTTTCCGCATTTGGCGTGAAACTGTATCCTCGGTAGAAGTGGAGGTTGTTGTCGTTTCAGAAGACGGTACCTGTTGCTGACCATTAGCAACAAAAAAGGTCATACAGAGTCCGGTAAGCAATAAAGGTATTGTTTTCATGGCTAATGCTCTAAATCGTGGTTGTGTGGGGATATCCCTTCTCGACCACCACAAAGAAAAGAAATATTTTCATTGCTTTAGCTATTTTGATGCGCGAATCCGGGAGTCGTAACTCTTATAGCTGTTCACTTGCGGTTGGTGTGGGTGCCCCTATTGTTTTGAATACAAGCTGTTAGAGAAGTTAGAGATGCAACTTTATGATCATATTTAAGCGATTTTATTGTCTGAACGCAGTGTTTAGATGGAGTGTACTAACGCAATTACGGCATCCGTAAATCTTCTTTGAGGTGTGGTTATTTATACGTTTCGCATGAATTTGGTTAATTGACAAAAAAGATGAATTTTTGTATACTCCAAAAAATCGATTTGAACTATGAAACATATTGCTGCTTTAACGTGGATGGTTGGATTCGGGATGCTTGTTCCGACTCTGCTTCCAGCCCAGCCTTGGGCAGATCCCTCCCATGCTGCCGAGGGAAAAATCAAACCTCGTCAAGAGTTTATCAGCTATACGATTCGGGATTTAGCTCAGAAGGGTGAAGAGAATGAGGCGCAACACTATTTGCCATTGGCTGGCAAATGGCGGGTCTATTCCTCTACAACGGAACAGGGCGGTATGGCCGGTTTTTATCAACCTCGTTTTTCGACGGCAAATTGGGATGAAACCACACTTCCCAACACGGTTCCGACAACGGACAAATCTTTATTGGGATTAGTCCCTCCGCAGTTGCCCGCTGAAAATCCATTGGTGCAGTATCGGGCTGCGATCGAGGTGCCGTATCTGTGGTTGGATCGAGATATGTATATTCATATTGAGGGTGTAGGAAGTGCCTATACGCTTTATGTGAATGATCATAAGGTTGGGTATAGCAACGATAGTCGCACCCCCGCAGAATATAATATCTCCGATGCGGTAACCGATGGTGTGAATACGATCTCGATCGAAGTGTATGGATTCTCTCAGGGGAGTTGGATGGAGACGGGGATTCCTGCGTTGACACCTGGCAGCCTCGGCAATATTTATATCTATTCACAGCCCAAATTGCGTATCGAAGATTTCGTTGTTCATGCAACGTTGGATTCGGCTCGTGTTAATGGCGTTGTTTGGGTGACGGTCGTGATGGCTAACAGCTACCGCAGCTCTGAGAAAATATCACTCGGATACGATATCTATTCGCCAGTCGGGAAATTGATTACCTACAATTTGTATGAAACAGAGGTAGAGCCTGAAAGTTTTGACACCCTACGTTTCAAGGAGTATATCTATCCCAGTATGAAAAAAATGTGGTCTCCAGCTGCGCCCAATCTCTACAATATGATGTTTTATGTGCGTCGGGATGGCCGTATTACGGAATATATTCCGTTCCGTTTCGGATTTAATATTACTGAATTGGAGAATGGCCGCTTGGTGATTAATGGCAAAGAGGCTCAGTTAAAGGTGGCGTCGTACAATGCCGCAGCTGATATGGCCCGGACGGCCGATGAGCTTCGTGCGCTGAAGCGTCAATACAACACGGTATGTGTTTCGTATCCACAGCCTCGCTGGTTTTACGAATTGTGTGACGAAATAGGTATGTATGTGATCGACCAGGCCAACATCAATAGCGATTATCGGAAAGACGACCGCAATGTTGGAGGAGCAGTGGCCAATGATCCTCGTTTCTTGCCCAATTTCTTGGATCGTGTCGCAAGTATGCAGGGACGAGTGAAAAATAATACTTCGTTGATTGCGATCTCCATGGGTGGAGAGAGTGGCAATGGGTATAATTTTTATAAAGCGTATCAATGGTTAAAGGCACATGATACGTTACATCCGGTTACTTATCGAGATGTGCAGGGTGAGTGGAACAGTGACTTCAATTGTCCTGCACCTGAAGATGTGCGACGCTTTTTGCAAGAAAATACGGTTGTCAGAAAAAGTTCGAGAGGACGTCGCTGATGAATATAGAGTTGATTGTCATAGGGAAGACAGACTCTTCCCAAATTGAGACGCTGTTGAACGATTATCTGAAACGGCTGAATTTTTACACCAAAGTATCTATGGCTGTGCTGCCGGATCTGAAAAATCGCAAAACGCTCACAGCCGAGGTGCAGAAAAAACAGGAGGGTGAGATGCTGTTACGCCGTTTTACCGAGAGCGATATTGTCGTGCTGTTGGATGAAAAGGGTAAGCAGATGCGCTCGGTTGAATTTGCGACGTGGGTGCAGAAATGGATGAATAGTGGGATCAAGCGGCTCTGTTTTGTAATAGGGGGACCGTATGGTTTTTCTGACGAGATGTGTGCCCGTGCCAATGCCAAATTGTCGTTGTCTGCCATGACCTTTTCCCATCAGATGGTCCGGTTGGTTTTTGTCGAACAGCTTTATCGAGCTTTTACCATTTTAAACAATGAGCCGTACCATCATGAGTGATAGTACGGCCCCAATGCTTTTACATTTAGATCAATAAACTACAACAATCTGTCAGTAGTTTATCTTGTTGTTACATGTCTAAATCTGTATCGTCCGAAAGTTCGTAAGGATCTACTTTGCGAACGTGTTTGGCGACATCTTGTCTTTGCTGATTCTTCTCAATGGTGAATTCTACCGTGTCGCCTACTTCGAGATCATTGAAGTCTCCTTCGACATCCTGGCTGTGGAAAAAGAGGTTGTTGTTGGGATACTTGATGAATCCAAAACCATTTTTCAAACTCAAAATTTCACTGATCTCTGTGGAACGCGAGTTTGACAGGTAGTTGTTGTCGCTGCTTACAAAGAGGTTGCGCACAACAGGGTCATTCTGTTCCAACCCCTGATCGATCACATCGTGCATAGCGATCGGGTAAGTGGCCAGCGAAAGCAGTTCATGTGATGTTTTGGTGACCATACGCACATTGTCATCAGTCACATATTCAAATTCCCAACTCAATAACATGATGGGAATACCGAGTGCGCGAATTTTCCGAAGCAGCGGCGTGTAGTCGGTATCTGAAACGATCAGAACGATGATATCGACAGCTCCTTTATAGGCCAGTTCGTATGCTTCGAGTGCGAGCCAAACATCTACTCCGCGCTCTTCACGTCTTCCCTGAACATTGCGTAGGGGAAGGTAGTGGGTGTTGATACCCTCAGACATCAAAATGTCATCAAAAACGCGATCGTTATAGAGCTGATTACCGCGCATTGCGGCGTCAGAAGCGTTTAGTCTTCCCCGAAAGTAATGGGCTGTCGAAATTTGACATTTGATTAATTCGCAGTTTGCCTCTTGCGCTACACGATGACGGATGAATTGGTGCAAACCGTTTAGACTGAGTCTTTTTTTCTCCGGATGAATGTAGTTGTAATAATTAGAGGCATGTAACAAGAAATTGCCGTCATAAAAGACGCCAATTCGGCAAGATGTGTTTATCGAATTCATTTACAGTGAATAATATGACTGAAATATATAAATAAGAGAATTTAATAGCGTTTCAATAGTTTTTTGTAGTAGTGGTATGCACGCAAATATACAACGAAAAGGCATGAAAAATGCAATTTTGGTTCAAAAAAGTGAAAAAGAGGCCTTTTGTCGTTTAAAATTGGTCGAAAAGGTGAATTTATTTTCGTGAAGGAAAATGCGAAAAGGCGTTTGAATTAATGTACAGAAAGGTTAACTTTGAACAAAATTTTCTTGACGTAACCTTTATTGGGTAAGGAGTTGTAAATGAGTAGGTGTGTTAGCTGCTAATTTGTTGATTTTCTTATCGTAAAGGTTGATTTAATAAGGAAAAACGAATACAGGAATGAATCTGGATAAATTGCTGGTCGAACTGGAAGGAATTGGACGCATTGCAAAAGAGTGGAAAATGCAGCGTGCAATTGCTGATATTGAACGTGAAATAGTGCTGGCAAAACTTCGGGATATTTATACGGAGATCAAATTGGGTAGTGCAGAGATTGTAGGTTCTGCGCAAACAGCAGACAATAACACTTGTGGAAATTGTATCTCAGCAACTCCTGACTCTTCGGTTCCTGTTTCTTCGAAAAAAGATGCTACTCCATCTGAAACCTTATCTGGTTCGGAGAAGCATGTAGAGTCTCAATCGGTTGCCACTCCTGTTGTTAATGTTGCAGCATCTGCCAAAGCGGAGCAGGGGCAATCAGTGGAAGGCAGTTCTGCTAATTTGCCGTCGACCATCGAACAGAATAACACTGAGAAGGCAACCAGTGTGAGTGGCTCGATTGCAGAACAATTGAACGCTGAAACAGTCGGTGAAGAGCAATCGATGAATAATTCCCTCATAGCGGAGAGTGAAAAGCAGGATGAGACCTCCACATTTGCCGGACTGCCAGAAGCTGTAGTTGATGAGTATGCTGAGATGTCAGTTGAAGCTACACCTGCTTGTAACGATACGATTGAACCGGTATCTCAAGATGAAGGATCTGCTGCAATGCTTGAACATTCGTCAGGAAATTCTGTTGGACAGTCTGAAGTGCGTGAAGGTATCTTGCGTCGGACTCGTTTGGATAAGCGTTTGATTCTCTCGTTGTATGGCGAAGATCCGCTGCCAGAACCATCTGTCGACCCTGTGATGATGCCTCGTCCGGAATCAGTTCAACCAGTTGTTGAGACCAGTGATGTGGAGCAGATGGTTGAGAAGCAAAATGAGCAGCCGTTTATTTCTACAGCTTTGAAAACGGAGAATGTCTCTGTTGTAGCAGAAGAAGCCGTTGCCTCAGCCTTGACCTCCGAAGGGGAAAATGTTGTGTCCGACTCTTGTCATGAGGAGATGTCGAATGCCATTCACATTGCAGTGTCTGTTGATGTAAATGAGCCTTCGGATCAGGTCGCAGATGAAACAAACTCGGTCGACAATAATCAAAAATCGTATAACGAAGGAGATCGTTTTGAACCTCTTTCTGTATCTGACATCCAAACGAATTTATCTGTCAGTGAGGTCCAGGATAGGTTATCTGTTGAGTCATTTGCAGGACAGACTCAAGCAGAAAAGCCAGTTGAGCAGGCAACCCAAACTGTGCAAGTATCCCCGGTTTCCCAAACTGAAACTTCTGGTCGTGCGGATTTATCCGGACAGAAGACACATGCAATGGAAACCTCCCGAGCCGATCAACTGTTTGGAGGCATAAATAAAGTGACGTCTCAGGAAACAGCAGGGGGTGTTAGATTGAAAGAGGGTGATGGCCTTGGCCATTTAGAGATCGCACATAAGAAGGTGTTGGGTGAAGCGTTGGCAGCTCCGACCAAAGCAGTCAATGAGGTTTTGGGTCAGAAAACCCATCATACCGATGTTGCTTTTAAACTGCGTTCCAGCAAAGTTTCAGATTTGCGGCACAGTATTGGAATTAATGATCGTTTTCTGTTAATTCGTGATCTCTTTAATGGAGATACGAAGCTATACGAACAAACCATTTCCGATTTGGAACAATTCACGCATTTGGATGATGCGATGATTTATATCCAGGAGCATTTTGACTGGGATCCGGATAGTGACGGAGTGATGTTGTTGGTAGAGCTTCTGGAATGTAAACTTGAACGCTAATGGGTAAACTATATTTAGTCCCGACGCCGATCGGTAATCTTGACGATATTACGCTGCGAGCCATAAAAGTGCTCCAGATGGTGGATATTGTGCTGGCCGAGGATACCCGTACAACTCAGGTGTTGCTAAAGCATTTGGGGCTGGAGAAGCGTTTGTGGAGCCATCACAAGTTCAATGAACATGCCGCAGTAGAATCCGTGGTGGAGACTATTTTGGGGGGTGAAACCGTAGCCTTGGTTTCGGATGCAGGTACGCCTGGTATCTCGGATCCTGGATTTTTGTTAGTGCGGACCTGCCTGGAGCATGGTGTTGAAGTGGAGACTTTGCCTGGACCGACGGCGTTTGTGCCGGCGTTGATTAATAGCGGTTTTTCATGTGACCGATTCTGTTTTGAAGGTTTTTTGCCGCAGAAAAAAGGACGGTCAAAACGGTTGCAACAGCTGCTTGAGGAGTCACGAACGATGATTTTTTATGAGTCTCCTTACCGGTTGGTGAAAACTTTGACCCAGTTTGCCGAACTGTTTGGAGTGGATCGTGAAGCTGCAGTGTCACGTGAGTTGACCAAAAAGTTTGAGGAGAATGTACGTGGTACTTTGCAAGAGTTGATCGACCATTTTTCGGCTGGTGAGGTCAAGGGGGAGATTGTAATTGTTTTGAGTGGAAAATCACGCAAGTCAAAACATGAAGCCGACTCCGATGACGAGGAGTAAGGTGTGGTAAATTGAGCAAATGAAGAAGAATCATAGCACATATCGAATGAACTGACTATGATTCTTAGAGAAGATATAAGTAAAATGGATTACAAGTCGCTTTGTATAGCTGCATGCGGAATTGCCCGTGAAGCAGGGGAGTATATTGCCCGTCAACGCGAAACGTTTACCTTTGCCGATGTGGAGTTCAAAGGAACCCAGAACATGGTCTCTTATGTGGACAAACAGGCAGAGCGCATGATTGTCAGTTATCTGCAAGAGTTGACGCCGGATGCAGGCTTCATTACTGAAGAGGGTACAGTAGAGGCTGCGCAAAAGGCCGATTTGCAGTGGGTGATCGATCCTTTGGATGGAACAACCAATTTTATTCATGGTTTAGCCCCTTTCTGTGTCAGTATTGGACTGCTTGACCGGGGTGAATTGGTCGTCGGCGTAGTTTACGAGATTAATATGAGAGAGATGTTCTATGCTTGGAAAGGTTCGGATGCATTTCTCAATGGTCGTAAAATATCGGTTTCCACCACAGCGAAACTTGAAAATTCATTAATTGCAGTGGGCTTTGCCTATTCGGCATTGGCCAATGAGGATGGATTCTTGGATAAAATGGCATGGTTTCAGCAGAATACCAATGGTATTCGTCGCCTGGGGTCGGCAGCTGCAGATTTGGTTTATACAGCTTGTGGACGTTTCGATGCCTTCATGCATGTTAAGTTGTCCCCTTGGGATGTAGCTGGTGGAGCCTTAATTGCCAAACAGGCCGGAGCCGTAGTGACGGATTACAGCGGTGGGGATAACTTTTTGTTTGGCCGAGAAATTATCGCTGCCAATCCAAACATTTACGAAGAGTTTAAACAGCACGTGTGATGAAGTTGACCTTCTGGCAAAAGATACAATTCTATTTCTTGTGGTGGACTTGTCGTTTGATAGGGCTACTGCCTGAGCGTGTATTGTATGAAGGTTTGGGAGGTTTGGTACATGTGGTGTTGTATCGGATTGTACGTTACCGTTTGAAAGTCGTCCGCGAAAATCTGGCTCACTCTTTCCCTGAGAAAAGTGAAGTTGAGCGTCGAGAGATCGAACGGAAATTCTATTGGCAACTCGCAGAGGTATTTGTCGATACGGTCTATTTGGCTACCATTAGTAAAAAACGTATTTGCGAGCGGATGGTCTATTCCAATACGGCTGAAGTGGAAGAGGCAATGCAGGGACAGAGCTGGATCTCAGCCATGTCTCATTTTGGCTCTTGGGAATTGACTATTAATTATGTTTGCCATACCGATCATAACGTTTTAGCTGTGTATCGTCCGCTGCATAGTGTTGCCTTTGATCTTTATTATCATCGGGCACGTGCCCGTTTTGGCACACAACCAGTGCCTATGAATGATATTTTACGGGAGGTGGTGCATGCTCATCGTCCTGGGGGGCGGCCGGTCATTGTGGCCATGATTGCCGATCAGACACCTCCGATTCTCGATATCCGGCATTGGTTCCGTTTCTTGAATCAGGATACCCCCTTCTTTTCGGGTCTGGAGAAGATTTCGACCCGTTTTAAGATGCCGATCTATTTCATGTATATTCGAAAACGACCTAATCATAGCTATGAGGCCGATTTGCAACTGATCTACGATGGTAAGGAGGAGTTGGCCGAGTATGAATTGACGCAGCGTTACATAGACAAGCTTGAAGCTATGATACGCGAAACACCTGAGTTGTGGATGTGGTCGCACCGTCGTTGGAAACACTCACCGGAAAGCGTGGCTCGTTATCATGAAGAGAAGCGTAAAGCCAAAAAATAACGAAGTACGCAAGCATTAGATCATATGAAAGTTAAAATCGTTATTCTGAACTGGAACGGGCGAGCGCATCTCGAACGTTTTTTACCTTCGGTTGTTGCACATAGCGGCGAAGCGTCAGTAGTAGTGGCCGATAACGGTTCGAATGATGATTCGGTGCCTTTTTTACGTGAGCATTATCCTCAGGTTGAGTTGTTGCAGCTGGATCAAAATTATGGATTTGCTGAAGGGTACAACCGGGCTCTGAGTCGTATTGAGGCAGATTGTTATGTGTTGCTGAATTCAGATGTAGAGGTCGAGGAGGGATGGCTGAATCCGTTGGTGGCAAGACTGGCGGCGGATGAAAAGGTCGCAGCTCTTGCTCCGAAAATTATCTCTTACGAACGCAAAAGCGATTTTGAATATGCTGGTGCGGCAGGAGGATTCATTGACTGTTTTGGATATCCGTTCTGTCGGGGACGCATTCTCGATACGATTGAGAAAGATCAGGGGCAATATGATACAGCCCGGGAGGTGTTTTGGGCTTCAGGTGCCTGCATGGTTGTACGTGCAGACCTGTTCCATAAACTCGGAGGATTTGACGGAGATTTCTTTGCTCACATGGAGGAGATCGATCTCTGCTGGCG
>ERZ791746.2129-NODE-2129-length-11801-cov-2.614337_pt1 | contig 11801 bp, 8 predicted proteins | sample MGYA00510038_ERZ791746 | MGnify/ENA primary metagenome ERZ791746 (study PRJEB30046, sample SAMN00792018) | human gut metagenome | study: EMG produced TPA metagenomics assembly of the A metagenome-wide association study of gut microbiota in type 2...
ACAGGGCAATGTTGCGGCACTTTCGGCAGTGTCTTATTTAAACCGTAAAAAAGAAACCGTGTGATGACCGTGTGCTTAGGGCGCAAAGAAGTGCGTGAAAGACCTTGTATTTCAAATGCCGGATATGGTATGATAAGAAGAAGTGAGTTTAAGGAAAAGTCTAGGAGGCAATTATGAAGGTTACACCGGTTAAAGGAACAAACGATTATCTTCCAAAGGAAGTGGAAATCAGGGACTATTTACAGCAGAAGATTCTTGAAGTCTATCTTGCCAATGGATTTGAACATATTATTACACCTGTAATTGAAGATATTGAAAATCTGGATAAAAGTGATGGCGGAGAAAATCTGAACCTCATTTTCAAGATTATGAAGCGCGGCGATAAGCTGGATAAGGCACTGGCATCAGGCGTGACTTCGGAAAATGAGAATGTGCTTGCGGATATGGGACTGCGTTATGATTTGACACTGCCGCTCAGCAGATATTATGCGAATAATAAAGACAAGCTGACACTTCCGATGAAATGTATCCAGATGGACCGTGTGTATCGTGCAGAACGTCCGCAGAAGGGCAGATTAAGAGAATTTATCCAGTGTGATATTGATATTATCGGTTCAGAATCCAACGATTCGGAAATCGAACTGATTTTAACAACCACAAAGGCATTACAGGCAATCGGCATGAAGAATTTCAAAGTTAAGTTAAACGACAGAAGACTGTTACGTGCCGTATTAATGCAGATGGGCTTTGCGGAAAATGAATTAGACAGTGTGTGCATTACATTTGATAAGCTGGATAAAATCGGCATGGACGGTGTAGAAGCAGAACTGACAGAAAAAGGATTTGCAAAAGAAGCCATTACAAAGTTTACACAGTTCCTTGAAAAAAATGATTTTAGTCTGGATTCTTTAAAGGATATGCTGGAAGATAAAGAACCGGCAGAGAGTCTTGAAAAGATTATGACAACAGTGAAGGCACTTTCAGCAGGGGCATACGATGTGGTCTTTGATTTATCACTGGTCAGAGGACAGGGATACTACACAGGAACCGTTTTTGAAGTGGAAAGCATTGACTTTAAGGGCGCAATCGCAGGCGGTGGAAGATATGACAATCTGATTGGCAAGTTCTTAAACCAGTCCATTCCGGCAGTCGGATTTTCAATCGGATTTGAGCGTATTTTCTCTATCCTTATGCAGAACGGCATTGAAATTCCGGACGGCAGTAAAAAGATTGCCGTATTATATGAAGACGGACATTTAACAGAAGCTGTCAAGACAGCTGAAAAGTTAAGAAGTGAAGGCATGATTGCATCCCTTTATATAAAACCGAAAAAGACCGGTAAGTTTTTAAGTAAATTAGAGGAGCGCGGCTATGCCGGATTTTACAATGTAGAACAGGCAGAAGAAGTCAGCTACTTTGGTGCATAAAAGGAAAAGAGCTGTGGCACAAAAATCAGAAATCCTGATTGCGTGCCACAGCCTTTTTATTGTATCGTGCATTTATCGAGTGCTGTCTGAATGGCATTCAGAAGCATTGTAGCGGTGTATTTGTTCTCAGCGGGATATGTAATATTTTTGGTAGAACCGCTTTCAATTACGGAAGCACACAGTTCGGAAAAGGTGCTTTCCAAAGAAGGGTAGAGCGTTGTAACCGGTTCGGATAAGTTTACGAGTGCAATATTCTGAATACGGTTTTTATCGACTGTCACTTCGATATCTACGGCGTTGCCGTTTAAAGAAACACCGGCTCTGTAAACACCCGGTGTATAGCAGGCGGAAACACCCGCAGAAACAGATTTGGCACCGTTGACAGAGCTGGCTGCGGCATCTTTAGAGCCGCCTGCAAGCGATGAAATCATAAAAATCAGTAAAAGAATGGCAATCACCGCGGCAATGGCACCAATCAGCAGTTCACGGCGGCGTAAAACGATAATTTTTGTCTTTGAATTCATATCCACACACTTCCATAATTCTTATCATTGATGGTATACTATATGCAGAAAATGATTGAATCATGACATAATAATCGCCGGAGGTCCGGCAGAAATGAGGGAAATATGTCCTTACAGTTTATTACAGGGGGAAGCGGTGCAGGAAAATCAGAATATTTAAGCCGTTTAGTCTGTGAAGAATCTGTCAGAAGACCGCATGACAATTTTATTGTGGTTGTTCCTGAACAATATACCATGGAAACACAAAAAAAACTGGTGCATATGCATTCACGCAAGGGAATTTTAAATATTGATGTTGTCAGTTTTGAACGTCTTGCATACAAGGTTTTTGAAGAACTGGGCGGCGGAAACCGCCCGGTGTTAGACGATACCGGAAAGAACCTGATTGTAAGGCGCGTACTTGAAAAAGAGAAGAAAAAGCTGGATTACTTTGGCAGCAGTATTGAAAAAACAGGTTTTGTTTCGGAGTTAAAATCCGTGATTTCCGAACTGCTCCAATATGGCATTACACCGCAGCAGCTTGGTGAAATCGGAGAGAATGTCAAAGAAAAGCAGCAGCTCTCCGCGAAGTTAAAAGATATCCGTCTGGTTTACGAAGAATTTATGGCATTTTTGTCAACCAATTATATTACGTCTGAGGAAATTTTAGACGTATTATGCGGACTGGTGGAAAAATCAAAACTGATTGCCGGTTCGGAAATTATTTTTGACGGATTTACCGGGTTTACACCGATTCAGTACAAACTCATGCGTCTGTTGCTGGTATACAGCAAAGGTATTAAAATATCAGTAACGATTGATAAAAAAGAACGTCCGACAGGACATGAAGGCTGGAACAACCTGTTTTTTATGAGTAAAGAGATGATGAACCGTCTGATTGCGATTTGTGAGGAAGAAGGAATCAACGTTGACGATACCGTGTGCGTGGACAGGGACATCAATTACCGCTATGAGGGTGCGAAGGACTTGGCATATCTTGAAAGAAACCTGTTCCGCTATAAGGGCGGTGTGTACACCGGTACACCGGAAAATATCCGCATTTACGAGGGTAGTAATCCCAAAGAGGAATTGCAGTATATCGTATCCGAGATTTTACAGCTGACAAGAAAAGAGGGCTTTCGTTATCGTGATATTGCCGTTGTTACGGCAGATTTGGAAACATACGGAAAAGTTGCCGCCAATATGATGAAACAAAATGACATTCCGGCGTTTTTGGATTATAAACGCTCTGTCGCCGCCAATCCGTATGTGGAAATGCTTTGCAGTGCCTTGGAGATTGTAGAAAAAGGATATCCGTATGACACGATGTTCCGATATCTGCGTACGGGGCTGACCGGCATTTCAAGACATGACATCGATATGCTGGAAAATTACTGTCTGGCGGTAGGTATCCGCGGCAGCCGTGCATGGCATGAACCGTGGAAAAAGAAAATGAAAAGAAGCACGTACCAGCCGGAACTGGAAACGTTAAATGCCCTGCGGGAGCAGATTATGGCGCCGTTTTTGAATCTGGAGGCGGTTTTAAAGGATAAAGAAGCCAATGTGCGGGCATATGTCACAGCCGTTTATGAATTTGTGACGGCTCTGCACAGTGCCGAGCAGATAAAGGCGCTTTCGGAGTGTGAACCTGCCGGCAATGAATATGAACAGCTCTATGCAAAGGTGCTTGAATTGTTTGACAGGATTGTGGAACTGCTCGGTGAAGAAAATGTTTCATTAAAGGAATTTAACAGGATTGTAGCGGCGGGCTTTGAAGAAATGAAAGTGGGACTGCTTCCGCCGACCTCCGACTGTGTGATGATTGGTGATATCGAAAGAACACGTCTTGACAATGTCAAAGTGCTGTTTTTTGCGGGAGTCAATGACGGTGTTGTGCCAAAGAAAAATGAAAATTGCAGTGTGCTGTCGGAAACCGACCGCAGTATACTGGAAGCACAGGAAATCGTACTGTCACCTTCTGCAAGGGAAAAAGCATTTATACAGAAATTTTATCTGTATCTGATGATGACAAAGGCTTCACACCGGCTGTATTTATCGTATGCAAAAAAAAGCAGTGACGGAAAGACGGCACTTCCGTCATATTTAATCCGTAATGTAAGACGCATGTTTCCGGATGTGCGCATAACGGATGCCGACAGGCAGGATGGACAGTTTGTCTATTTAAAGATTCCGAAGCAGGATATTGAGTGGAATACGGAAAATTATATTAAGACGTTGAGTGAAAATGCGGCGCTTTTGTTATACGGAACACAGCTAAAGGGTAGTATTTCGGCATTTGAAACGTATGCTTCCTGCCGTTTTGCGTATTTTCTGGAATATGGCTTAAAGCTTTCACAAAGAGAAGAATACCGTTTTGCGGTACAGGATTTCGGTACGGTTCTGCACGGTGTTTTGGAAGATGTGTCGCGGCAGTTAAAAGAGGAGAAAAAATCCTTTTCCCTGTTATCCGATGAAGAACGAAAAAAGCGCGTATCCGAAAGCGTTGTGCGGATTGCTGCAGAGTACGGCAACACCATTTTAAAGGATAACAGCCGTAACGAATACATGATTAAAAGGCTCACCGATTTGGCGGACAGGACGGTCTGGGCAATCGGAAAGCAGTTAGAACGCGGTGAATTTGCACCCGATGCATATGAAATGAACTTTTTAGTTGATGAGCATGAGGTACTTGGTGACAAGTCGCTTTATATGCAGGGCAAAATTGACCGCATTGATATTTGTGAAGATGATAACAATGTTTATGTGCGCGTGGTGGATTACAAAACCGGCAAATCGGATTTTGATTTGTTAAAGACATTTTACGGCTTAAAATTACAGCTTGTAACATATATGAAGGCGGCACAGCGCATCGAAAAGAAGCGGCACCCGGATAAGAATATTATTCCGGCGGGGATTCTTTATTACAATATTGACAATCCGATTATAGAAGTACAGAGCATGCCCGATGAAGAAGATGCAGATTATCGTGAAGCCGTTGATGAAATGATATTGGAAAATCTGCGTATGAAAGGTGTTGTCAATGAGGATACGGAAATTATCCGTAAAATGGATGACCGCGGAGGAAAGTCGGCGGTTATTCCGGTTGCGTTTAAATCAAACGGGGAGCTGGATATGCGAAGCCACATTTACAGCACGCAGAAGTTTGAACAGCTCACAGACTATGTCACCGAAAAGTCGGCAGATATGGCGGCGGGAATTTTTGGTGGAAATGTGGACGTTAATCCGTACCACACGCAGAAGGAAGATGCCTGTACCTATTGTCCGTACCATGCGGTATGCGGTTTTTCACCGGATATTCCGGGAGGGCAGTCCCGCAGCTTAAAGACATTCAGTGATGAGGAAATATGGAAAAAAATCAGGGAAGGAGTTGATGAAAATGGCAAACCGCTGGACAGAAAAACAGTTCAAGGCAATCCGGACAAACGGCTGTAATATTTTAGTTGCTGCCGCCGCAGGTTCGGGTAAAACGGCGGTGCTGGTAGAACGCATTATCCGAAAAATCACGGCAGAAGATGGCACAGACGTGGACAGAATGGTCGTTGTAACCTTTACCAAGGCGGCGGCGGCGGAAATGAAGCAGAGAATCCGTGAGGCGCTCGATGCAATGCTACAGGAGAATCCAGGAAACGAGCGGTTAATCCGTCAGATGACGTTGATTCACAATGCCCCGATTACGACGATTGACAGCTTCTGTTTAAATATTGTGCGCAATTATTTTACGGATATTGAATTAGATCCGGGTTTCAGGATTGCGGACGAAGGTGAAATGAAGCTGCTTGAAAATGATGTTATGGAGGAGATGCTGGAGGAATATTATGCTTCTGAAAATCAGGTGTTCTTTGATTTTGTCGATGCGTATGGAACGGGACGTGACGATACGAAAATCGTGGATATTATTTTAAAATTATACCGCTTTGCAAGAAGCTATCCGTGGCCGGAGGAATGGTTTAAAGACTGCCTGTGCATTTACAGGCAGGCAGATATCGACACGGCAGAACAAAATGCCGCAATCGGTTATCTTTTTGATACGGTCAGAAGACGTTTTAAAGACTATGACAGACAGTATCAAAAACTGGAAAACATCTGCAATGAGCCGGATGGACCGCTGATGTATGCAGCAGCAGTACAGTCTGACCATGCGGGAATCCGTCAGATTCTGGATACACAGAGTTATGAAGAACTGGTGCGTAAAGTGCGCCTGCTGTCTTTTGAAACGCTGGGAAGAAGCCGCAGTAAGGATATTTCAGAGGTAAAGAAGGCAGCAGTCAAGCAAATCCGCGATGAATATAAGGCTTATGTGACAAAGACGTTACAGGCGAAATTATTTACAAAGGAATTTGCAAATTTATTAGAGGATATCCGGGAAAATAAACCGGCAGTTGAAATGATGATGACACTCGCACAGGATTTTTACAGGCGCATGGATACAGAAAAGCGTGAAAGAAATGTCATTGATTTTAACGATATGGAGCATATGGCACTAAATATTTTAGTCAAAAAAACAGAAAATGGCATGGAATACACCAAAGCGGCAGATGATTTAAGCGCATATTATGAGGAGATTCTCATAGACGAATATCAGGACAGTAATATGCTTCAGGAGGTTATTCTGACTGCGGTATCTAAGGGGAAATACAATGAAGCGGATAACAATATCTACATGGTGGGTGATGTGAAGCAGAGCATTTACAAGTTCCGTCTGGCGTGTCCGAAGCTGTTTATGGATAAGTACAGTACATATACCGATACGGACAGTCCGAATGTCAGGATTGAACTGCAGACCAATTTCCGAAGCCGCGAAAATGTACTTGAATGTACGAATGATGTTTTTTACAGGGCGATGAATCCGTACTTTGCAGAGATTGAGTATGATGACAGGGCAAGGTTAAATGCCGGGTTTGAGTATCCGAAATATCAGGCGCAGAATGAAAATGCGATGACATTTGCAGATGATCCGGATACGATGATTTATATGATTGATATGAATCAGGAAAAACTTTCCCCGGAGGACGAAGACCGTTCCGCAAGAGAGCGTGAAGGCGCTGCTGCCGCGGCTTTGATTCAACGGCTGACACAGCCAAAGGAAGACGGCAGTTTTTATATGGTTTATGATAAAAATGCCGAAAACGGCTACAGGAGAATCCGTTACAGTGACATCGTGATTCTGACAAGGACTGTCAGCGGCTGGGCGGATACATTTGTCAATGTGCTGATGAATGAAGATATTCCGGCATATTGTGACGCGTCAGAAGGATATTTTGATGTGCGTGAGGTCAAACTGCTGTTATCGTATCTTGCCGTAATAGATAATCCACTGCAGGATATTCCCATGGCGGCGGTTATGCTGTCCTTTTTTGGCAGATTTACAACGGAAGAACTCACACAGATTCGCATGAAAGACACCACAAAGCATTTGTATGACGTCATGCAGGAAAGCGATGATGAAAAAGTCGTGCAATTTTTAAAACAACTCGACAGTTTCAGGGAAAAGGCAGAGCGTTATCCGGTCAGTGATGTTTTGTGGGAGCTGATGTATGATACGGGATATTACCACTATGCCGGAACAATGCCGGCAGGTACTCAGCGGCAGGCAAATCTGGATATGCTTTATACAAAGGCGGCGGCATTTGAAAAGACCAGTTACAGCGGACTGTTTCAGTTTCTGCGCTATATTGAGCGCCTTAAAAAATACGAGGTGGATTTTGCGGAAGCTTCCGTGCTTGGTGAAAATGAAAATCTGGTGCGTGTGATGAGTATTCATAAAAGTAAGGGGCTGGAATTTCCGGTTGTCATTCTGGCAGGAATGGGAAAGAGCATTAACCAGATGGATTCCCGCGGGGAAGTAGTCCTGGATACGGACTTTGGTGTCGGAACAAATGTGGTACATTTAGATAAACGTATCAAGAATCCGACTCTGTTAAAATCAGCGGTATCACAAAAGCTTATACAGGAAACAATCAGCGAGGAACTGCGTGTGCTGTATGTTGCCATGACAAGAGCGAGGGAAAAGCTGTATATGATTGGCACCGTAAAAGACGCACAAAAAGCAGTAGAGGGCTGGCAGGCGGTTTCAGATGAATTGCTTGCCGGAGGCTGGTATTCGTACTCGTATGAAGCCGGTTTGAAAAATTATTTTGATATGGTCATGCCGGCAGTATTGCTGCCGCAGAATCTGCGTAAAGGGACGTTTCAGATTGTGGAATTTAAGAAAGAAGAATTGCAGGTAAGTGATGATATTTCAATGGAAGTATCACAGGCAGAGACGGATATTTCAAAAGAAGCAGGGCAGGCGGAGTCTGATATGCGGCAGGCAGCGGAAGCAGGAGAAGTTGCAAAGGCAGAGATGAATGATGCTGGGAATGGCACTGGGCAGCAGAATCCGGCAGGACAGGAATTAGAAAAACTGCCGGATTATCCGTATGCCGATGAACCGGTTATGAAACCGAAGGTCACAGTGTCGGAATTAAAGAAAATGCAGCAGGATTCGGATTTTGCAGAAACTGCCTATATGCCGGAAAGCTTAAAACAGGCAGTGGATGAACAAAATGAAGATGAATTATTGCCGGAATTTATCGCAGGCAGGAAAAAGACGTTACAGGGAAGCCGGAGAGGTACAGCATATCATCGCGTGATGGAATGTATGGACTATGATACAGAACCAGAAAATACTGCTGTAAAAGCATTTTTAAAGCGGCTTGTAGAGGAAGAAAAGCTTACCAAACAGCAGGCGGACAGTATCCGTGTATCCGATATTGTTGCATTTATGAAAAATCCACTGTTTGAACGGATGAAACGGGCAAAACAGGCAGGTGTTTTTCATACGGAACAACCGTTTGTCTTTATTGATTTATCCGAACAGTCTGATAAATCAAAACAGGACGATACGAACCAGCCGGATAAAAACAATGGCGGACAGTTAATCCAGGGTGTTATTGATGTATATTTTGAAGAAGATGGAAGTCTTATTCTGGTGGATTACAAAACGGATAAGGTGTCAAAAAAAGGCGGTGAAGACGAATTGCGCAGGCGGTATGCACTCCAGTTAGAATACTATGCAAAAGCGCTGTCGCAGCTGCTTCAGAAACCTGTAAAGGAAAAAATTATCTATTCATTTTCATTGGGGAAAGATATAGAGCTTGAATAATTTTAATATCATCGTGGAAAACAAAGACAAGACCGTGTTTGTTTTCCACGATTTTTTAGGAAATAAAAGCACAAGAATTAGGAAATCTTTGCAAGCTGTGTACTGTGCTTCATAATGACATCCTTCATAACAAGGATATCAGACTGGATTGATTCAAGCTGGTTTATACCCTGGGAATATCTTTCATATGTAGATACATAGCAGGACTCAATCGTGTTCAGACGTGGAACAACATTCTGTTCCAGTGTGAGGTTAATCTGCGTAAGCTGTGACTGCAAGGAATCCCTTGTTTCGGCAATTTCGGCACGGAGGGAACTTTGCAAAGAATCCCTTGTTTCAGCAATCTCAGCATGCAGGGTTTCCCGCGTTTCGGCGATTTCAGCACGGAGGGAATTCTGCAAGGAATCCCTTGTTTCGGCGATTTCGGCACGGAGGGAATTCTGCAGGGAATCCCTTGTTTCAGCAATCTCAGCATGCAGGGCTTCGCGTGTTTCGGCGATTTCGGCACGGAGGGAATTCTGCAGGGAATCCCGCGTTTCGGCGATTTCAGCACGAAGAGAATTCTGCAAGGAATCCCTTGTTTCAGCGATTTCGGCACGGAGGGAACTTTGCAAAGAATCCCGCGTTTCGGCGATTTCAGTACGAAGAGAATTCTGCATATTTTCCAGCATACCAGATATTTCCCCTAATAAGTAGGTTACGGTTTTGTTGGATAACTCGTTTGACATATTTTCACCACCTTTCGTATTCTTAGTATACAGATAATAACATACTATAACGCATTTGTCTATATTTATTTGACCGTAATTTCAGATGAAATTTTTATGAAATTTTTAAAGGGCATTTTGTTTTCGGATAACAGTTGTCTTCAAAGAAGGGGTATAGTATAATAATACAAATTGTTTTAATCGCAGATAAAAAATCACTTAGGAATGGAGTTTAGTATGGAAACAGGAAAGGTCATTGAGGCTGCAATTGCTTATTTTGAAAATGATATTCGCAGAATCAGCCATTTGCTGAAAGTATATGGTTTTGCAAAGGCGATTGGAGAGAAGGAACAGCTGGATTTATTTACAATGGAATGTCTGGAAACCGCGGCAGTGCTTCATGATATCGGCATTAAAATATCAGAGGAAAAATATCAATCCAGTGCAGGAAAGTATCAGGAACTGGAGGGACCACCGGTGGCTGCTGTAATTTTAAAGAAACTGGAATTTCCGGCGCCGGTGACAGAGCGGGTGGCATATCTGATTGGACACCATCACACCTATGATAAAATAGAGGGAATGGATTATCAGATTTTAGTTGAGGCAGATTTTCTGGTAAATATCAATGAAGACGGCTTGGACAGCAGTAAGCAGGGGCTGGATTCTATCCGGAAAATCAAAGAAAATATTTTTAAAACGAAAACAGGAACTAAAATATTAGAGTCCATATATCTGAGTAAAGTAAATTAAAAGAAATGGAGAAAAAAATGGCAAATCAGGTCAATAGCAGTACATTTAAAAAGAATCAGTCACAGAAGAAAAAGAATCCGTGGATACCGCTGGTTGTTATCGTAGTTCTTGCGTTGTTAATGGTCTTGTTAAACTATTTTATGTTAGATGTAACCAATGCGGTATATCAGACACAGCAGGAAACCGTACAGACAGAATCAACTACGGCAGAGTAAAGCAACAGTCAACAAAAGCAAACAAAAAGGAGAAATTTCTAAAATCAGAAATTTCTCCTTAATTTTTTACGCAATATTTTTATGCGGTAATTGTTGTTCCTGTCTTTCCAGCAAGACTTGATTTTGCCTTGTCAAGGTTTGAAATAACGGCCTTTCTTTCGGAATCAGCAGTTACGAAACGAATGGAAGCGTCAACCTTTGGAAATGTTGTCTTTGCAGGGAAATGACCGGCTTTGATATAAGTGTGTAAGTCGGAAGCAGAAACCTGTTCAAAGACTTTTTCATTTGGTGTTCCTTTTTCAATTGTAAGATTGTCGTATGCTGTCAGGAATAATAAAGTCTGTGCGTTGACCAGTTCTGCCAGTTTGGCAGCAGTGTAGTCCTTTTCAATAATGGCGCTGGCACCTTTTAAATGTGTTCCCTGCTGTAGTACAGGGATACCACCGCCGCCGGCAGCGATTACAATCTGGTCTGCATCAAGCAGTGCCTTTACGGCATCAATTTCATAAATGTCGATTGGCAGTGGAGCAGCGATAATTCTTCTGAATTTACCCGGTTCTTCTTCAACAACATGGTTGCCTTTTTCTTCCTCGGCTTCGGCTTCTTCTTTTGACATAAATCTGCCAATGATTTTGGAAGGTTCGCTGAATGCCGCATCAAACGGGTCTACACGGACCTGTGTAATGATTGTAGAAACAGTTTTATAAATGCCGCGGTTTAATAATTCCTCGCGGATTGCATTCTGTAAGTCGTAACCGATATATCCCTCACTCATTGCACCGCAGACGGACATCGGGGCAACGGTTCTGTCGTCTGGATTTAAACGGGCAAATTCAGTCATTGCAGTCTGAATCATGCCGACCTGCGGACCGTTGCTGTGCGTAATGACAATCTGATATTTTTCTTCTACTAAATCTGCAATTGCAGCAGCAGCTTTTTTAACATTTTCCTGCTGTTCCGGGAAAGTTTCACCAAAAGAATTTCTTCCGAGAGCAACAACGATTCTTTTCTTATCCATATTAATCCTCATTTCT
>ERZ791746.2155-NODE-2155-length-11678-cov-14.104620_pt1 | contig 11678 bp, 11 predicted proteins | sample MGYA00510038_ERZ791746 | MGnify/ENA primary metagenome ERZ791746 (study PRJEB30046, sample SAMN00792018) | human gut metagenome | study: EMG produced TPA metagenomics assembly of the A metagenome-wide association study of gut microbiota in type 2...
GAATCAATTAAGCTTGTCCTGCCGCAGCATAGATATAAAATGTGCGGACTTCAGGCTGCATGCCAGGAAAGGTTTTCACTCTGGTTTCTGATCCATTCCAGTTCAATGCCGGTGTTTCTGATATTTTCATTAGCATAATGGATGGAATAGGTCCCGTCTTTCTCAGGAATCCATTTGGCTTCCTGGCTGTCGTCGATTTTATAATGGTACAGGGCAGCGAGCCATGCATTTTTGCCAACGTTCTTTTTCCAACCCAGTTCGTAATGGGTACCGTTGGATGGTTTCAGGTCAGCAGCTCCCCGGATATTGCCGCCTCCATAGAGCTGGGTAAAGGTAGGCATCATGAAGGACTTGCCCACTTTGCCGTAAATCATGGTATTCTCATCCAGGTCATGCATGAGTATGAATTCCGGCGTGAATTTATCATACTTGTTTCCTGCTCCATCGGACTCTGTCCAGGTCTCCCGAAGGTTCAGGTTTGCCCTTGTGGCTTTCGTGAAGTCATAGGCCAGTTGTCCATAGATGGAATGCATGTTTCTCGTGTAGTGATGGAATGATCCTTTCGTCAGTTTTCCCATGGATATTCTGTCACTGACAGTTGCATCTTCCATTTCCCGCTGAAAGTCATAGCCCACCATGAAAGAGCCTTTGCTGAAATGCCAGCGGTTGGACACATCCATGCCTATAGTTTCATCCAGATAGGATGAAGAATCGTAATTTTTTTATTATAATTATATTTTTTTCCCATATAGGGATAGGCGGTTGCATTGTTGTTATTGGACTTCTGGTCCCGGCGGTTATAGTACAGGGTGGCCTTCAGGTCTCCGTCATCGTAGTGGAGGGTGGTCAGGTTTTCCTCCGTGCTGTGAAGTTCATTCTTGTAGGGAGCCCCCGCATTGGTCGGCGGATATACTGTGGTCTCATGGGTCTTAGAATTCACAGAGCTATAAGAGCGTCCATCCCAGCGGTACAGGTAGTGGTCGCTGTTCCTCCCATAGCTGTGGCTGATGAAAAGCTTGTCGTTGAAATCGTAACGGGCGTTGAAGTTGGCATGTTCTCCGCGGCGGATGTTGAAATACATGCCCTGGGGCCTGCCGCCTTCCGGACTGGAGACGTTATCAATCTTTCCTGTATGGTCATAGGTGGCAGTAAATCCAAACTTACCGGCCTGGGTAGAAAGGGCATAATTCTGGATGCCGTAATTGCCGAATCCTGCCCGCACCAGGTTGGGCCGTTTTCCCTTTGTAATGATATTGACTACGCCCCCATTGGCTTCGGAGCCATAGAGCACGGCACCACCGCCGCGGACCACTTCGATTTTTTCGATCGATTCCACCGGGATATCTTCCAGATTGTAGCGGCCCGCCTGGTTGATGGGAACTCCATCCACCAATACCAGGGTTCCTTTTTCCACGCCCCGGATGACCACTTTATTAGTCATGGTCCCCTGGGAAATATTCCGAGGTCCCTGGGCATGGGCAATAACGCCGGTGGTAAACTTCAGTGCTTCCTGTACGCTGGTAGCCCCGGTCTTTTGGATATCGGAAGATGTCAGCACATCCACGGCAGACGGCGTTGTTAAGGAAGCACTGATTAAATCGTTGTCAGATTTCATTCTTGGATTTTTATGCAATGCGAGGAATAACTCGACGCGAATAGCGAGCTATTTAAGGAGAGTTATGACGAAGCAGTGCATAAAAATCCTTATGAAATCTGACTCTGCGAATTAATCAGCGCTTCCTTAAATCGGCTGCTTTACTGCGCTGGGCCGTTACGGTAACCGGATTCAGCTCATAGACCTGATCAGCAAAAGCAGTTTCCCCACCTGCCAGTGTACAAGCCAGCAGCGCCAGTAAAATACCATACTTTGCCTTATTATTCATACTCTCTCCTCCTGCATTTAATGTATATAAATAAAAAAAGAGAACACGAAAAGACTTTTGCCTTTGTGTTCTCATATTTCCCCTCTGTTGGTAAATAAAGGATGACTTTTTATTTTTATTATATGAAAATCATCTTTTTCTATTATCTCTTAATGGAATTCTCCTGTCAAACGTTAATTTTTATCTATGATTCGTAACATTGCTCCCCTGCTTTTATAGTGCCGATTCTGCGCCTTTGGGGCGTCCCTTCGTCAAGGAGCTGCATGACAGGGAGATTCATATCTATATTAAAAATTGGCAAAGTCGGATCAATCAGTCCAACCTTGCCAACTGTTCCTATATATTATCCTTCGAACCCAGGCGAAGCCTTTGCCCTGGCCCCGGGCCACAGGCAGAGTCCTTTCTATCAGTCCGGTATATCCGGATTGTTATACAGATCTTCCAGGTCCTTTTCCAGATGGTGGCGGATGGCCGTCTCCAGGGCCTGGATGGTCTTGGAATCGTACTGGTGAATGATGCCGGGAATGCCTTTCGCCCGGAGTTCGCCGTAATATTCTTCACGGTATATGTTATAGAAGAAAAGGATGCCCGTATCCTTTTCTTTGCACTCGTAGGCGGCGATAATATAGGAACCATTCAGTCCCAGGAGGGGAGCTGCCGGTTCTATGATCCGCTCGTAATGGCCAATGGTCGGCGGGAAACAGGTGCTGTAGTCCCAGGTCATAAAGCCCTTTCCACGGACCAGGACGGAAACCTGTTCCCGGTGAATCAGTTCTTTTTCAATGTACTTCGGCGTGAGGAGTTTCATATTTCTTTTGAATTCTTCAAAATCTCCGGTAATGAGTTCGATTTCCGTCATGGTCATCATGTGAACGTCCGCTTTCACCATGTAGTCCATGGTTTCCTCATCGAAAAGAGCCCGCACCTGCCAGCCTGTTTTTTCACCTTCCCAGCAGAAGGCATAATAAATGCGTCCTTCCTGCTTGTCCAGCCGTTTCAGCTTGTATTCGCCGATTTCCGTGGGCAGTTCCTTTTCTATATCCCAGTCCAGAAATTTCTGCCGTCTTTCGGCCCTTTCTTTCTCCAGTTTATCGTCTGCCATTTATTTTCCCTTCTTTTCCGCTTCCAGCCTGTCCCGGGCGATAACCACGGATTTCACGAATTCCCTGGTTTCCGGGAACGGGATTTTTTCCATGTCCGAAAAACCTTCGGGCCATTTATTCTTTTCAATCCACTCATCCACATTGCCCCGGCCTGCATTGTAGGCAGCAAGGGCAAAAACCTCGTTGTTGTGGTACTTTTTCAGGAGGTAGTTCAGGTACCAGGCACCGAGGGGGATGTTCTGGTCCGGGCTCGCCAGGTTATCCGAGGGCAGTCCGCTTTCTTCGGAAATCCAGTGGGCCGTATCCGGCATGAGCTGCATCATGCCTACGGCGCCCACATGGGACACCGCTTTTTCGTCAAATTTACTCTCTGTGAGAATCACTGCCTCCAGGAGGGAGGGGGAAATATTTTCTTCCTCCGCACACTGGATGATGATGTGGGATACCTGCTCGCTGGGGCGGAGCAGTTTGATATTATCCACGGTAAAGAGGAAAATCACGCAAAAAACCGCAAGCAAAAGAGTGAATACCATGGCGCCGGTATTGCCCTGGTGCCGCTGCACCTCTTTCTTCCTGCGTTTCAATGCGATTCTCATTCTGCCTCTTCCATTCCCTTTGGAAACTTAAATCCCGGTACGTGCTTCAGCGCTTCCCGCACCTGCCGTCTCGTATCCTCCACGGAATGGCTGTTATCAATCACCACATCCGCGTAATTCACCTTATTGGCCGTGGGCATCTGCTTATGGATCCGTTCCAGCACCTGCTCCCGGGTAAAGCCATCCCGGGAAATGACCCGGTCAATCTGCACTTCCAGGGGCACTTCCACGATCCATACCTCTTCTACCCGGAGCTGCCAGCTGATTTCCAGAAGCAGCGGCATGTCGAGGACCACCACGTTCTTTCCCTTATTCTGGGCACGGATGAGTTCTTCCTGGGTGCGGAGCCAGATAAAGGGGTGGATAATGCCATTCAGCTTCTGCCGTTTTTCTTCGTCGTTAAATACGATTTCTCCCATCTTCAGCCGGTCCAGTCGGCCATCAGGGAGGAATATGGAAGGGCCGAAGGCCTTCCGTATCTGTTCCATGGCCCGGCTTCCGGGAATGACTGCTTCCCGGGCCAGCTTATCCCCATCGATGACAGGGATTCCCAGTTCATGCATGTAGGAGGAGACAGTGCTTTTCCCACTGCCCACGCCTCCCGTGAGTCCAATACGATACATTATTACTCCTGAAAATTCTATCCAATTAAGCAAGTGATGCGTTTTGAAACAAAGGGATGGCAGGTGGCTAAGGTGGCTTAAGTGACTCAAGGGTAACGGGCTTCGCCCGAGGGGATGGTGTGCCGCATCGAAATGATATAGCGGCACGAATTTCATATCCAGCCGCTTGCGCCCACCCTTCCACCGCTCCGCGGTCCCCCTCCCTTCTAAAGAGGGGAGGTAGGATACTCAATAATCCAGGAAGAGGGTCTTTTCAGTATCCATGCGGCGCTATATGAATTGTGCGCCGCGCCTTCCCCTTGGCCGCAGGCCATTCCCCTTAAGCCACCTCGCCCGCAGGGCGTTCCCCTTCAGTCACTTTGACCATAAACTGCTCCACAGTCATGAGGAGACAGCCGTCCATTCCCATTTATTTCGTTTCCGCCCAGTTCTTTCCTTCGTTCACGTCGGCCACGAGGGGCACTTTCAGGGTGACCACCGATTCCATGGCGTCCTTCAGGAGAGCGGCGATTTCTTCTTTTTCTTCCTTCACCACTTCCGCCACCAGTTCATCGTGGACCTGGAGGAGGACCCGGCTCTTATAGCCGCCCTTCTTGAGGCGGTTATAGACCTCGATCATGGCCATTTTCATGATGTCCGCTGCGGTCCCCTGGATAGGAGTATTCATGGCCGTCCGTTCGGCGAAGGACCGGCGGTTGAAATTCTTGCTGTTAATATCCGGCAGTTCCCGATACCGGCCGAAGAGGGTGACCGCCCGGCCCGTTTTCTTTGCTTCTTCCACCATGGAATTCATGAATTCATGGATCCGGGGATACCGTTCGAAATAGGTCTTGATATAATCAGCCGCTTCTTTTCTGGGGATACCGAGCTGCCGGGCCAGGCCAAAATCACTGATGCCGTAGATGATACCGAAGTTCACGGCCTTTGCATGGGACCGCTGCTCCGGCGTCACGTCTTCAAAGGGGATCCCCAGTACTTCCGCCGCCGTTCTCCGGTGGATATCTTCCTTATTGATGAAAGCGCGGATCAGGCTTTCATCGCCGGACATATGGGCCAGTACCCGGAGTTCCACCTGGGAATAATCGGAGGAAATGAAACAGTCGTACCCCTCTCCCGGTACGAAGAGGGACCGGATTTTCCTGCCCTCTTCCGTACGAACCGGAATATTCTGCAGGTTCGGGTCGGAACTGGAGAGCCGCCCGGTGGCAGTGACGGTCTGGTTGAAGGACGTATGGATGCGTCCCGTTTCCTTCCGAATCAGCTGGGGCAGAGCTTCCAGGTACGTGGAAACCAGCTTCGACAGGGTCCGGTAACGGAGGATATTTTTCACCATGGGGTAGGACACCGCCAGTTCCTCCAGCACATCGGCGGCTGTGGAGTAACCGGTCTTCGTTTTCTTGCCGGCGGGCATGCCCATTTTTTCAAAGAGAATATGGCCCAGCTGCTTGGGGGAATTGATGTTGAAGGACTCTCCGGCTTCCGTGTAGATTTCCTTCACCAGGAGCCGCTCTTCCTTCTCCATGTCCTCCCGGACTTCCTTCCACCGTTTCTGGTCCGTGGCGATGCCCGCCTTTTCCATGGCTGCCAGCACCTTTACCAGGGGCTGCTCCACTTCATCATAGAGTTTCCACACCCCATTTTCTTCCAGTTTCTTTTTCGCCTCGTCATAGAGGGAAAGGAGGAACAGCGTGATGCAGCAGCCTTTTTCCTCCGGGCTGTCCAGGTCATCGGGATAGATGACAGGCTTTCCGAAAAGTCCCGCCATGTAGGACAGGGGATAGGTGACTCGGGTGGGATCCAGCAGGTACGCCGCCAGAGACATGTCAAAGAATGGCAGTCCCTCAGAAGGGAAATCAGATTCCATGATGGCCTTGCTGTCTTCCACCACAATGGCCTTTGCTTCCTTCAAAGCCCGGGAAGCGTCCCCATAGGAGGCAGGGTCCACCTTGTAAGCGTGATTGTCAGAAGCAATGACCACTTCTTCCGCTGTAAGGAATGGCGCCTTACCGGACAGGGAGGCCCACAGGGCCGTCACCTTTCCTTTGAGGGACAGTCCTTCTTTCCAGGGTTCCACCGGAGGGAGGGCCTTTTCGCTTTCCTCCTTCTTCACCTGGGACAGTTCCTGGAACCGGGGCAGCGCTGCAAACTGGGGCAGGAGATTGATGCCGAGTCGGCTGAAGAGTTCTCTCATTTCCTCGATATGGACAGGCTGCTTCATATCGGAAAGGGGCGCCTCAATGGGCACATCCCTTTTGATGGTAGCCAGTTTATAGGAAAGATAGGCCAGATCCTTATTGGCCGTCAGTTTCTTGCCCTTGGCCCCCTTGATTTCATCCACATGGGCGTAAAGGTTGTCCAGGTCCTTGTATTCCGTGAGGAGGCCGAGGGCCGTCTTTTCCCCTACCCCCGGAACGCCGGGGATGTTATCTGCCGTATCCCCCATGAGGGCCTTCATGTCGATCACCTGGGACGGGGTAATATGGTATTTCTCAAAAATAGCTTCCGGCGTCATGGCGGCCATATTGGTAATACCCTTCTGGGTGAGGAGCACCGTGGTCCTGTCGCTGGACAGCTGCAGGGCATCCCGGTCTCCCGTGACGATGTCTACGGGAAGTTCCTTTTCATACCGGGCAGAGAGGGTGCCCAGGATATCATCCCCCTCATAGCCGGGGATGCTGTATACCGCAACCCCCATGACCCGGAGCACATCGAGAATCAGGTCAAACTGGGGCACCAGTTCCGGCGGCGCCGGCTTTCTTGTGGCCTTATAGCCATCGTACATATCGGTGCGGAATGTGTGGCGGTCCTTATCAAAGGTGACGGCCATGTATTCCGGATCCAGGTCCCGGTACAGGCCCAGAAGCATCCGCAGGAATCCATACACCGCATTGGTGGGAATCCCATCGGGCGAAGTCATGGTAGGCGGCAGGGCAAAAAAAGCGCGGTACAGAAGGCTGCTGCCATCAATAATTACAAGTTTCTTTTTCATAGTTCCTCCCTGCCGCAGCAAGCGGGAATCGCCCCGGCGGCAAAAGAAAAAATGCAGTACGTTGTTCTTTATTATACCATAGATAGGATAGCAGGCTGAAATGGACTGGCCCTACGTAGTCAAATTGCGGTTTGTCGAGCTATTGAGGGGGCTGATGGATAGAGTCATTCGCACGAGGGCTTCTAGCTACTAGCGGCTAGCAACTAGGAAAGCTCTACAGCCTACGGCACGAATGCCTGACGGAAATAATAGAAAGAAAGCGCCGCAGGCGGATCAGCCTTTCTAACAGCTAGCCGCTAGAAGCTAGCAGCCCCGTGTGAGTGACTCTACACGCAAACATACTAACCGCCAAGCCCTAACAGCTCACTGAAATTGGCAGTACCCACACCATTTTATAAAAAGAGAAAAGGGACAGATTGCTCTGTCCCTTTCTCCGGATCGTGTTACAACCTGAACGGTTGTTATATTGGTCACTGTTTCTTCTTGCCGCCCAGATATGCCGCCATGACATCCGGGTTGCTTGCCACTTCCTGCGCCGGTCCTTCCATGACGATTTTCCCTGTCTCCATGACATAGGCATAATCGGCAATCTGGAGGGCTTTTCGCGCATTCTGTTCTACAAGAAGAACAGTAGTACCCATTTTGTTAATATCTTTGATGACGTCAAAGATCTGCTGGACCACCAGGGGAGCGAGCCCCATGGATGGTTCATCGAGAAGCATGACTTCCGGCTTTGCCATCACCGCACGGCCAATAGCCAGCATCTGCTGTTCGCCACCGGAGAGGGTGCCGCCGAACTGGTTCTGCCGTTCGAAAAGCCGTGGGAACCGTTCAAAGACCTTGGCCAGGTCTTCTTTGATTCCTTCCGGATCCTTTCTCTGGTAAGCTCCCATTTCAAGGTTTTCACGGACCGACATGTTCTGGAGAATCTGACGGCCCTCCGGAACAAGGACGACCCCTTTTCTGACGATATTATGGGGTTTCAGTCCCACAATGGACTCCCCTTTGAAGAGGATATCCCCGGCTACCGGTTTCATGATGCCCATAATAGTTTTCATGGTGGTCGATTTACCGGCGCCGTTGGCACCAATCAGGGTGACGATCTTGCCTTCCGGTACGGAAAGGTTGATGCCTTTCAGTGCTTTAATGTTGCCGTAAGCGGCTTCTACGTTTTTCAGTTCAAGCAGCATCAGTCTTCCTCCTTCCCAAGGTAAGCTTCGATAACCTGCGGATTGTTCTGTACTTCTTCCGGTACCCCTTCTGCCAGTTTCTTACCGAAATTGACAACCATCACATGGTCGCAGAGGCTCATGACCAGATGCATATCATGTTCAATGAGGATAATGGTGGTACCGTATTTTTCACGAATATTATGGATCAGTTCGGTGAGGGCAGCGGTTTCACTGTCGTTCATGCCGGCTGCCGGTTCATCGAGAAGAATCAGTTTCGGCTGGGTAGCCAGAGCTCTGGCGATTTCCAGCTTTCTCTGTTTGCCATAGGGAAGTTCTGTAGCCAGGCGGTCTGCGTCCTGGGCAAGGCCTACGAAATCCAGAAGTTCCATGGCTTCATCCCTTGCTTCCTTCTCTTCCTTCTTTTGGGAAGAGGTACGGAGGAAGCTGGCCAGAAGGCCGGACTTCAGGCGGTCATGATGGCCAACGAGGATATTTTCCAGCACCGTCATGCCGGAGAAAAGACGAATATTCTGGAACGTACGGGCAATGCCCATGTTGATGATCTGGTACGGTTTCTTCCCTTCAATGGACTGGCCGTCGAAAAGGATATCTCCTTCCGTCACCTGGTATACGCCGGTGATGAGGTTGAAAATGGTAGTCTTGCCGGCGCCGTTTGGTCCGATGACCCCGAAAATTTCTCCCTTTTCCACGGAGAAGGACATATTGGAAACAGCGGTAAGGCCGCCGAACTGTTTCACCACATTTTTCATTTCAAGAAGCATTACTGGTTCCCTCCTTCTGCAGAAGCTTTCTGCTTTTTGCTGAATTTACGGGAAATCCATTTCACCGCATCATAGGACAGGATACCATCGGGACGGAATGCCATGAGAGCTACCAGCATGAGGCCGTAGATGATATCTCTATATTCAGCCATGGCACGGAGAGATTCCGGAATGATGGTAAGCACCGCAGCACCAAGGATGGAGCCCCAGAGCACGTTGCTGCCGCCGAATACGGTATAAACCAGGATATCCACCACTTTGCCCCAGGAGAAATCGGTGGGGCTGATGAAGAAGGTGGCATGGGCGTAAAGAGCGCCAGCCATACCGGCAAAGAAAGCACTGAAGAGGAATGCCATCATCTTGTATTCCACCACGTTGATACCGGTGAGGGATGCTGCATATTCATCAGCTTTGATGGCAGCCCAGGCACGGCCGATGCGGGAATGTTCCAGGCGATACCAGAAGAAGACAACCGCCACTACGATGATGAGGAGTACGATATTCATGACCAGCTGGCCACCGGTCTGGGAGTCGATTTCCAAAGCATCCAGGAGGCCCATGTCGCTGGCATAGTCAGCAAGGACACTGGCCATGGAAGGAATGCCGGAGAAACCCAAAGCGCCGTGGGTGATGTCCAGGTTCAGCGCAATAACCCGGACCACTTCACCAAAGCCCATGGTAGCAATAGCCAGGTACAGGCCCCGGAGACGAATGGTCGGAAGACCGATAATTAACGCAATCAGTGTAGCAAAGAGACCGCCTAAAACAATTCCCACCGGCATAGGCACGCCATAGGATGTGGTAACAATAGCGGAAGTGTAAGCCCCAAGGCTCATGAAACCTGCATTGCCCAGGGAAAGAATACCGGTGCACACAGTCATATAGACGGTGAGAGCCAGGATGATATTAATACATACAAAGGTGAAAACCTGCAGGAAGTAGCCATTTAACAGTTCGTCCATTACGGTCTGCCTCCTTTCCCAGCCTTGGAGAACAAGCCTTCAGGGCGAATAAAGAGAATCAGGATGATAATGCCGAATGCTACAGCATCACGGTAGGTGGAAGATCCATAGGCCACGGCGAATACTTCCGCAATGCCCAGGATGAAGCCGCCTGCCATGGCGCCTTCCACGTTGCCCAGGCCCCCCATGATGAGGACTGCCAGACCCTTAAGGCCCATGGATGTACCCATGGTCGGTTCGATGGCGTTGAAGGACAGACCAATCAGCACGCCGGCAGCAGCGCCAAGGGCGGAAGCCAGCATGACGGTGAATGTAATGATACGGCTCGTATTGATACCGAGGAGTCCGGCGGTTTCTGCGTTTTCAGAAGTAGCTCTGACTGCTTTGCCGATTTTTGTCTTGTTCAGCATGATTGTGAGAAGAGCCATGAGAACGACGGCGGTGCCCAGGGAAATAATCTGGATACCGGAAATTTTAAAGATGCCGAAGTCCATGAGACCGTTCCCGAAGGTAGCCGGGAAAGAACGGGTCTGCGGGCCCCACACCATAAGTGCCACACTTTCAAGGAATGTGGACACGCCGATGGTACTGATGAGTGGTGCCAGATGGGTGACTTTGCGGCGGCGGAGCGGACGGAGTGCAAAGATTTCCAGTCCATACCCTAATACCGCGCCGCCAATCATGGCGCCGATGAGTGCCGGGAAAATTCCGAATCCCGCTTCCGTTACGAGAAGCAGGCCGATGTAAGCGCCGATCATAAAGATGCCGCCGTGTGCCATGTTGACGATGTTCAATACGCCGAATACCAGCGTATAGCCGATGGCAATGACCGCATAGGCGCTTCCCAGCGTTAAACCGTTGACAAGCTGTTGAAAAAACACGATCTTCAATCCCCTTTCCAAAATGTGAAGGCCCTTGCCTTCATTTCTTCTGAAAGAACAAATGGCATTAAAAACGCCCCTGCTGCAATCTGGCGTCATTGCAGCAGGGGCGAATTGGATTCCGCGGTACCACCCTGTATTTATCACTCATAGAACGGAGAGTACATTGGGAAGACCATCCATAAGAAAAGCCCCTATTTCCTTTCGGAAATAGGGGCGACATGCGCGGTACCACCCTACATTATACTCTGGTGTTCATCAATCCGTAACGTGGATAAGGCGCCTTTGTTTACTACGTTCAACCAAGGGGCTCACAGGTGATAGTCAATAATGGAATGCACCGGCTTGCACCATCCGCCGGCTCTCTATGCCATGGACCACTATATTCCTTGTCCCGATCATCGCTTTTCTATGCCCGTAACGCAGGCTGCGTCAGAAGCTACTTGGTTCACTCCTGAAACTCCCGGGTGAGCTTGCATCCTCTTCCGTACCGGCTTACACCAGCCGCCGGCTCTCTGAAACCTGTCATCGGATGCTTATCCCGATCCTTGCCATTCGTTCTTTCGTTATGGTAGATATTATACAGCCTCCATGAAAAAAGTCAATAGAAAGTTGGAAATATTTTTGTAAACTATGAACCACAAGTGATATTGTCTCAAGTAACCACAAATGAAAATGTCCCAGTCA
>ERZ791746.2163-NODE-2163-length-11636-cov-2.639755_pt1 | contig 11636 bp, 13 predicted proteins | sample MGYA00510038_ERZ791746 | MGnify/ENA primary metagenome ERZ791746 (study PRJEB30046, sample SAMN00792018) | human gut metagenome | study: EMG produced TPA metagenomics assembly of the A metagenome-wide association study of gut microbiota in type 2...
TTTATGATGAACGTAGAGCATGATGAGTTGACTAATAGAGTCAACAATTATAGTACTGATGTCTTAACACCATCATTTTGGGATAAAGTCACCACAGGTTTCATGGATGGACTTACCACCACAGGTACTGCCTATGTTATGCAGTCACTTTGGGGTAACCTTATGCACTCTAATAATCATTTTGGTGCTATGGATAAAGTTACACAAGAAGACATTGACTATGTTAAAAATGCCTTACCTGATGATGAAGAAGCTCAAAGGTTCGCTTTGCTTAATGGTAGAGATAGCGAAGAAATAAGATGGTTAGTAAATCAAAAACTTGTAGACAAACAACGTGCTGAAAAGATAGCTCAGTTTAATGATGGTTGCACTTTAACTATCGCTAATGTTGCTCGCTTCATAGGCGGTATGGTAGACCCTACAATGCTTATTCCTGTAGGTACTGCTTTCAATGGGGCTAAAGTTGTAGCTAAGTTAGGTAATGCAGTTTATGATGTGTCTAAAGTAGCTAGAGTTGCTGGACAGGCAGCTAGAGTTGGTTTAGTTAATGCAGGTGTAACAGTAGCTAATGATGCTCTCCGTGAAAAGTTTGGCGGTATAAACCTTGATGCTAAAGAGTATGGGTGGAACGCTGCTGTAGCTGGTGTTGGTGGTGCAGTATTAGGAGCGTTAGGTGGTCTAATAAGTAGAAATGCTAGAACACCTGAGATGCAACACGTAGCTAATATAGCTGATAGTGTAGAAACTAAAGCTATAAGAGATACAGTAGGTTTAGACATAACACGTATTAAAAATGAAACTATAGGTGAAGCTTTAAAAATACATGATGTTAACTATGGTTCAACTATAAAATCTAAATATTACTCTAAGTTAGAAAGTAATAATAAAGTTATTGCAACTACTTTTGAGAAAGCTAAAGCTTTAGTAGAGAATGTTTCAGGAATTAAGATACCTTCTTCTGCTAAAGCTTTTTATGTTCCAAATGAAGACTACACAATTTTACTTACAGATAAACTTAAGCCTACTGAAGTTGATAATGTGTTAGCACATGAGCTTGGTGTACACGCTGGTCTAAGAAATCTTGTAGGTGAAAAAGACTATCAAAAATTAATGGATGATGTGTCTAACTTAGCGAACAAAAGTGGTCATGTGTTCAACAATGCTCGTAGAGCTATTAATAGTTATGACCCTGAAGAAATCTTAGCGTATGCTGTAGAAAACGATATGTTGCCTAAAGGTATCGTATCTTCAGTAAAAGGCATGGTAAACAGAGGACTTAAGCGTGAAGGGTTGTCTACTAAAATAACTACAGAGCAAGTTAGAAGCATGATGGTTCAACAATTAAATGCTGAAAGAAACTTAAGTGGTTCAATTCAACGTAATCCTGATGGTTCTACTGCATTTGCTGGTATCTTATATTCAAAAGACAGCTTCTTAAATCCACAACTATTTGCTGATTTCTATACTTTAGAGCCTACAATTACTAGAGATACACAGAAAGATTTACCGAAGTTTTTTCCTAAAGCTATAGGTAGAGCCTTTGAGCAAGGTATCTTTGGTAAGACATACAATTCTGTATCCAACTCTCTAAGAGGTATAGCTCCTAGCTTATGGAATGACGTAAGGGGCAGAGGTTCTAAAGGTCTTAATATGATGTCTGCTGAAACCAATAAAGAAAGAGTATCTCACTTACTTGCTAAACCTTATTTAGAATATGCAAGTATTAGAAACTCTTATTGTCTTAGAAATAAGCAAATGGGACGTTCAGCTCACATGGCTTTTGATAAACTTGTTACACTTGCGTATAACTCTAAGTATGCTGAAAGTAAATCTAATGTTCCTCAGGATTTCCCTGATGAAGTTTGGCAGGCAGTAGAGAAACTTAAAGCTCTTAGAGATAAACAAATTGAACTAGGTAAACGTTCAGCTATTGATGTTGGTTCTACTTCAGACAACTTAATAGAACAAGATTGGGAAGCAGTAGACCATGAGTTATGGAGAGTTGTTGATGTTGACCAACGTAATAAGTTTATAAATAGATTTGCGTCTATTGAAGAAGCTGAAGAAGCTCTATCCAACTACTACAAAAAAGCTGCTAAGAGAGATGTAGTTAAAGCTAAGATTAAAAGAGCTATCGAAAAAGAAAATAAAAAGATACAGGAGTACAACTCTAAGATAACTGAAGGAAGTAAAAGACAGCCAAAGGAACTTAAAGATATCAATGTTACTGATGACATGGTAGAAGCATGGTTAGATGAACACGTTCCTAAGGCAGTACGATACATCTTACGAGAGAACCAAGATGTTTCATTAAGTGAGAACATAGGTAAAATAGGTGTGTTGTCTTCACTTAAAGAACGTATTCCTATTGATACTTCTTTAGTACTTAAAGCTGACAATGGTTTTGAATTTAGCTTTGATAATAACTTAAGAAGCTTTGATTTAGACTCTATTATACAAAAGAATATAAATCGTTTTGCAGGAGAGATATCCGTTAAGAATGTCTTCAATACTCAGAAAGATTTAGATAAGTTCTTGCTCAAAGTAAAAGGAGAATTAGATAAGGCAACAGAGCAAGGAGCTATAAATAAAAGTACAGCTGAAAGTGACTATAAGTTATTTGAGCAGAGCTTATATGAGCTTAGGGGTATGCGTCCACATATGGATGCTTTAAGTAGACTAGGGGCTTTAGCTCGTATCTTTAGTAAGATGGCTTATGCTAAGAATGGTGCTAACATGATGTTTGCTCAATTAGGTGAACTAGGTGGAGCTATGGCATATGGTGGTTTACATCAATTCTTTAATGTTTTTAAACCTTTAGGTAGAGTAGTTGATAGTATACGACTTGGTAATATAACTACTAATGCTCTTGAAGAAGCTGAGGAAATAATGTTTGGTGATGCTATTGAGAGTAAGATATTTACTGTTAATTGGGGGGATAGAGTAACTAGAGATGCTTTGACACAACAAGGAAGTATAGTAAATAAAGCTTTAATAATGGCTAATGATTATGCTACTAATTTAGGTAAAGTAACTTCAGCTATTAATGTCCTACCTAAAATGACAGATGCTATGGTAAGAGGGATGAGAAGACAAGCTATTTATGATACCTTTAAATGGGCTAATGGTAAAAAGTTTAGTAAACTTAGAAATCCTTTTAGTAAAGCTAAGTTAAGAGCAAGTGGAATAAATGAACAATTAGCTACTAGTATTAAAGAAAATATACTTAAGTACTCTAAAGTTGAAGATGGTGTACTATGGGATATTAATGTATCAGAATGGCAACGAAATGACCCTATAAGTTTTGCTAAGTTCTATGATATGGTTCAGACGCAAGCTGAAAGAGCTATAGTTAGCGGAAGTAGAGTTGGTAATAGAAATTTGTTGAAAGACACAAATGCAGCTACTCAGCTTTTATTTCAATTCAAAGACTATGCGTTACGAGCTATTAACGCACAGACATTTAGAGCTATGACAGCTAGAGATGTTGATGATGCTTTAGCAGCTTTGTTGTCTATAGTGACAAATACTACTGCTTATGCTTTAAAAGCTGGTGCTACTTATGGTCTTATTAAAGCTACTGGTGGTGACGAAAAGGCTAAGGAATACTACGATAAGTACCTTAATGAAGATACATTGTTACGTGTAGCAGCTTTTCGTTCCTCTATTGTAGGTACACCTTTTAGTTTTGTTAACGACTTGTTAGAAGGTTCAGGTATTGTAGATACTTCTATTCGCACTTCAGTTAACAGAGGTTCTTATGGGTCACCTGATAGTGTTGGTGATTATGTAGGTAATATTGTAGCACAGACACCAGCATTACAGCAGGCTACAGCTCCTTTGGATGTCTTGAATTACTTTTATAGAGCGTCTAATAATGAAGCTAACAAGAGTGACTTTAGGAAAGCTTTACAGGCACTACCAATTCCACAGTGGTTACCTATAACAACTTTCATTAACAACTATATCGTAGAGCCTTCAGAGTATCCAACTAAAAGACCTAAAAGTAAAGGAGAGTGATAATTAGTGGCTACAAGAGAACTTAAGGCTACTGTGTTTTATGAAGCAGGGGAGTTAACTTATAACTTCCCTTTTGATTATATTAAGAAAATGTTTGTCGCTATAAAGTATATCGATAATTTTGAAGCAGATACACTTGATGCAGCTGAAAATTTAGAGTATGGTGTTGACTACACTATAAATGACAAAGTTGTTACCTTAAAGGAAGCTGGAAATACTTCAAAATATATTTATATTTACAGAAGTACACCTACAGAGCCTATAGTTGACTTTTCAAATAGTTCATTCCTTACAGAAGAAAATCTTGACTTAAGTTCACTACAACAATTACATTTGAATGAAGAAATGTCAGATTATTTGATATTGCATAAAGTACCTAGTGGTACTTTAACTGAGATTAGAGATGCAGTAGAAAGTGCTAATAATGCAGCTGATAATGCACAACAGTCAGCTGAAGATGCTCTTAATGCTTCTGAAGTTGCTATAAGTAATGCACATTCTATAAATATACGAACATTTAATAGCGTTGAAGAAATGAAAGCTAGTAATACATTAAAAGCAGGAGCATTAGCAAAAACACTAGGATTTTATACTGCTGGTGATGGTGGTGGAGCTGATTATGTAATAGTGGATGATATTGGCGAGGATGAAGTTGACGAAGCAAGTATTATTAGTTTACAAAAAGGATTATATGCAAAGCTATTGATAGAAGATTATGTAAATGTAAAATGGTTTGGAGTTAAAGGCAATGGCGAAACCGACGATACAAATGCTTTACAATCATGTTTTAATTATGTAAAAAATGGGTGCGTAACAATTCCTGAAGGTACTTATAAGACCACAGAACAATTAATAGCCAATAAAGGGATGAAGCTTTTTGGATATAATGCTACTATAAAAAGTTATGTAGACAGTACTAAATGTGCTTTAGTATATAGTGGTAGTAATAGTAAGGGTTTAGTAGAAGGCTTATTCTTACAATGCCCTAATAATGGTAAATCTTGTTTTGATATAAAAGGAATTGGTGGTAACTTAACGCTTAGGGATTGTCAGTTTATGTTTGGTGATTATGGGGTATTGGCAGACCATACAGATGGTTCTAGCTGTAATTTTCTACGTATGGTAAATTGTGTATTTACCCATAATAATAAAAAGGCAGTACAGTTAGGTAACTTGTCAAGCGATACGTTTACTACAAGTTGCCCTATCTCTATGATAGACTGTTTAATACAAAGCTGTGGTTCAACTACGGATATAGGAGAAAATACAGATACTGTACCTATAGCTATGTACAGAATGTTAGATGTTGTAATTCAAAGATTACAAATAGACAATCATCAACACCGATATAATTATCGTATCGGAGAGTTTAACTCAGTTGAAAATTTAACTATTTCAAATTTAAATGTAGAAGATTTTCCTGAGGATAAAACAAAAAATATTAATCTTATAGAGTTTGCTGGTTGTATAAACGTAAATATAACGAATACTAAAACATGGAACATATTTCCATCTTCTTCAAGAAAACCTGTATTGTTTCGTTTTAATGGTTGTAACGGAAGACATCATGCTGGAATTGTTACAGATAATGCTGAATCATCTAATTACTATAGCTATGGGCTTAGTGGTAATTGTACTAATGATGGAAATTGGACTAGCCTGTACATGGAAGAAGATTTATTAAAATGTGCCCCAGACGTGTTAAGAGCGCAGGCAAAGCCAGAATGGACTAATATATGTCATTGTTCTAATAAGTCCAATGCAACTAATGGTCAATCCGATAACAGCTCTTTTAATGGCACACTACCTGCTAATGGTGGCTCTTTAGATGGGGGCTTCTTTTGGCGACAAAATATCCTCGACGATAAATGTATGGCTGTTCTAAGTATGCGTTGTAAAGCAAAAGCTCCAAATAGCGATACACCAGGGAGGTTTGTGTTTGAATGGTATGATGGGGATAGTTCTTTATTACGTAGGGATATGGTAACTACAGGTGGAACTATACAGGATGATAGGGGTGTATGGTATAAAATTCACCGCTCGGACGCACCAGCAGGAGCTAAAATGTTAAGATATGGTTTTGCTACTACTAGTAGTAGTCCCTATCAATTTTCAGGTGATAGTTGTATAAATATATATAGTTGGGACGTATTCCTGTATTATTCGAAACCTATTCCAAACATACCACTTGTAAATGGTCATGTATTAAATATGTATTAAGGAGAAATTATGTTTAGAAAAATAATTATATTAACAATGCTATTAATATCTATATGTACATCATGTTTTGCTAATAGCCTGCATGACATACAAGATAGTATACCAACAGATAAAGCCCTGCATTTCATGGCAGGATATGTAATTCAAGACCAGCTTCAACGCAATGTAGGTTGCAGTGCGTTTGAAGCTTTTTTAATTACAAGCGGTATTGCTTGGGCAAAAGAAAAGTTTGTTGATGACCATGCGGATAATAACGACGCATACGCTACAATGGCTGGCGGTTTGTTTTATCAAATTTCCTTCTAGGTGGTGATAGTATATTTATAAACTTATGGACAACTACAGAACTTAAGCTAGGTGCTATTAGTGGTACTATATGGGCAACTTTAGACCTAGCTTTAGGTGGTATAGACACACCAATCAAGGCACTTGCTATTCTAATATCTTTAGACTTTATTACAGGAGTTACAGCTGGTTACAAAAATAACGAGCTTAGTTCTTCTAAAGGTACTAAAGGTTTATGGAAGAAAGCTGGTGTCTTTTTTTGTGTCTTTATTGCGTGCCTTTTAGATATGTGTATAGGCACTGAAGTTTTCAGAGGCATGACAATAAGTGGCTTTGCTTTGATTGAAGCTATGAGTCTTATTGAAAACTTAGACCGCATGGGTTGGGGGTACATTATCCCTAACTTCTTGCGTGTACGATTAAAACAAATTGCAGATGAAAAAGTAATGAAAGGTGACAAAAAGTAATATGGATATTTTAAAAATTATTGTTAATGTTTTATTTATTATTGGTTTATTGAGCTATATTGTATATGGAACTTATACAATATATTTATATCGTAAAGATGTTAAAAATAGAGTTAAGCAGACAAAATTATTAGAATTAACTTTAGATAAAGACAAGAAAGAAGGTAGATAAAGTATGCAAAAAGTAAACATTAAGAAAACTAATTTACAATATGATTACAGTCAGTTATCTAACAGAACTAAAACAGACATGGTAGTAATCCATCACACAGGTAATCCAACTGATGATGACTTGAGTGCTGAAGAAATTAATGCATCACATCAAGCACAAGGTTGGACTTGTATTGGATATCATTATGTCATTAGAAAAGATGGTACTATCGAAGAAGGTAGACCACATTGGACTGTAGCAGCACACGCTTATGGTTTTAATTCTCATACCATTGGTATTCATGTCTGTGGTAACTTTGAGATTGGTGAGCCAACTCAGGCACAGATTGAGAGCCTTGCTATGCTTTTAGCTAACGTGTGTGATGACTATGGTTTACCTATTGATAAAGACCATGTTGTAGCTCATAGGGACTTAATGGCAACAGCTTGTTGTGGAGAGAACTTATATAATCAGCTTCAAACTGTTAGAGGTAAGGCTATATGGTATCAGCAAAACTAAAGTAAACTAAGGGTTGCTAGGAGTAAATTTAAGCTCCTAGCTTCTTTTATTTTGTCTTAATACATTTATATCTAAATCAAAAATAAATTGCTTAGAAGGGACTTGATACAATGGAACTAAAAGATACTATTAAATTAATGACAAGTAATGATTTTAAAGAAAGATTTCAAGCTGAGTATGCACAGGACAAAAACAGAGCTGAAGGTTTAGAAAAAATGTTAAAAGCATTTAAAGCAGGTACATTACCATTTAAGCCTAAATGTTCATATGAGTTATTATATGAGCAATTAATTTATATGAAAGCTAAATTAAAAGTATTGGAAGAACGTGCTAAGATTGAAGAAATTGATTTGACATTAGGAGAGTGATAAAGTGAATATCTTAAAAGAAATTGCTAAATTTTTCGTTACTACAAAATTAACTGAGAAACGTGAGGAAACTAAAGCTAAACTTCAGGAGAAACTTATTACAGCTACAGGTAGTGAAGCAGTAGAGTATGCAGCTTACTTAAAGTTAATTGAAGCTGCTGATGGTAAGGTTATTGACGCTATTAATAAAGCTATCGACAAAATGTGAGGTGTAAGTAATGGAAGTTAAAGATGTGTTTGGCTTAGAGTTAATTAAGGGTGCTACAGTAGTAGCACACTTAGCTTACTTAAATGCTCTTAGAGAATGTGAAGTTGTTAAAGTAAACAAATGTTTTGTTATTGTCAAAGATAAGGAAACTTTAGTTAGCCATAGGGTTAGACCACAAAATATTATGCGTCTTTGGAATGAAGATAGTGTTGATGACTTGCAGTATTCTGTGGAGAAACTTCATGCTTTAGAAGATTGTGGTGTCGATAACTGGATAGGCTATTCTGATGCTATGGGTTATATGAATGGAGAGGAAGTATACTAATGTCAGTAAAGTTTTATAAACGTAAACCAAAGTTTCTTGAAGCTATTCAGCTTGTAGATACAGCAGAAAGTATAAATCAATGTTATGCCTTCACTAAGTCAGCATTGATTAAATATGATGAAGACATAAAAAATCTTGTAGAAGATAAAGGAATAGAAATATTAGACAATCCACCTTACTTATATAAAGCTGCTCATGACTCAAATGGATTAGCTATAGCTACTAAAGAAGGAGAGAGAACAATAGTACCTTTTGGTTGTTGGATAATTAAAAATACAAAAGGTGATTTCTATTGGTGTACTGACGAAGTTTTCAGAGATTTATATGAGGTTGTTTAAATGATTATTGATGTACTAATTAAAATGTTATTTTTCATAATGACATTATTATGTATAGCTTTGGATAATGTCGAAATGTCAATAGCTATATCTTTATGTTATATAGCTTACTTAAAAAGTTAGAGGTGATAAAATGCAATTTTTCATAGGTGTCTTAATTGGAATTGCTTTAGGTATAATGTTTGTAGGAAGTTGTTTAGACGGAGAGTGATAACATGGCAACTAAATTACCACAGGAACTTATAGATGAGATAGCTACTTTAGAAGCTGAAAGTTTACTTGATGGTCTTAAAGACCCTGATTTAAGTAAGAACCCTGCTTTCTTAGCTAAGGTGCGTCAGTTCCTTAAAGACAACTATTTCATTACTACAAGTGAAACTGAAAGTGTACAAGAAATTAAACGTATAGGAAGTTCTATACCTGATTTAATTAATGAAGGGGATGTGATACACTGATACAATGGACAGATGAAGATATTGAGAAAGCCTATAATAACTTTTGGGCTTTCGTTTATATAGTTTGGAAGGAGATTGGGTTACCACCCCCAACTCCTATTCAACTAGACATAGCACAGTTCTTACAATATCCACCTTCAGACCGCATTATAATTCAAGGTTTTCGAGGTGTAGCTAAGAGTTTCTTAACGTGTGCTTATGCAGTATGGAGATTGTGGAGAGAAAGACAACTTAAGGTACTTATAGTTTCAGCAAGTAAAGATAGGGCAGATGCTAATGCTAGGTTCATTAAAAGTATTATCCATACAATACCTTTCCTAGCTGAAATGAAAGCTAGTAAAGACCAACTAGACACACAAAATCTTTTTGATGTCGGTGGAGCTATCGCTGATATTTCCCCTAGTGTTAAGTCTGTAGGTATCACAGGTCAGATTACAGGTACTCGTGCTGACTTATTAATACCTGATGATGTTGAAGTACCTAATAATTCTAGTACACAAATGCAACGTGATAAGTTATCTGAACGTGTTAAAGAGTTTGATGCTATCTTAAAACCTAATGGTCAGATTATATACTTAGGTACACCACAAAATGAAGCAAGTATTTATAATGAACTTCAGACACGTGGTTATGTGACTCGCATATGGACTGTATTATATCCTTCTAGTGAAGCTGAAAGAAACTCTTATGGTAACTCTTTAGCACCTATGATTGCTGATAGATATGATAAAGACCCTGAGAAATGGGCAGGTAAACCTACAGACCCTAAACGTTTCAATGAGATAGAGATAGCTAAACGTAAGTTATCTTATGGTAAAGCAGGATTTGCCTTACAGTTCATGCTTAATACTAACTTATCAGACTATGAAAAATATCCTCTTAAAGTTAGTGATTTAATCGTAGATACATTGGATATGAAAGAAAGTAGTATTAAGTGGTCATGGGCTAATGGTATGCAGCAGTTAATACCTGATGTACCTTGTGTTGCCCTTAAGGGTGACTTATTCTACTATCCATTATCTAGGTCGCAAGAAACAGCTACTTATACTGGAGCAATGATGTTCATTGACCCTAGTGGTAGAGGTAAAGACGAAACAGCTTACGCTATCTTAAAGTACCTGAATGGTTACTTATTTTTGATGGAAGTTGACGGATATACAGAAGGGTACTCAGACACTACCTTAAGACAACTAGCACAAAAAGCTAAGTTTTGGGGTGTGAATGAAGTAGTAGTTGAAGGTAACTTTGGTGACGGTATGTTTATTAAAGTTATGACTCCTGTGTTCAATAAGATATATCCATGTCTTATTACAGAAGTTAAAAACACTAAACAGAAAGAGTTGCGTATCATAGACACACTAGAACCAGTGCTTATGCAACATAGACTTATAGTTAACAGAAGTGTAATTGACGCTGACTTCAAGACATATGAAAGAAACCAAAACTACTCACTATTTTATCAAATGACTAGATTATGTCGTGATAAAAATGCCCTTGCCCATGATGATAGGCTGGATGCTTTATGTGGTGGTATAGCTTATTGGACTGAAAAGATGGATATTATGGAAGACACACAGAAGGAGAGTTGGACTGAAGACCAGCTATTAGACTTTATCGAAAATGGTGTAATAAACACGTTGTATGAAAATGAACGTAATAATTCAACTTTATACATTAAAAATGTACAAATATACAGATAGGGATGCTTTATAGTGTCCCTTTTATTTTTTAATTGTCACACAACACCATTTTGCTAATTGTCACACTAATAGAAGAAAGTAAGGAAAAGTTATATATAGTATATATAAAGTATTTACTTTAAGTAGCAACGAATGTATGTATATTAAAGCATAAGATTTAAGTATTAATTAGTAAAAAGCTACTACTACTTATATCTAATAAAATAATAAAATAAAAGGTGATAAATATGATAATTAAAAATAGTAGTTATAATTTACTTGAATGTAATAGTCATATATGGGATAATAAGATTGCTTTCTCTACTAAAGAAGTATCTTTAATGTTAGGAGTTCCTACTTCTACTATTACTAAATTATGTAAAGAAGGAAAAATAAAAGTATTTAAAGTTGGAAGACATTATAGAATTTCAAGAGTAGATTTATGTAGATATATTGAAAGTCAGAAAGATGCTACAATATTAATATAAGCACTTATTAGCACTAAATATGCTATAGATATTTATTTTAATAGGGTTATTTTATTTGTAAATTACAAATAAAATAGTGTATAATAGTAACATCTATTTGTACTATTAATAAT
>ERZ791746.2170-NODE-2170-length-11618-cov-3.400848_pt1 | contig 11618 bp, 10 predicted proteins | sample MGYA00510038_ERZ791746 | MGnify/ENA primary metagenome ERZ791746 (study PRJEB30046, sample SAMN00792018) | human gut metagenome | study: EMG produced TPA metagenomics assembly of the A metagenome-wide association study of gut microbiota in type 2...
ATTCTTCTAATAACATTTTCTATCTATCTTACCTTCCTGTTTTTTTGAATCCATGTCATAGTTGTATGTTGTACCAATAAGATGATCCTGCTGTATTATATCCCTGGATGCTGGATTATGACAATCTAACAGCCTTCTTCCAATAAATTTATCGCCACCTCGCTTCGTATAGCTGGCAACAGCTGTCGAATCCATGTAAATAATTTCATGCTGAAAGTGCTTGTATTATTTCATTATTAAATTATTGTTAGTCAGACAAACTTGAATGGAATTTATAAAACGCATTTATTTTACATAGGCACAGTATATCACAGTTCCTGTGTCTATGTGATATCATTTACTGTTTCTTCCGATAAGAACTCATCCTTCCGATGTGCATAAGCGTCAGATTTGACGCTTACTTTACAAATAAAGTGACACCTCTATTTAAGGTAGCCTTTTCTCTTTCAGTAATAAAATTATTTGTATTTTATTAGAAATTGAGAAATTAATTCTATACAACCTTCCACATCTTTTTCATCTGCAACTTCTGCGGGCATGTGCATATAACGCAGTGGGATTGACACGAGCACCGTAGGTACTCCCTGATTAGAAAAATGTATTTTATCCCCATCTGTATAACTAAGTCTGCTTGCAGCTTCTCTCTGAATTTGGATTCCAGCTGTTTTTGCACACTCCTCCATTTTAGTATTCAACGCTTTTACAACTATTGGACTATTACACAGAACAGGGCCACCACCAAGTAGAACTGTCCCCATTTCAGCAGGATCCATTCCGCTACAATCACTAGTATAAGTAACATCTACTACAATTGCCATAGATGGATTTATACGTGTACTTGTCCAATATGCTCCTGTCTTAGTTGTCTCTTCTCCTGTAGTAGAAGCTGCGTAAACACCAACCGTACAACCTTGTTTTTTAGCTCTTTTTATAGCTTCCATAATAATATAAACGCCAAGTCGGTCGTCGAGTGCACGTGCAGTAAATTTATCATTTGCCAGTTTTCGTATAGTTGTATCCAGTACAATTGGATCTCCAATACTTACATAACTTAATGCATCTTCACGGTCTTTAGCCCCAATATCAATCCGAAACTGCTTTGTTCCCAAATCTTTTTCTTTAAATAGTTCCCTATACGCTTCAACAACACCATAAACTATTCCTTTTGAAGTCTTAATTGAAATAGCGTGTCCAGGATATGTTGAAGGAACAATTCCGCCTCTATCAATTACTTGCAGTCTTCCATCTTCTCTGATGTTTGAAATCATAAGACCAATTTCATCTGCATGCGCTGATAACATAATTCTAATATCGCTGTTTGGATTTATTACACAGGTTACATTTTGCATTTCATCGCGACGTACTTCATCTACATAGTCTTTCATTTCTTCTTCAACAATGTCCTGTACCTGCTCTTCATATCCTGATACTGAAATGCTGTTTAGAAGATTGTTTAAAAAATTATTGTTCATTGTCATCATCTTCCTTCTGATTTGATGTTATTGTTATAAGATCAGAAAAAGTCGTCAAATTATATGTCCCCAAGCCACATGCAACAGCATCACCAATTGCTGCACAATCCATTCCACCAGCTATAGCAGCCTTTAGTCCAGCTTTTGCATCTTCGACAACCAGGCAGTTAGATGGTTCTTCATTTATATATTCTGCAGCTTTAATAAATACTTCTGGATCTGGCTTTGATTTTGATATATTATTTCCATCAGAAATTGCATCAAAGTATTCTCCAAGTCCTAACTGACCTAGTATAAATCTTGCGTTTTTGCTGGATGATCCAATTGCAAGCTTATGATTAGCTGCACGTAATCCATCCAAAGTAGCTTTTACTTCCTCGGATAAGTCGGAAGTGTTCATATTTTTCAAAAGTTCTTTATAAATATCGTTTTTCTTTGTAATCCAGAATTCTTTCTCTGATTCGTTTAATTCACCATTGTAACGCTCAAGAATTATTTCAAAACTTTCCATACGGCTTACGCCTCTGAGTCGATTATTAATCTCTTGATCGAAATAAATACCTATTTCATCCGCAACTTTTTTCCACGCTTCATAATGATATTTGTCAGTATGACATATTACTCCGTCTAAATCAAATATTACTGCATTGTATTTCTTCATTACTTATTTCTCCTTTTTTATCAGACAAGTTGGATATGATTACAGCTGCCAGTATAATTACACATCCGATTACCATTCGAGGTGTAATTATTTCGTGAAGAATAATGATTGAGAATATCGTTCCAAATACTGATTCCATGGAAAGTACAATTGCCGCTTTTGTCTCATCAACATATTTCTGGCATGCAGTCTGTAATAAATAACACAAAGTCGTACTTATTACTCCCAGATATAGCACGCTTAACCACCCTTGTGTTGTTACCTGAAAATCAGTTTCTCCAAAAACAACCATGCTGACAGCTGATAAAATAAACGCTGTGATCATCTGAACCATATTTAATACAGAAGCAGGATATTTCTTTACAAATTCACTCGTAAAGAAAATCTGAAATGCAAACCCTATTGCACAAATCAACGTGAGTGCATCTCCTAAACCAAGCGTAAGATTGCCGTTTAGCGAAAGAAGTGCAACTCCAATTACTGACAATATAGCTCCGATAATTCCCTTCGCACCTATCTTCTTTTTTAGAATAACAAATGCTATAAATGGCACAATTACTACATTAAGAGCAGTTAAAAAAGCATTTTTTGATGGAGTTGTATATTGCAGTGCTATAATCTGCAATGAAAAACCTATAAATAATGCTACTCCCATTAAAATGCCTGCTTTAATTGCACCAGTACGATTAACGACTTCTTCTTTTCGATTTCGTTGTCCCAGACTAACTAAGCCCATTAATACTGATGCGAGTAAAAATCTTACCATCATAATTTGAAAAGGTTTCATACTTTCCAAAGCCATGTCACTTGCTACAAATCCGCCTCCCCATATGACCGTAACCAGTATAAGTCCTCCGATTGCCAGCCCTTTTTTCATCACATATCCTCCATTCTGTTTTATATCATTTCAATTTTTCCGTTTACTTCAACCTCTACAGGTTCTCCACAAAGTCGTTTTACTTCAGCATTATTGTTTTTATCTGCTGTAATCTCAAGCCAAGCGCCCTTATAATGTAAACGGAATGTTAAATTCTGCCATTCCTCAGGCATATTAGGACAAACCCTTAACTTGCCATCTTCGCGCTGTGATACACCCGCAAAGCCAAATACAATTGTTTGCCATACTCCGCCTGTATTTGCTGCATGAATTCCTTCTCTTGTATTTCCCTGCATATTTAACAAATCAATAAACGCTGCACGACGGAGATAACGGTATGCTTTTGAATCGTCCCCTACCTTAAGTCCCATCACTGAATATATACTTGGACTTAATGAAGAACCATGAAGTGTTCTCTTTTCATAGTAAGCATAGTTCTCTTTTATAGTTTCATCATCAAATTCATTTCCCATAAGATGAAGAAGCATAACAACATCTGCCTGTTTATTAATCTGCGTTTCCTTTGCTTTCTTTGTCTTAAGCGCTTCTGGACGAATCGGCCAGTCATTTTCATCGTATTTTTCAATTGTTACATTATCTAATTCAAAATATCCTTCGAACTGTTCAAGAAGTTTCGTTCCTTCTTTGCGTGGAAGATAAATTTTTTCCTGAACTTCTTTCCATTTAGCAGTTTCCATCTCTGTAAGTCCTGTTTTTTCAACAAGTTCATTATATGAAGAAGTCTCTTCTTTTTTCATGACCTCTAACAGCGAAAGAACATATTTTAAATTCCATCTAGCAAGATAATTTGTATATAAATTATTATTAACTGGCTCATGCCATTCATCTGGTCCTGTTACCTGATTAATTTCATAACGATCCTGTTCATTATTATATTCACATCTGCTCGCCCAAAATCTTGCAGTTTCTGTCAGTATTTCGGCTCCTTTAGTGTATAGGAAATCTATATCGCCTGTAATCTTAACATAATCGTATATTCCGTATGCAACGGCCGCTGTTACATGATGTTCATACACGGCAACATAACATCTATAACAGCTACCATCTGGTTCTATTGTCCAATCTGGACACTGCTCGCTACCATCATCTGCTGATTCCCATGGATACTGAGCACCATTAAATCCATTCTTGTGGGCATTTTCACGTGCTGCGTCTAACAAATAATATCTATAGTTTTCAAGATTTTGTGCTGTTTTTGGGAATACCCATGCAAAAAATGGAAGCATAAATAACTCTGTGTCCCAAAAAGCATGGCCACCATATTCTTCGCCAGTCAGAAGCTTTGCACCTACATTTACATGATCATCATGCTCATTTCCAGTGCTCATAAGATGAAAAATATTAAAACGAACAGCTCTGTTAAGATCGTCATCTCCAGTTATTTTGATATCAGCATTTTCCCACATGTTATGGTATACTTCTTCATGTAATTTAAGCTCATTCTCAAAACCAGTATGAACAAATCCTTCGATTTCTTTTTTTATAGTGCTATGAAGTTCATATGTAGGACATTCCCTTTCTGAATACATAGAAACATACTTAACAATTTGTACTTCTTTTCCTTCTTCAACGTGAATATCACCAAATTCAATATTCTGTTCACCAAAAACACTTGTCATGCGATTTCCGAGAATTTGTTTTCCATCGCAATATGCTTCTATACGACATCCACATCCTACATGTAAATGCTTCTCCCTTGTAGCAACTTCAACATATCCGCCGTCCTCAGCTAACTTCTCATTGGCTGTCATATATGTATGTTTTACCTTAAAACGTGGTGCATCATAGAAATTAATAATACTTCCATCAATGATACTCTCAACTTCAACAATACCACTATAATTCAATGGTGTCATATATAGTTTAACACCCATACGGTGAACGTTATTTCTGCTAACAAAACGAAGTCCTTCAACAAGAGTTTCCCTACCCTTAGAATCCTTTAAGAGTATTCTTTTTCCGACAAAAGCTCCTCTCATATCAAGGACTCGTGAAAACTCTATTATTTCACAATCCTCAATTCCAATAAGTTCTTTTTCAATATAAAGTCTGATACCTAACCAGTTAGGAAGTGTCGAAAGCTCCCTCATAAATGTTTCAGATTTATCAAACACTCCGTTAATATAAAGATATGGAAGAGTAATCTTTGTACCTTCCTCATGGCTGCCTCTTATTCCAAGGTAGCCATTAGAAAGTGCAAACAGACTCTCATATTTTAGATTTTCTTTCGGATCATATTTATCCTGGCAGATAAGCCATTCATCATCATGTATTCTACTTCTCAGATTTTCTGAAAAAAGCTCTCTAGTCATATATGATTCTCCTACTATAAAATTAATTAGATATACTGTTTTCTTGCTTCATTTATTTCTGTGCCATTTTTCACAATAGAAAAGGTAAATGCCATTGAGAAATCCTGTAATTTTACTTTATTTTCCTCTAACTGTTCTTCTCCACAGCTATTACTTCCTAGTCCAGAATGACGGTAATCCAAATGAATAATAACATCATTAGATTTCTCAATTTCGAATGGATGCTGTGCTTTTTCTAGACTTTCATCTGTATAATTTGCAAGATTTAATCCAAGTTTGTTCTCCATTCTGCATAATAAACCATTTTCTCCATCTCCTATGCTGAACCATTTTACATTTTCTCGGTGTCCGTTTTCCTGTGGGAATACGTAATTGGTCATCATTTCATCAATTGTACTTTCATATATCCCCATAACAGATGCCGCATTACTATCGATATAACTTTCTCCAGGTCCCATACCATACCACATGGTGTTCTGAAGGTTTTGATTTCCTTTCATAACGATACCGATTCGTGGTAAAAATGGTGGTTCGAGTTTACCTCTTTGAACCGCTCTTCCCTGAATTTCCACTTTCATCTGCCCACAAGAATATATTTCGTATACATAAACACATTCGAAGCCCCATGACTGATTATAGCAGCTAAAAAATGTTCCAATCTTAACAATTACCTTATCCTCTGCCTCTTCAAAATCAACATATTCTGTTTCTTCTACAGGCTTTTGAATAAAGTACTTATTCATCCAATCATCTTTTTTGTACATGTCATTATCAATTGTTGCACGATATACATTCATTCTAGGGCCATCAGTAATATATTCTGTTTCACCTTTACCAAAAGATATTAGTTTTCCATATACTGTACTGAATTTTGCAGTGACATTTTTATTTGTAATACTAAGTACGCCTTGCACCTCATTTATCATCAGCTTATCATCTTTTTCCCTAACAACAAATTCATCTCTTCTTATATTCAGTGGAATTTGTAGTTTCTTAATTTCATGTCCAGACGATGCATATTTTCTGTCTTCTTTCTGACATACCAAAACATTTAAATAATAATCTGTATTTATCAGCATTTCAAATGGAGTAATTGGCAGTTCAAGTACGCAACTGTCATGAGGAGATACTGATAAGTCATCTATAATCCCCTTCTGTACAGACTCATTTTCTGCTTTAATTTCCCAATTGATGATTACTGTGCTTAAATTCAGAAAATCATAATAGTTTTCAATTTTAATTTTCTTAATATTCCCCGCTATTGGAGTAATCTCTATTGGAGCTATAATCTGCTTATATTCCTCCATTCCCGGTGAAGGTGTTCTATCTGGCATCAAAATTCCATCTATACAGAAATTACCGTTTGTTGGAAAATCTCCATAATTTCCGCCATATTTGTAATATTCATTATCACCTTCAACTGTATGAATTCCATGATCATACCATTCCCAGAGAAATCCACCCTGAAGTCGTTTATACTTACGATACATATCCTGATATGCTTTTAATCCTCCAGGTCCATTTCCCATCGCATGTCCATATTCACACATCACATGAGGCTTATCTCCTTTTACCTCATATTCTGCAATTTCTTTCAGGCCTTTTAGCCTTGTATACATAGTGGAATATACATCTGTAACCTCTGCTTCAAAATCTCCTTCATAATGAATAAGGCGTGTATCATCCAATTCACGTATTGCCTGTGCTGCACTTCGGAAATTACAGCCAAACGCTGACTCATTTCCCATAGACCACATAATTATAGATGGATGATTTCTATCTCTTTTAACCATACGAACACTGCGGTCAACATATACGTTTTTCCAAGATTCATCATCTGTGATCCATGTATAGTTTTCTACCCATTCAAATCCATGACATTCAAGATCTGCTTCGTTAATAACATAAAGACCATATTCATCACATAGATCATAAAAATATTCATTTGCTGGATAATGAGAGCAACGTACAGCATTTATGTTGTACTGTTTCATCAGACGAATATCGTCCTCCATCTGCTCTCTTGTTACAGTTCTTCCTTCTTTTGGGTTGTAGTCGTGATGATTTACACCATTTAGAAGAATCACCTGTCCATTTACACAGAAGTTTTTATCTTTAATTTCAATTCTTCGGAATCCGCATCTAACTGTAACTTCCTGTGTATCAGTTGATATTGTAAAATCATATAACTCAGGAGTTTCTGCTGTCCATGTATGTACACTTGGAATATCTGCTGAAATATATATTTCTTTATCTTTAAAAGAAGCTTCTCCTTCAAAAACAGCTTCTCCTTTGTATGACAATTTCCACTTAATATTAGTTCCAGCCTGCTTCATTTTGATTTTTGATGTGAACAGACCATTTGTATAACTATCATCTAAAGAACCGTCAATCTGTACATCTAAAACAGCGTTCTTTTCCTCATTAATCAGTTCCACATCTCTGTATATTCCTGATAACCACCACATATCCTGATCTTCCAGATATGTTCCGTCTGACCATTTATATACACGTACTGTAACATCATTTTCGCCGCTTTTAACAAATTCTGTAATGTCAAATTCAGATGGAAGTCTACTGACTTTACTAAAGCCTACATAATTACCATTTACCCAAACATCAAAAGCACTGTCCACGCCATGAAACTTCAAAATGGTATCTTTTTGTACCCACTGGTCATCCAGATTCACAATTTTCTTATAGATTCCTGTAGGGTTTTCATCTGGTACGTAAGGCGGATTTATCGGAAATGGATATAATACATCTGTATAATGCATCTTGTCATAACCTCTTAACTGCCAGACAGATGGAACATCGATATTATCCCACTCATTACCTACTCCTGGTTTCTCAAATCCTTCTGGTGAAAGTTCAGGTGCATCTATATATTTAAATTTCCATTCTCCATTAAGAGAAATTCTACTTTGAGAATCCTTGTAAAAAGCAGTTCGTGCCTCTCTTCTCCCGATTCCGGTAATCTGATGGTTCTCCCATCTTTTTACTGTTTTTCTTGCCATTAATCTATCCTCTCATTTTATAATGTAAAATCATTAATATAATTACGGTCAGACAGTTCAGTCTGTCTGACCGTTTTACAAGTCTGTCTTATTTAATAGAACCACTAGTTCCTTCAACAATATATTTCTGTGCAATTATAAAAATAATAATTGGTGGAATAATCATAATTATTGTTATACAGAGCATAGGAATGATCTGTGTACTGTGAACACCCTTGAAAGAAGCAAGTCCTAATGCAAGTGTATATTTGCTTCTGTCTTGTAAGAAAATCAATGGACCAAGATAGTCATTCCATACAGTCAACATATTAAGTACTCCAACAAGAATAAGTGATGGTTTCATAATTGGCATAAAGATTTTCCAATAAATCTGGAACTGATTTGCACCATCAATTCTTGCCGCCTCTTCGAAATCTCTTGGAATCCCCATCAGGAACTGTCTCATTAAAAATACATAATAAGCAGAACCAAACCATGCTGGTACAATCAATGGTTTCAATGTATTAATCCATCCAAACAGGTTAAATTCCATATACTGTGGAATCATGGTAACATCCCATGGAATCATCATTGTAGATAATCATAAAAAGAAGATTCTTTCCTTTGAATTCAAATCTCGCAAAACCATATGCAACAAGTGAACAAGAAAGCACTTGTCCTAATGTTGTAAAAACAGTAACAAGTATTGAGTTCCATAGATAAGTTCCAAATGGCTGAGACTTCCATGCATTTATAAAATTCTCAAAATGCCATTCTGTAGGAAATAATTTTGGTGGATACGCAATCGCTTCACTTTCTGTTTTAAATGCAGAAAACAACATGTAGATAAATGGTGCAAGAAAGTAAAGTGCCACAAGTCCGAGTAATGCGTAAATCACTATTTTTGATCTTTTAGACATCTTCATTACTTTCTACCCCCTTTTTTCTTTTTAGTCTTCTTTGCCCCACTATTTCTGGCTTCTGTTTCATAGAACACCCATGTAGATGAAGATTTAAATACTAATGCAGTAAGTATCATAATGATGATAAACATTACCCAGGCATTTGCACTGGCATATCCAAGCTTATGATGTTTAAATGCATTATTATATGTATACAGTCCATAGAAGTATGTTGACTTAAGTGGACCACCACCCGTAAGCAGCATAACCAGTGTTACCTGCTGGAACGAGCTAATGATTGATGTAATCAAATTGAATAAGATTGTTGGTGTAATTATCGGAAGCGTAATACTGAAGAATTTTCTTGCAGGTCCTGCTCCGTCAATAGATGCTGCTTCATATACATCAATTGGTATATTCTTGATATCTGTATAGAAAACCAACATCATAGTTCCCACACCAAAGGCACTTGCTATAATCACAGCAAGGAGTGCCCAGGCTGGATCAACCAGCCATTTTGGACCTTCTATTCCAATAAGAGATAAAAGATAATTTAAAACACCATAATCTCCATTAAGAATCCATCCCCAGATAATTGAAACTGCCACTCCAGAAATTACAGCAGGAATGTAGAAAATAGTACGGAACACCTTCACTCCTTTTACTGGCTGTGTAATTAACATTGCGAGAAACAGTGCGATAATCATGTTAAGTGGTACAAAAATAGCTGCATACTTCAAACTGATTACCAGTGACTTCCAAAACTGTTTATCGTTAGTAAACATTTCAATGTAATTTCCAAATCCTCTGAACTGTGGAGTTGAGGTAAGTGGCCAATCAAAGAAACTCATAATCAAAGATAAAATTAATGGACCGATTGTAAACACGAGAAATCCTATTATCCAAGGCAATATAAATATATACGGTGTTGCCGATTTCAGAAATTTTTTCTGTTTCATATATTTTCTCCCAATTACTTTGTTTATTGTGCTTCTGCTGCTTCTTTAAGAACTTCTTTTACATCCATGTATGCACTTGGATTAAATAACTGCTCAAATGAAAGGCTAAGATTTTCCGAAATCTCTGACCAGTCCTCAATAATGAAGCTTGCTGGAGTATGTCCATCACTCTGTTCCAACATTTTGTAGAATGGAGCAAACTTATCTTCATTCATAATCCCCTCTGATTCTACAACGCTGTTAAGAACTGGAAGCTCCATTCCTATTCTTGCCTTGTTGCATTCTTCACCAGTCCAGTATTTTACAAATTCCCATGCTGCATCTTTATTTTTACTGTCTTTTGAAATTGAAAGTCCTGAAGAACTTAAAATACTTACTGATGTCTGTCCATCAAACGTAGGAATCTTTACAATACCGTAATTCATGCCGTCGTTATCGAGAGTGTTAATTGCCCATGAACCGTAAACATACATTGCTACTGTCCCTGCACGGAATTCGTCAGTTCCATTTTTCTCTGTGGCAATTGCATATCCGTCTTTTTCCATATCTTGGAACATCTGGAATACTTCCTGAGAGTTATCAGAATCAATGTTTCCGGCCATCATTCCTTCTGTATCACAATAAGATGTTCCGTTGCTCCAAAGATACATTTCAAAGTCATATGGATCTGGCTTCATCTGGAAAGCAAAACCTTTCTGCCCAGTTTTTTCTTCAATCTTCTTAGCTGCGCTCTTTAAATCTTCCCATGTCCAATCATCTGTAGGCTCTTCTACACCAGCCTCTTCAAAAAGGTCTTTGTTAAAATATAATGCGTGTGTTGTAAATCCTACTGGCATTCCATATGTTGTACCGTCTAATGAATTGTAATTCCATAAAGTGCTGTAGATGTTTTCCTTAAAATCATTACCTTCACTTTCAATATATTCGTCAAGCGGCTCAAGTCCATCTGCATATGCTGGATAATTCCACATATACATTACATCAGGTGTATCTCCTGATCCCATACCTGCACTAATTTTAGTGTCATAATCACTTCCATAAGCTTCGAGTGTTACTTCAATGTCATCATGTTCTTCATTAAATTTGTCTACAAGTTTTTGCTGAGCATCAAGATCATCTGCCACGTCCCATGTTGCAAAACGAACTTTTGCTTTCCCGTCACTTGCTGTTACATTTTTTCCTGTTTCATTGCTTCCACATGCAGTAATTAACATTGTACCTGTTAATGCTGCCATACATACTAATGCAATCTTTCTCTTCATTGTTTTTCTCCTCCCAAACATTTTATATTCATCCGGTAAAATTATTTTACTATTTTACCAGTAAAATGTAAACTATTTTATTTAGTAAAATATTTTTTCTACATTTTATATATTTTTTATATACTTTTTTTATGCATATCTTACAATTTTCTATTT
>ERZ791746.2171-NODE-2171-length-11613-cov-2.052518_pt1 | contig 11613 bp, 9 predicted proteins | sample MGYA00510038_ERZ791746 | MGnify/ENA primary metagenome ERZ791746 (study PRJEB30046, sample SAMN00792018) | human gut metagenome | study: EMG produced TPA metagenomics assembly of the A metagenome-wide association study of gut microbiota in type 2...
AGATCACGATAAATCCACCCTTCATCAGGTACATTTCCCGTTTAGAACGGAACTTTTCTGCCGGAATCATCAGTCCCAGAAGAATTAGCGGCGCATATACCGCCTTGACGCGGCAGCCCCAGACAAAGGTAAGCACGATAAGCGCATACGCTTTCCAGTCCATTTTCCGCCCGCCAAGCGCCGCTTCCAGAATGCCCGCGAAAGACAGCCACAAAAATGCCGTGACGGTCGGGTCATAGGAATATGCCCCCGCCAGCATCATCGGCTCGGGCATCAGCGCCAGAAATGCCAGGATCGCCTTGCCGACCGGTGTCTTTTTGATGGCAAAATACAAAACTGCCGCATAGACATAGAGATTTCCCAGCCTCCCCAGCTTATACAGGATTCCAAATGGGATATGAAGCAGCCCTCCCGCTTTCAGCGCCAGCGCCGAACCCACATATCCGGTCATCGTCGTTTTGTTGAGATCCGTACTCCAGAGATGTTCACCGTGCCGGTAACCCGCATTCTGATTCAGATACGAAGTGAGCGCCGCCTGCTCGTCCCGACTCTCCGGCTGATTGTACGGCCAGGTATCTACGCCCGTCGTAAACTCCTGTAAAAGCGCCGGTTCCGCCTGCACCGGCGTCCGGTAATTTGCCATCCAGAATGCCTGCGCGAAATGCACTTCCTCATCCCAGCTCACCTTATTTGCCGGGAGCGACAGTGAAAATATTGTTCCAAACGTCAGGGAGATCAGCAGAAATCCAACCTCGATGCGCTTTGCCACGAAATCCCGGAAACAGAGAAGTGCGATCAAAACCGCCGCCGCACACCAGAAAAGTCCCAGCCGGTACCAGTTGATACCTGCCCGCGCCACCGTCGCAAACCCGGTCAGTGCAAGCGGCATCCCGCCAAAATTCATGTAGGAAATCCCTTCTTCGTCTAGATCCTCCCGCGTAATCAGAAGATCCACGTAGTCCAGCTTCCCATTCACCGGAACCGAAGAAAATTTCAGCACCCGGCAGTTGCGGTCCATGACCATCTTTGCGTCGTGCTCCCGCTGCTCGCCGTAGATGTTGCGGTAACCGAGGCGGACGGTGGCATTTAACAGACCATCGTAATCATAGTGGTAGAGAAACTGGCTGACATAGCTGCCGTCCAGTGGAATGTGAAGATAACCGCTTGCATCCGAAAGCTGCAGCACCTCTGTATTTTCCACCTGCCGCCTATTCTCTCCAATAGTTTGCCCCGGCTCTCCGGTGATTTCACCCAAACCGTTCTTTTCTGTCTCTACCCGCTCAAATCCGCTCACCTGCACCTCGTCCAGAGCGATCGTCCGCGTCGCCTGCCGCGTCCATCCATTTGCCCGGAGCGCCGGGAAATTGCAGACAAACTCGCCCAGAACACCGATCACAAAGACTGCCACAAGCGCCAGAAGCAGCCGCAGCACATCTTTTTTCTCTATTCGATTGATAAAATGCCTGTTAAACTGCATCTGTACTTCTCCCTTATTTTTCCCGTTTAAATTCGGTAAATTTCTGCTGCCACCACGTTTTCTTACGGCACTTTCGGTTCCAAAAGTGCCTACCCGTGAACCGTGTTTTGTCTTTCAAATCAAGCGCTCTAGCGCACTATCTTCTCCACGCCCCTGTGTTCCAGGATGCGCTCATAATCCTCAATATAATCAACCTCCGCCCAGAAATGCCCGCTGACGTCCTCGACATAGACCGGCTGCTGCCCGGTCATGCTATAAACAACATTTTCCCACCAGACGCCGTGCTCCTGGCGGTCGATCATCTCCTCCATCCGGCAGATAAATTCCGGCATAAATGCCGCTGAAAACCGTCCGATTCCGATGTACTCGCCCGTCACATCATCCCCGGTCAGCTCTTTTCCATATTTTTTCAAAATTCCATCTTCATAGAAGAACTTATAATCCGCTGTCTCCCGACGGCTCTCGTCCGCAAACATCACCGGGCTCCTGCCCTGCGCGAGGATCCGGTCAAGCAATTTTTCCTCCAGGTATACGTCACCGTTCATGATCAGCAGATCGTCCCCTGTCAGGAACTCCTTCGCAAACCATGCAGACGCGATGCTATTTGTCACATCGTAAAACGGGTTGTAGAAAAAGGAAACTCCCTTGTCTGCCAAGACCTCGCGGATCACCTGCGCCTCATAGCCCAGCACGATGCCGATATCCTGGATGCCGCGGGAATGAAGCAGGTCAATCGTGTACTCGATCAGGCACTGCCCGCCGCCGATATCCACCGTACATTTTGGTTTTCCCGACAGATAACGCGAGATCCGGGTTCCCCGTCCCGCTGCCAGAATCAATACTTTCACAGAAGTCCCCTCCTTTGCATATCTTTCCACGCCGCAATCAGGCTGTCATTGTCTTCCGGCGTCAATGCGCCGATATGACCGACACGGAACACCGTGTCGGCAAGCGCGCCGCCGTTCGGGCAGATCCAGATGCCGTATTCATCCTTCAAAATCTCAAAAATCCGATGCGCTGAGACCGCTTTCCCCTCTTTGTCCACGCCCGTCGGGTGAAGCGGCGTCAATGCCGCCGAGAGAGAATTGGAAACGATCTCAAACGGAAGATCTTTTATTTTGCTTCGGAAATCCTCCGCCTGATGACGGATCCGTGCCTGTTCTGCCGCAAGCCCTTTTTCCTCGATCATCGTCAGCCGTTTATGAAGCTGTAAAAGCACTCCGACCGCTGGTGTAAACGGCGTCTGCCCCCGCTCGCCATTTTTCAGGTAGTCGCGCAGATCAAAATACATCGAGCGGACCGCCGTCTCCTGCACTCTCGCGATCGCACGCGCCCCCAGCACCAGAATCGAGAGTCCCGGCGGAAGTGCCAGCGCTTTCTGAGAACCGGTCAGCACCAGATCAACGCCCCATTTTCCCATCCAAAATGGATCGGCAAGAAACGAGCTGACCGCATCAACCGCCAGAATCAGCTGGTTTCGTCTGCAAAAGTCAGAAATCAGCTCCATATCATAGAGAACGCCCGTGGAAGTCTCGTGGACATTGACTAAAAAACCGGTAAATCCTTTTCCCTCATACGGTGCCAGGTCTTCTGCCCGAAGCGCCCGTCCGCTCTCCAGCTGGATCTCCTCATGAGGAACTTCATGGATCTCACAAATTTTCGCAAACCGCGCGCCAAAACTGCCGCCGTTTACGACCAGCACGCGGTCGCGCTCCGTAAAAAGGTTCATAACTGCCGCTTCCATCGCCGCCGTGCCAGAACCTGTCAGGAAAACCGCCCGCGCATCCTCAGACGCCCCCGTGAACTGCTTCATCAGGCGCTCATTTTCCTTCATAATTGCAGAAAATTCCGGTGTGCGGAAATATGGTACTTCTTCCGCCCCGATCGCCCGGATTTCCTCGTCCATCTGAACCGGTCCTACCGCAAAATTAATCATACGTCTCCTCCAAATCTATCAAACAAGTTCTATATCCCACGTGCCCGTCTCCGGTACATCACAAGCGACGTCAGTCCAAAGCAGGCAGTCAGTGCCGCCATCAAAAGCAGATACGAAAGCGATCCGCCCAGCAGTCCTGCCGCGCGTACGCAGGGCGAAGAAATAAGGAGCGCCGCTGCCGTCACACCGACATAACCCAGAAAAATACGTTTCTGCTCCTGCATAATGATGAGTGCATAATAAAACAGATTCACATACGCATTGAACGCGCCGCCTAGAATGATAAACACCAGCGCCAGACGGCATTCCCGCAGCATGTACGCAATTTTCGGATATAATATTGAGAGAACCGGAATTCCGAGAATCCAGGCACCCCCGACTGCCAGCACCGTAAGCGCCGCGATGATTGCCGCCAGCCGGCCTATCGTCCCGGCAAATTCCGGGAGCGCATTCCGCTCCCACTGATCCGAGAGTTTCGTGATATACGGGCGGATGACGAAGCCTGCCACCAGATTGATGACGCTGGTCGGCATGAAGATCGCACCGAATACCGCCTGATACTTGTCCGCCATATTGCCCTCGATCGCATATTTCGCGGCAGAAAAAATATAAAAATCCAGGATAACCGATAAAAACAGAACTACATTTTCTTTAAACAACAGCCCGACACGTCCGGAGCGGACCTCCCAGTCCACCTGCGGCAGATGACCAATTACCGAAAAATCAAACAGGCACACGCCCACCAGCTGCGCCAGTACTGCCGCCAGGCAGGAGCCGACCAGGTTATGGGTCGCATTCAAACAGCCCAAAAAGACACCGACTGATAAAACCGTCCGGAATGCATTTGATTTGCCCGTCAGATACAGGCGTCCGTCACGCTGAAATTCTGCCTCATAAGCGTCCGCGAAACCATCGATCACCTTGTACGCTACCATCAAAAATACCGTCGCCGCCTTGACAAAGGCATAGTCCCGGTTGATCACCGTCACATAAAAAAGCCCAGCCACCAGCGCCGCACCACAGGTCATCAGGCGCAGCCGCAGATATTCGCCAAACGTAAACCGCCGCCTCGTATCCGTGATCTGGAACGGACGGATGCCAAAATAGGCCACCATAAACATATGCTGACCAAATGTAGAATACGCAAAGGAGAAGATACCGCCCTCATCCTCGCCGACAATCTGGATGACCGCGATCGTCAGCACCATGGACGCCAGCGCATAGAGAAAGCTCCCTATCATATTCCAGCTCATATTTCGTTTTTCAATCTGCCCGTCTCCACCAATCAGAGCGTTCGCTAAATATTTTATCACTACAGTATCTCTTCCTTTGAAAATTCCAGCCGGCTCGGTGTGTGTGTTTTGCGCTTCTCAACCGGCGGAAGCTGCATGAAATCGCCGTACATATTTGTCAGCATTTCCTCGATATTTCCCGGAAAATTCATGCGTCTGCCCTCAAATTCCAGCTTCCGGAGCGGATAACAGCGTGTCCGGTCCACGACATTCCAGTATGGGCTTGTGTCCGGCAGAAATGCCATCCGGCGTGTCCGGTATTTATTGTATTTGCGGCAGACCCGCTCACAGCGCATCCGCAGCCACTGAGGCGAGATATGGAGCAGCTTCATCGCCTTGTAGACCATCCCGCAGACCGCCCAGATAAGCTTCGCCTTGATGCCCCGCTGCTGCAGCGTCGGGCGCGGAATCGCCCGCAGAATCATCAGCTTACTCCAGAACCATGCCGTCCACGACTGAATCTGGTATAGAACCGGGTTGTCCGCCACATTGTCAAGCACATACAGATCCAGAAAGATACCGAACGGACAGTCCACATCCTTCATAACCTCCTCGACAAACACCGTCCCCTTCTTCACCAGACGGGTCGTCATCAGCGGATAATTGGGATATCGCTCCGCATTGAGAACCAGATACCGGTCGCTCATCTTCTTTTCCACGATCCGGAGCAGGTGCTCAAAATCTCGCCGCGGCATCGCAATATCGATATCATCGTCCCAGGGAATAAATCCCTTGTGCCGCAGCGCACCGATTCCCGTTCCGGCTATCCCGAAATATTCCAGATGATAGTCTTCACAGATCCGGATAAAATCATCCAGAATCGACAAAATCTCTCCCTGCAGCTGTTTCAGAACTTCTGGCTCATAAAATTTACTGTCCATATCGATGTCTGTCCCCTCCACCAAGCCCGCAGAATACCCCACTCCTGCCGCAGCCGATCATATTTTCCTTAATAGTACGAGGGTATTCTACTATATTTTAAAGGAAAAGTAAACCGCGGCTACTTTTTACCTTCTTTCCCAGGTTCCCACACCTCTATCTCCCGCTTCCATCCAAACAGATGTCCCGGAAGCGAATATGCCGCTCCGATCCCCAGCCCGATTGCGATCGCCATCTTGATTGGATCCATGCCATACTGGAGCGCCAGCGCTTCCTGCCCCATGAAGAAGTTGTAGGCGGTATAGTAGATCGCCGCTCCAGGCACAAGCGGGAAGATGCCGCATACCAGAAAGAGGATCGTCGGCGCTTTCCGCTGTATCGCCAGACAGCGCGACAGCATCGTCAAAACCGCGCTCGCCGCGAAGGTCCCGATGATCGGCGTCTGATAAGCTGCCATGACCGCCAGATACACGCCCCAGCCGACTGCCCCGCAGATACCACAGTCCAGCCAATACTTCTTCGGAACTCCAAACAGCGCCGAAAAGGCGGCAGTTCCGACACAGGCCGCCAGAAGCTGCCCCAGAATTTCCCCTGCCATTTCCATCAGAGCATACCTCCCATCGCAAACATCCAGAACCGCAGTGCCACACCAACTCCGATTGCAATACAGCCCGCCGTCAAAAAGGCGTCTACAAAACGGATCAGACCGGATAAATAATCATTTTCCAAAAAATTCCGGATCGAATTGGTCAGCGGCACACCCGGCGCCAGCGTGAACACAGCTCCGATCATGACATGATCCAGGCTTTCTCCCAGCCCGATCCAGCACAGCAAACAACAGCACAATGCAAGCACGCTGCTCGTCATGATCGTCTGCATCATCCGGGACGAAGAAAAGCGCGGAGCTGCGTATAAAAGGAACAAATACAGCAGCACTCCCGCCACAAATGCCGCCGCCGTATCGCGCAGGCTGCCCTGGAACAGGTAACAAAATCCAGCGCTTCCAATTCCTGCCGCCAGAACCTTTCCCCGATTTTCGAGCACTTTCATGTGTTCAATCTGCTCAAGGCGCATCCGCATCTCATAAGGACCGCATTTACCCGCCGCAATCTTTCTCGACAGATCATTTAAGGCATCCACCCGGCATAGAATCGTAGGTGCCAGCGGCACATAACAGATACGGCTGGAATAAAACCGCCCGTCAATTACCACATTTGAAAAAATTCCATTCGCAATCACATACGCATTAAATGCTTCAAGACGCAGCGCCCGCGCCGCATACTCCATCGCCTGCTCCGCCCGGAATACCTCCCCGCCGTTGGAAAGAATCGCATTTCCCAGACGGGTCACCAAACGGAAGCGCTCGATCTGGGAACAATCCTCGATCGAAGCGCGTACTATTTCCTTCATTCTGTTTCTCCCCCTGTTTTTTATTTTCTGTCCACCCGTTTTCTCTATCCCATTCTCCTGCCCCTTCTATCCTCTCACCGATTCACTTCTCCAAATCTGCCGCCCATTTCAGCCTTTTCCAAAAAAACGTTCCATTTTGAAATAAATTTGCCCTCCAAAACTCCCCCTTTGGTTGACGTTCCACTGAAAATCCTGTATAGTGGATATATTATATTAAAGAATGATGCCGCAAGGGGGATATATCTATGGATCATAATGTTACCATCGGTGCCAAGGTGAAAGCCTTCCGTACCGCAAAAAAATACACACTGAAACAGCTCAGCGAAGAGTCCGGTCTGTCCATCGGCTTTCTTTCCCAGTTGGAGCGCGGTCTCTCTTCGATCGCAATCGACTCTCTGGCAAAGCTTGCTACGATTCTCGGAGTTAGTCTGTCTTCGTTCTTTGACTCCTCCGCCGATCAGGAGAAATCCCCGGTCAGCCGGAGTTTTGCCATGCACTGTTCCCAGATCAACCCCCAGATCGTACAGTACCTGGTCAATGGAAATGCACAGGGATTTGCCTGTCTTCCGCGTATTTTCCACCTGATGCCGTCTGCCACCACAAGCTCTGAAAACCAGCTTGAGATGAATCAGCACGACGGTGAAGAATTTATCTACGTTCTGGAGGGTATCCTGACCGTATATCTGGACGGCAGCGAATACTGCCTGAATCCGGGCGACAGCATCCAGATCCACTCCCAGACCCCGCATGACTGGGTCAACAACACAAACCGTGTCGTTAAGATTCTGACCGTACACACGCCGAATCCGTTTGTTCATGGGAATGAAGTCGTATTTTAAATAGTCTGCGCGGTATAGAAACATAATAAAAGCTGTCTCTTTTAGAATTTCAAGATGTTTTTATTTTCTTTTTGGTTTTTCCCATCTCAGGAAACAAAAACTCCTGCATTTCTGAAAAAGACAGCTTTTTCATATCTTTTACGCCGTATACACTATTTTTCCTGCCAGATACACTTCCTGCACATCATCCAGCGCACGAATATTCTTTGAGACATCCCCCTTTACAATCAGCAAATCGCCAGCCAATCCTTCTTTCAGGCTGCCTGTCTCGTTCTCAATACCAAGCACGCTTGCCGCGTTGTAGGTTGCCGTGCGGATCGCCTCCATCGGCGTGATTCCATAGTCTACCATATAGCCAAGTTCCTGATGAATCGGAAGCGGCGGTGCCTTGTAAAGCACCATATCGCTGCCTGCCAGCACCGTAACCCCTGTGTCATAGAGCTTTTTAAAATTATCCCGGTATGCCTCAAACGCCGGTTTGAAAAATGCCTGATCGTGAACGGCTCTGGCGGCGATCGGGTTGTCCATGTCCACACCCGCCTCGATCATCTGCTTCGTCTGCTCATACAAATACGTGTACGCCGTGATCGTCGGCGTCCACGCGATTCCTTTTTCTGCCATCTGACGCGCCTGCGCCTCTGTTAAAAAGGTTCCGTGCTCGATCGTGTCAAATCCCGCGTCAATACACATCTGAATCGACGGCTGCGTACCCGAATGAACCGCGATCTTCACCCCCTGGCGGTGCGCCTCATCGACCGCTGCATCCAGCTCTTCCTGCGTAAATTCCGGGATATCGCCACGGTTGCTCGTCAGGATCTTGACCCAGTCAGCTCCCGCACGCAGCTGTCTTCGGATAGCGGCGCGCACGCCCCACGGGCTGTCCGCCTCCTCGACCCCATCCTGATGTCCGTGTCCACCGGTCATGCAGATACCTGCGTCCGCATGGATGATTCGCGGGACCGTCACATACCCCTTCTGCCCTGCCAGACGCAGCTGCTTCATCAGATTGGGCGGACAGGACAGATCGCGCACCGTCGTAATGCCGAGCCGCAGCGACTGTTTCGCCTGTTCCAGCGCATAGTATGCCACCATATAATCGTCATAATTATCCAGATCCGGCTGGCTGTAGTAGTAGCCAAAATGCACATGCATATCAAACAGTCCCGGCAGGATCGTCGCCTCGCCGTAATCCTTTACCATCTCTTCCGGGTAGCGCCCCGCCGCTTCCGCTGCGTCTCCTATCCAGCCGATTTTTCCCTCTTTATCCAGATACACCGCCTGATCCTGCAAGCAGGTTCTTCCATCTCCGGTAATTAAATACTTTGCCCTTAGAATCATTTTCACGGACTTCCTTTCTCTTTTTCATAAGCATGAAATTTTCAGTCGAATATCGTCATTTCATGCAGTTTTTCAGTTTTCTATATCGTAACACCGGGATTTTGTTCTTGTCAATATTGGAATGCGGAGTATCCGGTGAAACCTGTTTTAAAAAAGATGGGCAGGCAGAAAAAGAGCGGCACACATTTCTGCATACCGCCCAAACCAGCGACTGTCCACACGTACACAAGCAGTCACCCTGAATTGATTCATTTTAATTCTTAGTAGAACAATCTGTTTACCGCACTGAAGATACCGCGGATCGATGCTCTCGTAATGTTGGAGCTGATGCCGACACCGTAGGTTGCCCGGCCGCTCTTTACATCCATCAGGTGGATGTAGGAAGCTGCCTGTGCGCCGGAACCGGAACGAAGTGCATGCTCGTTGTAGTCCAGAACACGGATCTCAATGCCAAGTGCCTCCTCGATCGCTCTCTGTACCGCATCGATCGGTCCGTTACCTACGCCCTCAACGGTACGCTCGGTGTCATGATCGGTAAAGGTAAGAATTGCAACGGTTGCGAATGCGCCGCCCTCGTACTCCTTGTCTGTGATCTGGCATTTTTTGAAGTGCATCGGCTCTTTTCTGTCCAGATAGTTTGCACGGAACTCGTCCATGATCTGCTCCGGAGCTACCTCACCCTGCTTTTCTGCAATCTTCTGGATAATGTCAGCAAACTCTTTGTGCATTCCCTTCGGAAGACGGAATCCGTAGAAGGAATCCATAACGAAGGCTACGCCGCCCTTGCCGGACTGGCTGTTGATGCGGACAACCGGCTCGTACTCGCGTCCGATATCGCTCGGATCGATCGGCAGGTACGGAACCTCCCAGATGCCATCGGTTCTCTTCTGAAGCGCCTGCATACCTTTGCTGATCGCATCCTGATGGGAACCGGAAAATGCGGTAAATACCAGCTTGCCTGCATACGGATGTCTCGGATCAACGGTCATCTTTGTGCAGCGCTCGCAAACCTCGGTGATCTCCTTTACATTTTCCAGATTCAACTCCGGGTTGATACCCTGCGAGAACATATTGTAAGCGATATTTAATATGTCGATATTACCAGTACGCTCGCCGTTTCCAAGCAGTGTACCCTCGACACGGTCTGCACCTGCCAAGAGAGCCAGCTCGGTCGCTGCAATGCCGGTACCACGGTCATTGTGCGGATGGATACTTAAAATAATGCTGTCGCGGTTCTTAAAATGCTTGTTCATCCACTCGATCTGGTCTGCGTATACGTTCGGAGTCGTCATCTCAACCGTTGCCGGAAGGTTGATGATGATCTTATTGTCCGGGGTTGCGCCCCACTCTTCCTGTACAGCGGTGCAGATATCCAGTGCAAAATCAAGCTCGGTTCCGGTAAAGCTCTCCGGAGAGTACTCAAGGATTACTTTTCCGTCGTAATCTTTCATATATTTCTTTACCATGCGGGTACCATCGATCGCGATCTGCTTTACTTCCTCGCGCTCTGCATGGAATACAACCTCACGCTGTAAGGTAGAAGTCGAATTGTAAATATGTACGATCGCCTTCGGAATACCCTGGATGGCATCGAAGGTTCTCTTGATCAGGTGCTCGCGGCACTGGGTCAGAACCTGTACAACTACGTCGTCCGGGATAAGCTTGCGTTCTACTAACTGGCGCAGGAAATCGTACTCGATCTGGGAAGCTGCCGGGAAGCCAATCTCGATCTCTTTAAATCCAAGTTTTACCAGGAGGTTGAACATCTCGATCTTCTCCTCTACGACCATCGGCTCAACCAGTGCCTGGTTGCCGTCGCGCAGGTCAACGCTGCACCAGATCGGCGCTTTCTCAATCTCTTTATTCGGCCACTCACGCTCCGGGTAATCTACCACCGGAACTCTCTTATATTTCTTGTAATTTAACATGTCTTTCTCCTCCATCACTCTATAATGTACTCTCGGAGTCTTTTCTGCACCTGCTTTTGTGGCTGATTTTCCGCCAGCCGCACCCGAATTTCAGAGGCGGACGCAACGCCAACGCCTCAGAAATTTGGGCACAACTGACAAAAAAATCATCTCACAAAATCAAGCACAGAAAGATTCCGAGAGCACATTACCCCTGGTCGCTTTCCAGGTACCTCATCATCAAAAAACGCAGTTCCTATCATCCTAAGCTTTGGAGTCGATAGATCACGCCGTACCTTTTAACAATGAATAAAATTACTGATTCTGGTCTAACCCCATCATAATCATCCCTTTTCTATCATAAAAGAAATTATTTCGATTATAGATTATACCATCGGAAATAAAGGATATCAAGAGAAAAACGGGGCAATTACAGGTGTTCTGGCATTACTGTACACGCATACGTGCCCAGTAACTTCTGGCATCTCTTACATAAAATTATCTATTTTTTCTGTCCTCTGGTTTTTTCATCTTC
>ERZ791746.2182-NODE-2182-length-11559-cov-13.130563_pt1 | contig 11559 bp, 9 predicted proteins | sample MGYA00510038_ERZ791746 | MGnify/ENA primary metagenome ERZ791746 (study PRJEB30046, sample SAMN00792018) | human gut metagenome | study: EMG produced TPA metagenomics assembly of the A metagenome-wide association study of gut microbiota in type 2...
GAGTGAGGAGTGAGGAGTGAGGAGTGAGGAGTGAGGAGTGAGGAGTGAGGAGTGATTGTGGCGGCGCATCAAATTAAATAGCGCCGCCAATTTGAGAGAATATCCCTCAATCGAACGATAAGCCGTATGCCAATCAGTGAAGTGAGTACTGGCCGCATCAAATGGGGAAACGCTGCAATTATATACCCCAACTGATTCCCCCCTAAAAGCAGCTTACATTTGACCGCCTGCCGTCATTTCGACCGTTGTCAGCATGGCAGGTGAATCTGTCGTTAAAAATTGCTACAGCTGCGATGAGCGGAGAAATCTTTCTTGCTTTGGGACACACAGGGACTTCGCACAACCTTCAGCCGCTTTGTGGCAGCTGTGCTCCTCAATCACATGCGGCACTCGTGTCGCTCAGTGTGCGTTCGGACGAGCGGGGCTTCCAGCCATTAGGAAAGCTGGCCAGCCAACAGCATGAGATACTGTTGGAAGCAATAGTCGGGAAGCGCCGCAGGCTATGGAGCTTTCCTAATAGCTAACCGCTAGAGGCTAGCTGCCCTGCCGGAGTGACTCCAACCATCAGCATGCAAACCTGCGGCGAAGCCGCGGAACCTCAATTCGACTCTCAATTCTCAAATCTATTACTCAAGGAGGAACCTGTCATGGATTTCAAAGAACTTTCCGTCAAATGCCGTACTTACCGCCATTTCCAGCAGAAGCCCATTGCTCCTGAAATTCTGGAGGAGCTCATGGAGAACGTGCGCATCGTTTCCAGTGCCATGAACGGCCAGGTTCTCCGGTATGTCCTGGTAAAGGATCCACATCTGGTGAAGGCCCTGCAGCCTGCCATCCACTGGGCCGCTGCCCTGCCGAAGGAACTGGGCACCCCGAAGGAAGGGGAGCAGCCGGTATCCTTTATCCTGGTCTGCAAGGAAGCCCATGCCAACCCCTGGTCCGATATCGATGTAGGCATTGCGGTACGGAATATCGCCCTCAACGCCTGCTCCTACGGCATCGGTTCCGCCATCCTGGGGGCCGTAGAATGGAATAAGGTCACCTCCCTCCTGGACGTACCGGAAGACTGGAAGCCCCGGCTCCTCGTGGCCCTGGGCTACCCGTCCTGCGAAAGCCATATCGTGGAAGTTCCTGCCAATGGCAGCATCAAGTACTACCTGGATGAAAACAAGAACTACTGCGTTCCCAAACGGGCACTGAAGGATATCTGCATTGTGAAATAGGGATAACAGAAAAAGAGCCTCAGAAAATGATTCCATTTTCTGAGGCTCTTTTTCTGTTATCCCCGGTCGAGTTCGAGATTGAGATCGAGGAATTTAGCCTGTGGCGCTTGTATGGCTAAGTCTGCGTGCGACCAAGCGGGGGCTTCTAGCTGCTAGCTTTTAGCTTTTAGGAAAGCTCCATAGCCTGCGGCGCCTCCCAACAACTAACCTCTGACTGCTTCTCAGCCACCACTGGGGTAAGGATTCTGGTAGGCCCGGCCCACAAGGCCTGAAAGCCCAAGGCTAAAGGCTCAATGTCCGCACCCGTTTGCACGCCCACCTGGCCCCCCAGCGCACCAAGCGAACCAGCTTTCCTAGCAGCTAGAAGCTAAAAGCTAACAGCCCCATGCCAGTGACTCTATCCGTGAGCACGCCTCCCATCAGTCGATCTCAAAGACCACAGTCACCCGGCCCTGCATTTTGGATTCACCGGGATCAATGGGCGTAGTGCTGTCCTCTACCCGGGCAGCCGCCAGCTTTACATTCATCATCCGATAGGGGACCACATTCACATTGTCATCGCTGGCGGAAATGACATTCACCACGCTCCGTCCCAGGGCGGACGCGATGATCTTTGCCTTCCGATAGGCATCCTCCGTCGCCTTCTTCAGGGCCTCATCTTTGTACACCTCCGGATGGGCCACAGAGAAATCCACGGAATCGATGCGGTTTGCCCCGGCTTCCACAGCGGCGTCCATGACATTACCGGTCCTGGACAGCTGGTCCACCACCACCTTCATGGAATTGGTGCAGCGGTATTCCTTCACCTTTGCATTGCCCTTGCTGTCATAGGTCTGCTGGGGATAAATATTGTAATTCTGGGTCTCGATTTTTGAAGCGTCCGCCCCGGCCGCAATGACCGCATTTCGTACGGCGGTCATGGTATTCGCATTTTCCCGGGCCGCCGCTTTCACGTTGGGAGAAGATGTCTCCACGGACACGTTGATGGTGGCCATATCGCTCTTCGCCGTGACCTCGCTGGTACCGGTAACCGTGATACTCCGCCGTGCCGGCTCTTCCGCCTGAACAGCTGCGCAGGAAACAGCGAGGAGTCCTGCTGTCATGAGAACAATCCATTTTTTATTCATCATAAAGCCTCCTAAAATTGACCATTGGTCATATTATATATGCTTCCTTCTTACCTGTCAAATGGCCATGTATCCCTGGAGATTCATACCAATGGCGGCCTGTTGGTGATGGATTTGAGAGTTGGGTGAACCATTGAAATCCGGTATCTGTGCCATTTTCTCCATCCATCCCCCCTGCGCCTTTGGCGCGGCCCTTCTTTAAGGACCTGCATTTTTACTGATTATCTTACATAGAGATATTTACCGTCCCTGATTGTTTCTGCCACATAGCGGTTGAATTCTTCGATCCTGACGGCAGCCTCGATTGATCATCATTTGCCGCCAGGAGACCGGACCTCAACTCTATATTTTCCCCATATCTATAGCAATGAAGCCGCTGGAATAGGGGGCAATTTCATACTGTTGGAAAACCAGGTACAGGTGGCCGTCCTTTCCGATATAGAACGTATCCGGCAGCTTCCGGATGGTATGGTATTTTTCAAAAATCGGAATCTGCCTCTCCCGGCACTGGATCTCAATCTGCCGGTTCACTTCTTCCACCGTGAGCGCGGGCATCTGTTTCTCCAAATCCCGTATGGTCACCCGATGGCCCAGGCTGTCAAAAGTCATGGTATGGGCATAGCTGGTGGGATGGGCCGCCCGGTCGGGGTAGGTGGACGTGACCAAGAGGAAACTGGTGTAGGGACTGTCCTTTCCCACCATCCCTTCCTGCCAGGAAATCCAGCCCTCCGTCTTCCAGGTGCTGTTTCTCTTTGCCAGGGATTCCTCAAAGGAACGGGCCTTCCCTTCGATGGCCCCATTAATCCGTGCCCGGGTGAGGAGATTGTCCCCATGGTATACCGGAAGCTTCAGGTGAAGCGTATCCCGGTCCAGGACCTCCGTAGTAAAAGCGCCGTCCGCCTCTCCCGCAGAAAGAGAGGGTCCCAGCACCCACTCCGCTGAAGCCCCGCCGGCAGGCGCCAGAAGAAGAGCTGCGGCCAGGACTAAGTATTTCAGTTTCATGATTACGCCTCCTTATAGAAAAGAATTGAATGAAGAGAATGGAAGCCTGGCGGCTTGCATGCTGATGGACAGAGTCATCAGGGGCGGGGCTGCTAGCTGCTAGCTGTTAGCTCCTAGGAAAGCTGATCTGCCTGCGGCGTTTTCCGTATGATGTTTCCATCAGTCATTCGTGCCGTAGGCTGCTGATCTTTCCTAGAAGCTAGCCGCTAACAGCTAGCAGCCCCGTGCCAGTGACTCTACCCGTCAGCCTGCCAAACCGCAGCCCGGCGGCTGTCCAGCCCAAGGCCAAAGGCCCCGTCCCAAATGACACCAACCACATGCCGTCCATCTGCCGCGAAGCGGCTGGACCTCAATTCTCAATGTTAATCTCAATTCTTTCCCTTTCACACTTTCCCAATAGCCACAGAAAATACGCCCTCATCAAAGGGTGTCAGGTCATCCTGCTGGTAAATGGCATAGACCACCCGGTTCTTTCCTACGTAGAAATTCGTGGGGAGCTCGGTGACTGTGTGGTTCTCCAGCAGGGTAATGCCCTTTTTCTTTGCCGTGGTCTCTATGCAGTGGTTCACATCGTCCACCGTGAGATTCGGGAGAACCGCAGAAAGGTCCATGAGATTTCCGGTGCCGTCAAAGTTGAGGCCCTTGGCGAATGTCACGCCGTGTTCCGCGCCGGCAGACAGCTTCTGCTCGATAAGGACGATGCTGGTGATGCCCTCATTGTTGCTGATGAAATTGCCCACCAGCCCCTCATGCCAGCTCATCCACCCATCGGTGGTGACTGTCTCGTTATCTTTTTTCAGTTCCTCCAGGAACCGGGTTTTCTCCCGGGCAATGGCGGCATTCACGTTGCCCGCATAGGTATCATTATTCAGGTGGGCCACCAGGTACGGACTCCGGAGCACCGTATTTCCCAGATGGTAATCGTCGGTGCGGAAGGCGCCGGATTTTTCAGACACCTTCACCCCCAGTCCCGGCCAGAGGGAGGCTTCGGAAACCGGCATGCCTCCCAGCAAAAGGGCTCCGCCCAGAAGCAGCAGGAGTCCCCCTCTTTTCCAATTCATCATATGCTTCCTTTCTTATATGAAATTTTGGAAAAAGTAGAGAGTTCCGTTGATATCCAGCGGCAAAGCCGCGATGGTCCCAGCCACCAGCCGCCAGCCGATGGATTCCCCATCCTGCCGCAAAGCGGCTGGAAATCAACCTTCAACTCTCTTTCCCCAACTCTCAATTCATTCCCATTTACTTCTTCTCATAATAATATCTCGTCCACATGACCACTTCCGACAGGGAAGGGTGGGGCGTCATGGTTTCGCTGAAGGTATATACGGAACGGGGCGGAAGGGTCCTCGTAAGGGGCAGGGCCCGGAGTTTCTTCGCCGTTTCCGAGGCTATGTCTTCATGGATGGGGCAGATGGTATGGGTGCCCGCCATGAGGGCATCCACGAAGGGCTGGATGAGGATAGACGCTTCGGGCCCTACGATATGGGCGCCCAGGATGTCCTTCGTTTTCCCGTCAATCACCAGCTTCACGAAGCCGTCGTCCGGATCTCCCGGTTCATAGCCCAGGGCGTACCCCTTGGCGGAGGTGGAATAGTGGTTCACCGCCGTTTCCACGGTATGTCCCTTTTTCTTTGCCTCTTCCTCCGTCATCCCCACATGGGCTGCTTCGGGGTAGGTATAAGTCACAGCAGGGACGGCGCTGTAGTCCGCCCACCGCCACTGTTCCGGAGCGTTCCCGGAGAAGAGGTTGTGCGCCAGGATTTCCGCCTCGTAGTTTGCCTTGTGCCGGAAGGGAGCCTTCCCGTTCACGTCCCCCAGAGCCCAGATGCCTTCCGCCGTGGTTTCCAGAAATTCATTGGTTTCGATGTATCCCCGCCGGTCCAGCCGGACATCCGTATTTTCGAGGTGGAGAAGTTCCGTCATGGGGCGGATTCCCGGAGCCACGAGGATTTCCTCGGCCTCCGCCGTCCCTTCTTCCCCGGTAGTCCTGTCCCGGAAGGAAAGGACCTTCTTCCTGTTCTTTACAGTGACTCCCAGGGTTTCTTTATTGAGTTCCACCGCTATGCCGAGCCTGCGGAATTCGGCCAGCAGGAAATCGGACACCACCGGTTCCTCCTTCGGCAGGATCCGCACATTATGCTGCACAATGGTCACCTTCGTACCGGCCGTACTGAAAACATGGGCAAACTCGCATCCAATGGGACCGCCGCCGATGATGAGGAGACTCTCATAGGGCTTCTTCGGGAAATCGGGACCGAAGAATTTTTCCGAATCCACGTACCCCGCCTCTTCGAGCCCCGGAATATCAGGGATATTCGTCCGCCCGCCGGTGGCGATGAAAATCTTTTCCCCCTTCATGGTGAGGGTTTCTCCTCCATCCAGGGACACCGAGAGGGTATGGTTATCCAGGAAAGACGCGGTACCGCTGTAGGTGTCTACATTGGGAAACTGCTCATAGTATGTACGGATAGCCGGGCTTTCGTCGATTTTCTTCCACACCCGCTTCGACACCACATCCCAGTCCATCCGGACATGGTCCGCATAGACGCCGATGCGGCTTCCTTCCCGGGCCTCCCTGACCCGGTTCGCCGCCGTCACCATGACCTTGGTAGGAATGCAGCCCCTGTTCAGGCAGGTCCCGCCGAAACGGCTCCGCTCGATGACCGCCACGGACAGCCCCTTTGCCAGGGCGGCGTCGGTGACAATATTGCCAGCTCCCGTACCGATAACAATGACATCGTAGTTTTTCATAGAAATCCTCCTTATTTTCTGTTTGGAAAAGTGCAGAAATTTCTTACCATATTTATAAGAGTCTATATCTATAGTATGATGGAAAAGGCCCCATTTGGCAAGGGTACCCTGGTGATGCATCTCAATCACATTTGGGATAATGATTAATGTTGACGAAAGAGGAAGCACTACTGTTGCATACCGATTTCAAATACTGCAGACTCTAAATCTAACTCGGTCGGCCGGGTCCTAAGTGGAAGGCGCTTTAATGGGCAGGAACGGCGCCAACTTAGGCCCGGCTCAGAGATCCTATGCAGGATCTCTGCATCTCGAGCGGTGGTAAGCGCCGTAATGACATAATACGCAAAAATAGAATGTGAGATAGAGTCGAGAGATCTCCCAGATATATGCCTCTGACGGTCTTACAACGCTAAACACGGTTAAAAAACTGTATTCCCAAAAGCAAGAAAGATTTTGGGGCTCATCGTAGCTATAGCGACTTTTACCTGTACAATTATTTTGCATGCTGCCACCCGAGGGGAAGCGTGTCACTGGATTCTCAGTCACCTGCGGCTCTCTGCGAATCCAGTTCCTTTGCCACCGCTCAAAATGGCGTTATGGCGGTAGTTCCCACTTGCGAATCTATTACTAAGTTATCATATAATTAAGTTATCATTAGCACAAATATGATTGAGTCAAGGCGCTAGTTTCTTTCGGCCTCAAGCTTTATCGTGAAAGAGGAAAACGGCGGCATGGCCTCCATGGGACCGTTGAAATGGCAGTAAAGTCTCTCTTTTTTGCTCATTTGCCCTGTTGTGGTACAATGGTATAATAAGTATTCAAAAAATTAAATGTTTCACAGGCATACCTGTACTATACAAGGAGATGGACATCATAGAATTCAAATCGTTTCGCATTGAAGACAAGCCCCTGATTGACGGCTTTTTCAAAGTTCACCACTATGAGCAGATTGACTGCACATTCAACACCCTCTTCCTCTGGCAGGAAGCCCACGACACGAAGTGGGCCGTGGAGGATAACATTCTTTTCATCCGCGCCGGCCAGGGAAAGGATATGTTCTTCCTTCCGCCCTTTGCAGAAAAGGAAGAAGACTTCGTCCACGGACTGGACCTGATTCATCGGGAGCTGGACAAGGCGGGCATGGAATTCCGCCTGAAATCCGCCTCCCGGTGGGTGACCGAGCAGATTGAACGGCTCTGCCCCGGGAAATATGATTTCATTGAAGACCGGGACAATGAGGAATACGTGTACCGCACGGCGGACATGATTTCCCTGCCGGGGAAGAAACTCCGGATGAAGAAGAACCACCTGAATTCCTTCCTCCGCCAGTATTCGGACTACCAGTATGAACCCATTACGAAGGACAACATGGAAGACGCCAAAGCCGGCATCCATGAATGGTTTGAGCGGCATGGGGACATCGAAGAAGAAGAGGAAGCCATGAAGCTCTGCTTCGACAACTGGGACGCCCTGGGCGTGAAAGGGGCCATCATCCGCATTTACGGCAAGGTGGAAGCCTTCACCAACGGTGACCTGGTGAATGAGAAAATGGCCCACATTATCTTCGAAAAGGCAAACCCCAATATCCGGGGCCTCTACCAGGCCATTAACCGGGATTTCCTGCTCCACGAATTCGCGGACACCGAATTCGTGAACCGGGAAGAAGACCTGGGCGTCCCGGGCCTCCGGGAAGCCAAGATGGGCTACAACCCGGACCACCTGACAGAAAAATTTGATGTGGTGCTCAAGAAATAGATTTGAGAATTGAGTGAAGAGAATTGAGGTTCTGCGGCTTTGCCGCGGCCCTTCCCCAAGGGCCTGCATGCTTGAGGACTATCTCACGTACTGAGAATACCGGTAAGCACGTGCCCCCTTGGAGATGGAGGTCCTGCATAGGACCTCCAAGTTTGGCCTGAAATACAAAAGGCGCTTAGCCTGCCCATAAAAGCGCCTTCCTCTTAGGCCAAACGGCGGCAGCCCAAAGGGCGGGGGATGGATCAGCCTCGAAGAGGCTGAATCTGCAAAGCAGACGGAGATTAACTGATGAAAGTGCCGCAGGCAGGTCAGTTTTCCTAAAAGCCAGTCGCTAGCAGCTAGAAGCCCCCGCACGGTCGTACGCGAACCCACCCATCCGCCTCCCGGCCCGTGGCTCCGCCGCAGGATGGATTGATGGAAGCGCCGCCGGCAGGGCCTGTCTGACATCTGCAGTCTGACCGTCTGATGTCCCCGCCCCAAATGACACCATCCACACTCCGCCCGCAGGCCTGACTGACGCTAAACGATTGCCGTCATTTCGAGCGGTGGCAAGGGAACTGGATTCGCAAGGAGCCGTAGGCGACTGAGAATCCAGTGACACGCTTCCCCACGGGTGTGAACATGCCATATGACTCTAAAGGCAAGAATCGCTACAGCTTCGATGAGTCGAGAAATCTTTCTCGCAGTCGGGAATACAGGTCTTTTCAACCCCTCTCCGCCCTTCGGGCACCTCCCCCCTGGCGCACTTCGTGCTTGGGGGGAGGCTTGGGCAGCGTCATTTCCACGTTTTGGGGATAGAGTCATCAGGAATCCAACGGCGGCGAAGCCACTCTCCCATCATTACAGCCAAGTGACTCTGACCCTATAAAGCGTCCCCCCTTGGAGAAGGGGGGCGGCCAAAGGCCGGGGGATGGATTCGCCTCGCAGAGGCGGGTTCTGCGAAGCAGACGGAGGTTAGCTGATAGACGCGCCGCAGGCTGTCGATCCTTCCTAAATGCCAGCCGCCAGCAGCTGGAAGCCCCTGTATGTTCACACGCACGCCCAACCACACATTCGCCGCGGAGCGGCCAATCCGCTCAAGGCCTAAGGCTGAAGGCTCAAGGCCAGCGGCTCCGCCGCTGGAAACTCAACTCTCAAATCTCAACTCTTTCTTTCCCCACCAGGAGGACATTATGCAAATACGAAAAGCTTCCGAGAAGGATACGGAAGAAATCAAAGCCCTCTGGGCTTACTGCTTCGAAAAGCCATCGGACCCCTTCTTCCAGTGGTATTTTACAGACCTCTACACCCCCTCCACAGTGCTGGTGGGCGAAGAGAAGGGGCAGCTGGCCTGCTCCCTCCACCGCCGGCCCTATACGGTCCGGGTGCGGGGCCGGGATTTCCCTACGGACTACATTGTGGGGGTCTCCACCCACCCCGCCGCCCGGGGCCGGGGCTTTGCCTCATCCCTCCTCCGGGGAGCTTTCCACCTGGCAGCCAAAGAGGACAAACCCTTCGTGATTCTCATGCCCTCCGCAGCGTCCTACTACCTGCCCCTGGGCTTTGGTTTCTACGTGCACCAGTGGCAGCGGGAAGCAGCGCCGGAAGAACTGGCAAAGATTGCAGGGCGCCCCGCAGCTGCCCGTACCCTGGACAATGACTCGGACTGGAAAGAGCTGGCCGCCATCTACGATGCCTTTATAAAGAAACGGAACGGCTATACCCTTCGGGATGAGGCCTCCTGGAAATCCCATATCAAAGGACAGCTGCTGGAAGGATACATCGCCCTGGTGTATGATGAAAAAGGCCCTTCCGGGTACCTGTTTTACACCATGGACGACAGGAAGCTCATAGCCACGGAAATGGCCTATGCCCGGGAAACGGGACGCCGGGGACTCTACGCCTTCATGGCCGGCCACCGGGGCTCTATCAACCGCTGCCTGTGGCAGGAACCGCTGGACGACCGGTCCTTTCGGTACTGGAATGACGGCGCCGAACATACCTATATCCGAAACCGGACCTTCCCCTACATGATGGCCCGGATCACCGACCCCGTCACCGCTTTCGACGGCCTCCCCTGCCCGGAAGAACTGGAAGGGGAAGAGCTGGCATTCCAGCTGGTGGACTCCTTCCTCCCCGACAACAACGGCATCTACGTGCTCCGGGCGGAAAACGGGAAAATCAGCGCCCTGAAGGAAGACGTCTTCTACAGCCTGAAGTGCCACATCGAAGACATTTCCGGCCTCACCCTGGGAGAGGGGATCCCGGAACCGGCCTTCTGCATCAATGCAGGAAGCCTTGCGGAACTCTTCATGGGCGCCGCCAGCCTGGAAGAGCTGGCGGACCTCTCCAAAATCAAGTGGCTCCAGGCAGATGAAATGGAAAAAGAACGGGTCCTGTCCCTGGCAGGAGCCATGCTCCCGGCAAAGAAGAACTGGATCAATGAGTGGTTCTGATAAAGGGAGAACCTATTTCACCTACATGGTTCGCTGCGCCGACGGTTCCCTCTACACCGGCTTCACGGTAGATGACCTTCAGAAACGGATCGACACCCACAACGCAGGCAAAGGTTCCCGGTACACCAGGAGCCGGCTCCCGGTGAAGCTGGCCTGGTATGCCGCCTTTTCTACGGAACACGAAGCCCGGTCCCTGGAATGGCACATGAAACAGAAAACTAAAAAAGAAAAGGAAGCCCTGGCCGCTTCCTTTGGAAAGGACAGAAAAAAACAGTGAATTCATCGGTACAGAAAACCAGGTACCTCACAGAAGCAGCGGCAGCTGCCGCCATTGCGGCAATGCTGGTGCTCCTGAAACTCCTGGCTCCCTTCTTTGTATTTATTACCATGCTCACCTCGGCAGTGCCCATCGCCATGATCTGCAGCCTCCATGGCATGAAATGGGGACTGGGAACCAGCCTGGCGGAAATCTTCCTCGTCAACATCATCGGCGGTCCGGAAATCGGATTCACCACCGCCTTCTATGCGGCGGCACTGGGACTGGCCATGGGATACGGATTTCGGCACAACCTGTCCTTTGCAAAGACACTCCACCTGACGGCATTGGCCTACATCGTGGAAATGTCCTATAAAATCGCCGTGTCCATCTATATCCTCGGCATAGCCGACGCCCTCACCAGCGCCATCGACCGCTTCGTCTCCATGATCCAGTGGATCTGGAAACCCCTGTCCACGGTCTTCGGCTTCGACCCGGACCCGGGCAAAGCCGTCTTCACCACCTCCGGCATGGTCATGCTGGGCCTCGTCTTCATCCTGAACGCCTACTGCTACGCCTACCTGAACCAGGAAATCGGCCGGGAAATCCTGAAGCGCCTGAAAGCGGGGAGAAGGATATAGTGGGACAGTGGGACAGTGGGATAGTGAGTTAGTGGGTCTGCGGCTTCGCCGCAGGCCTTTTATATTGGGACTGTAGGGGAGATAGATTTGAGAGTTGAGAGTTGAGAGTTGAGAGTTGAGAGTTGAGAGTTGAGAGTTGAGAGTTGAGAGTTGAGGTTTAGCGGCAGAGCCGCAAAAGGCTGCATACTAATGGATTTCTCACCTTTTGAGAATATCAATAGCATGCAGGCCCTTGGAGAAGGGCCGCGCCAAAGGCGCAGGATGGATCGCGGCTTCGCCGCGGAGCCCGTCTGACGTCTGCAGTCTGGCCGTCCGATGTCTCCGCTGATGACACCATCCACACCCCACCCGCTGGCCTGACTGACGCTA
>ERZ791746.2185-NODE-2185-length-11543-cov-2.660341_pt1 | contig 11543 bp, 9 predicted proteins | sample MGYA00510038_ERZ791746 | MGnify/ENA primary metagenome ERZ791746 (study PRJEB30046, sample SAMN00792018) | human gut metagenome | study: EMG produced TPA metagenomics assembly of the A metagenome-wide association study of gut microbiota in type 2...
TAGTCTTCTGCTCCCTCTTCCAATAGTCTGATTCTTTCCGTTGTACTTTCTTCGCTGGATAACATAACGATAGGAATTGACTTGAATAATTCATTGTTCTTCATGTATCTTAAGAATTCATCCCCCATCATGAGAGGCATACGAATGTCTGAAATAATGAGGTCAGGTACATTGCCTTCATTAAGCCATTCTATTGCTTTGATGGGATCTTCCAAATAGGTAAAATCATACTCTTTTCCTAGATACACACCGGCCACTTTTCCGATTGTCGATTTATCGTCGACTAGTAATATTTTTTTCTTCATACGAATAGACCTTTCTATCGCTTGCTTTGTTATTTGATTTATAGATTAAGATTGTTGTCACATAATATTTGTGATACACTGCAAATATAGATATTATTTTAGAATAATCCCCAATCAGGAGAGTAAAATTCGTGATATATCTTTTTTTTCTATTAATTGCAACTTACAGCATCTTAATGAAAAAACACGGATTCCATAAAAACTGGAATCCGTGTTAAAGATTAATTGTTAGGCTTATTTATATACTCTTGATGAATCAAAAGTTTTCCACCATTCTTCATTCTTAGTACCGCCACTGGTCACCCAACTTTCGAATAACGAGTAAGCTGATTTGATATTCACATATTCCAAAGGCCATTTGAAGTCTGTCGGAACCATGATTCCCCATGCCAGGTTATCTTTGCTGATGTAATATCTCTTGCGGGAAGTAGAACTATCGTCGTTGTTGCCTCCGAACAAGTCGGTATTTGCCAACTTAGTTGGTTGATAACCGACAATATGAATCTCCTTACGCTGGTTTCTGTTTCCTTCTACGAAAATGAAAACATTCAGTTTATTGATATTAAGCTCATCCACAGAGATAGGATTGCTGAACTTTATAGTGAAACTGATATTTTTAGGACTCGTATTGGCAGAGTGACCTGCAATCGTATTGATCTGTTCGTAACGGTCTCTTCCCAATGCTTTGTGAGCATCGTCAAATAATGGAATAACCGCATAGTCCTGTCCGTTCTCAATCAGATTACTATTCACATTGAAACCTTTAAAAAGAGAGTTGTCACTGAATTCCACCGGCTGCGTAATGGCACTGGCAGGAACACCGTCCAGCATGATAGCAGCTCCAATACTCTTGGTAGCTCCGGCAGCCGATAAATCAAGACTTAACGTGAACTCTTCTGCCTTATTGCTCTTATTGATGGAGATCTTTCTTTCCTTGATAATCAGAACAAGGTCGTTCATATCGTAATCCCCATATAAAGGCCATTGGTCTTCAAACAGATAAGCATAATTGCGATTATCATCCATGATGATCGGGAACTTAGGATCTTCAGGATCTCCTCCTTCATTTCCACCATTTTTAATTCCTGTACAAACATCGATGATGACTTTAGAGTCTCCCATTTTGGTGAAGTATGGGCCATTCAGTACATGGAAGTTTTCCCACCATTGGTTCTTTTCAACGTGGCTATCACATTCAATAACCAAATTTCCATCATATGTGAAACCTTGTCCGGTGATAACCGGTGATTTTATCATAGAAGTATTTTCGCCTTTTCCATAAAACTTGGCATAACCGGGAGGTATGCTGATACTTGTCGTAGCATCCAGCATAGAACCATCACTTAAATTTACTGTTCCATTAACAAACTCCATTTTAGGAGCTTTCAAATATCCTTGAGTAAAGTTAAACGTCGCTCCGTTGGCATAGAAAGAAGTCGTTGCTTCCATGCTACAAGCGTTGTTGACAGTCGTATTGGTGAGACTGATGGTTGTAAACTTCATGATGTTGTTGTTGGTAGCAACAGCGTCGGAATTTGCAATTAATTTCTCTCCATAAATCTCTCCGTTATTTTCCAAAGAGAAATTAGACGGCAGATTTAATTCTCCTTCCAAACTGATTTTATTGTCATTTACAATTTTCGTATTGGAATTGATTGAGATATTCTTGCTGGTTATGGTTCCTTTGTTGTAGAGTGTTGCACCGGAATGTAGTGTCATTGTGTTCGCTACAGTCAGTGCACCCCAGTTTCTTAATGCAGCAGGCGCTCCATTGGTGAATGATATATCCTCTGCATTCACTTCTCCCTTTTCCATAATGGTCAACATGGAGTTTCTAATGAACGTCATGGTTCCTGATGCTTCAATTTTAGCATTATTCATCACAATGATTTCAATACCGTTTTGGAATTGGAATGTTGCGGGAATCGTCCATTTAGCATCTACATAAACTTTGGTTGCAATTTCACCGTCATAACCGTCAAACTTGAATGTGCCGGCATAGTCAGAGGTGATTTTGTAAGAAGCATCACGCAGCAAAGTGGTTCCTGACATTTCAGTCACTTCTTTTGCATTAGCAGGTATGGAATAGTAATCCGGCTTTTCAAATGAAAGGCCTCTTGTAGCAGCGGCACGACTCATCAACGCTCTATTTTGTGCAGTAGATCCTGCATAATAGAGTTTACAGGTAATATTATCACTGTTTTCCGGCACATCGAACTGATATACCTGTTCACGTCCTCTAGGGTCGGTTTGCTTCACATAAATACCCTTTTGAGTTGGCAGCAGACTGACAGCGGTTGTAAATTTAAAGTTGTTTTCTTTATTAGCTGTCCTTGCAGCGAGCACGGAAGCGCTTTCATTAGTCAAAGGATCTTCTGCATATATTTCAATTAAATAAGCAAATTGCCCTCCTTCTTCATCTTTCACTTCGACCGAGACATTTTTAGTGGTTATCATGTTCCAATCGATATCATCGGGAGCAGCAAAGCCATCTCCCATCGGGTTAGGTGTTTCGTAAGACGGATCATAGAGATCCTTTCCAGAGTCAACACAACTAGACATAGTACCTGCCATCGCTATTGCAATGATGGGTACAAATTGAATTGTTTTCTTCATCATAATGTATTATTGCTTGATTGTTTGTAACCAAATCCATCACAAAAATAACTGCATATCTTTTATTGGAAATGTTTTTTCTGTTATTTTATGGAGTGAAAACAACTATACTTCCGTTTTGGTTCTTCTTTGGCTCTTTTAGGTTTGATTCGGTCTTGATGATGATGAAGAGAAATCCCCTGATTTTCACTTTTATACAACTGTTTAAAATGAAAATCAGGGGGTTACAATAGATGGATTTAACTTAAGACTTGGTGATTTCTCCTATTAAGCAGGAGTTCATTTTATATCGGATATCCTTGTTGGGTAATCCATGTCCCAATAAAAACATGAGCTTTGTTATGGCACATTCGGGGGTACTGTCATATCCACTGATTACACCTGCTTCCAGAAGATGCATTCCTGTTTCGTAACGTCCCATTTCTACTGCTCCGGAGGCACATTGTGTAATGTTGACAATGATAATTCCACGATCGGTAGCTTCCTTTAGTTGGCGGATGAACCATTCTTTTTGCGGAGCATTTCCCGAACCGAAGGTTTTCATGACAACCGCTTTCAATCCCGGAACATGAAGCAGAGAAGTCACGATACTCTCTTGAATGCCCGGAAAAAGCGTTAGAATAACTACATTGGTGTCAAACAGGTAATGCGGCTTTAACGGTTTTGTCGGGTCTGGTTTTCGAATGAGATTAGGCTCATATTTAATGTGGATACCTACCCGTGCCAATGGCGGATAATTGAAAGAGCGGAAAGCATTGAAATTCTCCGCATTGATTTTGGTGGTACGGTTGCCACGCATCAAATGATTCTCAAAGAAAATACAAACCTCCGGAACAATGGCTGTACCATCCGGATTTTTAGCTGCTGCAATTTCGATGGCTGTGATGAGGTTTTCCTTTCCGTCTGTGCGCAAAGTCCCGATCGGGAGCTGGGAACCTGTGAGGATGACAGGTTTGCTTAGATTTTCGAGCATGAAACTTAGTGCAGAGGCAGTGTAAGCCATTGTGTCTGTTCCGTGAAGGATGACGAAACCATCGAAATAATCATAATTGTAATTGATGATCTTTACCAGTTTTGCCCAGTAAGCAGGTTCCATGTCCGAAGAGTCGAGAGGGGGATCGAATTGGTAGGAGGAAATGCGGTAGTTGAATCTTTTCAGTTCGGGGACGTGCTTAAGCAAATGATCGAAGTTGAAATTTTCTAAGGCACCTGTTTCCGGATTCTCTATCATTCCGATAGTCCCACCCGTGTAAATTAACAAAACGGAAGGAGTTTCTGCTCTCATAATTGTTGAATTACTGTTAAAACATTGGCAAAGATACGGATTAAATGCGAATAATGAGTGCTAAACGACGAATTATATAAAGTTGGAAGGACAAGACTATAAAAAATATCTATGTTGCATTTTTGCGATATGTAGTATGAAAAAATGTCCCCATCTTTGGGGCAGGTTGGACGAAGTGTCCGGCTTTAAATAAAAAACGAAAGAGAAAATGAAAAATGACCGGTATTTTCCGTTAGAAATCTGTTTTTGGGCAGGCGACAATTTGAGCGTCATGATATATCAGATAGGGGGAGTGCAACTTGTAGGGATTTATGTGTTGTTGCTGTATCTGTGTGCAAAGAATGACTACAGCAAATCAGTGGTTAATAGTATGCAAAAACCAGTGGAAAAAAGTGCAGTGGAAAAAAACTCTGAAACGCCGATGGATAAAGGGCAAAAACCGAATGAAACTCAAGAGAGTAGAGTAGAAGAGAAATATTACTACTGTTGTAAACAACAGCAGCAATATTGGCGAGGAAAGGAAGACTGCTGCTGTTGTTGTTCGGACTTCGGATTCGGTGAATGACAGGGGCAACGAGATTGTCAGCCCACGCCTCGATCCTGTTCAGTCCACGTCTTGTTTTTGTTCAGCTCACGGCTTGTCTCTGCTCGTCCCACGGGTGAAGTACGGCCTCCCCACGGCTTGCAGAAATAGCCCCACGGTTTGCGGAAATAGCCCTGCGGCCTGCGGAAATTTTCATCCGAGGCTCTTACTTCAGGGCTTCTTTCAGTCTGGTAATCGCCTTTTCCGGGTCTTTTTCTTCTTCGAGCAGAGTGACGAACTTACTGCCGATGATAGCTCCGGAAGCGTGTTCGCAAGCTGCTTGGAATGTTGCTTTATTGGAGATACCAAATCCCACCATCAACGGATTGTTCAGATGCATACCTTCAATCTTTTTGAAGTAAGCCCGTTTTTGTTCGTTGAAATCTTGTTGCGCTCCGGTGGTTGCTGCTGATGAAACCATATAAATAAATCCGTCGGTATGTGTATCTATCTCGCGTACCCGTTCTTCGCTGGTTTCCGGTGTGATGAGCATAATCACTCTGATGTTATAGCGTTCGGCAATGATACGATAATGTTCTTGGTAATCACGGAAAGGGAGATCAGGGATAATGACGCCGTCGATACCACATTCCACACATTTACGGCAGAAATTCTCAAATCCGAATTGCATGATTGGGTTTAAATATCCCATAAGCACAAGTGGGATTTTTACGTCCTTGCGAATATCCCGTAATTGTTCAAAAAGAAGTTTTAGAGACATACCATTGCGCAATGCCTGCGTAGCGGCATTCTGAATAACAATGCCATCTGCCATCGGATCACTGAAAGGAATGCCGACTTCAATCATACTCACTCCGTGCTTTTCGAGCGTGCGGATTACATCAGCGGTACCATCCAAAGTAGGAGTACCGGCACAAAAATAAATAGAAAGTATGTCTTTCTTGTTGCTATTGAAAAGTTGATTAATTCTATTCATGACGTTGGAATTTTTAGATTATGATTTTAATTCGTTTAAAAATGTCCGGATACGCTCCGGATCTTTTTCTCCCGGTTTCAATTCAAAACGGCTGTTGAGATCGTATCCGGCAAGCCGGGGATGTTTAAACTCTTTCAGGGCATTGGCACTGTATGAGTTAATGCCTCCGCTCAATAGGAAGGGTACATGTCCATTGTACATATCCAGGATACTCCAGTCGAATTGATTTCCCGAACCACCATATTGTTCGCATTTGGTATCGAACAGAAAAAGATCACAGACTTTTTCGTAGTCATATACCTTTCTCAAATCTTTGGGACGGTCTACTGAAAAAGCCTTGATGATTTTCAATCCAGTGGAATGTAAGGACCGGCAGTATTCGGGCGATTCATTTCCGTGGAGCTGTACATAATTCAGTCCGAAACGATCAGCATACATGCTGATTATCTGCTTGTCTTCGTTGACGAAAACTCCGACACGTCGGGCATGAATGGGCAAGTAAGCCGGAAGCTCGTAGACATATCGGGGAGATTTAGGATAGAAGATGAATCCCAGCATATCTATGCCTTCGATAGACTCTACGTCCTGTATGTTTTCAGCTTCACGCATACCGCATACTTTGATAATTTTTCCGTTAATCATAGGGCTGTCCGTTTTGAATAATTAGTTTATTGGATTGCTTGCAGGAAATTCTGTAAAGTTTCTCCCGGTTGCTGTGTTTTCATAAATGTTTCACCGATCAGGAATCCACGGAATCCGGCTGCCCGAAGTCGGTTTACTATTTCCGGATCGGAGATGCCGCTTTCGGATACCAATACAGCATCTTGGGGAAGCTGTCCGGCCAAGCGGAAAGAGTTTTCTACATCAGTGAAGAAAGTACCCAGATTACGATTGTTGATTCCTACCATATCTATTTTCTTGTCGATGTATATTAATTCCTCGGAGCTATGAATCTCCAGAAGAACTTCCAGACCTAGTTCATGAGCTTTTTCTGCAAGTTCATTACATTTCTCCGGTTCTAATGCGGCTGCGATAAGAAGTACGGCATCGGCACCGACAATTTTGGCTTGATAAAGCTGGTATTCGTCAATGATGAAGTCCTTCCTAAGAATGGGGATCTCTACCAAAGGGCGTGCAGTGCGGATGTCCTTCAGGCTTCCTCCGAAAAATTTCTCGTCGGTGAGGATGGAAAGGGCAGAAGCTCCTGCTGCTGCATAGGAGGGAACAATTTCTTCCGGGCATGCTTCTTCCTTTATCCATCCTTTGGATGGAGACCGACGCTTGAATTCAGCGATAATACCCGATGCAGATGAGGCTAATGCCTGCTTCATAGAACGAGAGGTCGGAACTTCGCTGATACCTTCCTGTAATTGCTCGATGGAGATAGCCTGCTTTTGCAGGTCAACTTCAAATCGTTTGTTTGCTATAATCTCTGATAATATATCTTTCATTGATGTGGGATTATTAATTGTAAATGATGGATTTGCAAAAATAAAACATTAACTGTTCAATTCAATGAATTTTTTTAGGGTAGCTAATGCGCGTCCACTTTCCAATGACTCTTTGGAGAGAGCAATACATTCTTCAATAGTCTTCTCCGGACAAATCACATGGATGGCGAAAGCTGAATTGACTACCACTACATTTTTTTGAGCTTCTGTAGCCGTGTTATTCATGATCTGGTCGAAAATCTTAGCTGCATCTTCCGGTGTTTGTCCACCATCTAGGTCAGTTTCCTTATAGCGGGAGAATCCGAGACTCTCGGGAGCGTAAATCTTTTCATGATCGCTGGTCGCCACTTTAAACTCATTTGTCAGAGAGATTTCGTCATATCCGTCGAGACTATGAACAACGGCAAATTTCGTCTTGCTTTCCTGATAAGTATAGGTATAGAGGCGAAGTAACGGGAGGTTGTAAACTCCTAAAAGCTGATAGGCCGGTAATACCGGATTAACCAACGGACCGAGCATATTAAAGAAAGTGCGCACTGCCAATCCTTTACGAACCGGAGCAACTGCCTTTAATGCCGGATTGAATAAAGGAGCATGCAGATAGGCAAGATTACATTTCTCCATGCTACGGCGCAGTTGATCGACGTTACTGGTGAACTTTACACCGTGTTGCTCCATTACATTACTGGCACCGCTGACTGATGTTGCTCCGTAATTACCATGTTTCACAACCGGGAAACCGGCTCCGGCAACAGTAAAACAGGAAGCTGTAGAAATATTAAATGTATTTTTTCCATCACCTCCGGTTCCTACGATATCTATCGGAGCAAATTCACTTAAATCAACCGGAATACGCATTTCAAGCAATGCATCGCGGAAACCGCATAATTCTTCCACAGAGATATTACGCATCAGAAAGACGGTAATTAAAGAGGCTACCTGTACATCATTATATTTTCCTTGTGCGATGTTCTGTAAAATGGTGCGAGCCTCATCGCGTCCCAAATATTGATGTTCGAAAAGTTTGTATAGAATCTGTTTCATAAGTTTAATCGTTTAAGAAGTTTTTAATAATTTCTTTTCCTTGCGGAGTTAATACTGATTCGGGATGGAACTGAATACCATGTACATTGTAGGTCTTATGGCGGATTGCCATGATTTGTCCTTCCTGACTTTCTGCCGTTATTTCCAGGCAATCGGGAAAACCTTCCCGGCTGACTACCCAGGAATGGTATCTTCCAACAGGGATTTCTTTTCCCAACCCTTCAAAAAGCAAATCCTGGTGAAGGATGGTAATCGGAGTCTGTACCCCATGATATACTTCTTTGAGATTTTCCAGACGTGCTCCGAAAGCTTCGCCGATGGCTTGATGACCGAGGCAGACACCCAGAATGCTTTTGGTCGGAGCATATCTTTTAATAATAGGTAATAGCAGTCCGGCCTCTTCGGGTATGCCCGGTCCGGGAGACAGGATGATTTTATCAAATCGGTCTACTTCATCAAGCTCTATCTGGTCGTTGCGAACTACTTCTACATCTGTAGCCCCTAATTCTTTCACTGCGTGCAGTAGGTTATAAGTGAAAGAGTCGTAGTTATCTAAAAGTAATATTTTCATTTTTATTGTCATTGTAAAATGGTTGTTCAAATACTATCTCTGCTTTCAATTTTTTAATTTGACAGCTAAATCAATCGCCTTTTTCAGTGCTCCCAGTTTGTTGTTCACCTCTTGCAGTTCATATTCATCCTGACTGCGTGCTACAATACCTCCTCCGGCTTGGAACCAGAGTTCATTGTTGCGGCTTACAAAAGTACGGATAGTGATAGCCTGATTTAATTCGCCGTTCAATCCGATAAAACCGATACAGCCACCATAGGCTCCACGATTATGTGGTTCGATTTCGCTGATTAACTGCATAGCGCGTACTTTGGGAGCACCGCTTAATGTGCCGGCAGGAAACGTATCAATAAACGTTTTTATTTTATCTGCGCCCTCATTCAACATACCGCTGACACGGCTTACCAGGTGAATGACATGACTATAATATTGTGGTTCCTTATAGAATAGTACGCGTACATCATGACAATTACGGGAAAGGTCGTTTCTGGCAAGATCAACCAGCATGACATGCTCTGCATTTTCTTTAGGGTCAGCCAATAAAGCTTCTGTCAGTTCCCGGTCTTTTACTACATCTCCGGTACGGCGGGTAGTTCCGGCAATCGGATCGATGTAAGCACGACCATCTTCGATTTTGCAATGTGTTTCCGGTGAAGAACCGAAGATGCGGTATCCTCCGAAATCGAAGTAGAAAAGATAAGGAGAAGGATTGATGCTGCGGAGTGCGCGGTACACTTTGAAATCATCTCCGGCATAAGGTTGGATAAATCTTCTGGAAAGTACGATTTGGAAAACATCTCCACGCATACAGTGCGCGATTCCTTTGCGGACATTGGCTTTATGCTCCTCGTCGGTGATAGGGCTAGTAACGGGACCTGTTACAGAGAAGTTGTAAGAAGCATAATTCCGGTTTTCGATGGCTGCTTCCAGTTCCGGTAAGCCGCTTTCTTCTCCTTCGGACAACATTTCAACGAGTGTCAATTCATTTTTGAAATGATTGAAAACAATGACATACTTATATAATATGTATAGCAAATCCGGAGCGTCATTTTGCTCATCGTGACTTTCTTTCACCGGGATGTGCTCGAAGTATTTCACAGCGTTGAACGTCGTGTATCCGTAAAGTCCACATACATTCTTATTATCCCCGGTCACCTGGAATTGATTGATAAACCGGTTCATGGCCTTTTCTACATGGAAGGTTTTTGTCAGGGGTTCTTCCGTGCGGCTGTTATCGGGATAGTTGGAAGTGACAATGCCGCCATTTATACCGATACTTGCCAGGGGACAGAGGGCTATAAATGACAAGGAATTTTCTCCGGCATGATAGTCGGAACTTTCCATTAATGCAGATTGCGGATACATGTCGCGCACTTTCAGGTAAATGCTGACAGGAGTATGCATATCTCCGAGCACTTGTTTGCTATGAGTTGTATAATTAAATGTTTTCATTTCTATAATTGCTTGATTATTGATTACGAATGATGGTTTACTAATTACTTATTGCTGTTCATTAAACGATAAATAGGTTTCAATATCTTTGTCTCCTCGTCCTGAAACAGTCAATACAACGATATCTTCCGGTTTGAACTTCAATTTTCTCAAAGCTCCTAATGCATGGGCGGATTCCAGTGCAGGGATAATACCTTCGAGTTTAGTCAGTTCGTAAGCGGCTTCTATTGCTTCGTCGTCATTGATTGCCAAAACGTTGGCACGTCTTTGTGCGGCAAGATTGGCGTGTATCGGACCAATGCCCGGATAATCCAGTCCGGCGGAAATCGAGTAAGGCTCTTCAATCTGTCCGTCTTCGTTTTGGATGACGTAAGTACGCGCTCCGTGGATAATTCCCATTTTACCGAGTTGGATGGTGGCGGCGGTCATTCCGGTTTCTATTCCTTTACCTCCGGCTTCCGCCAGAATGATGCCTACCCGTTCATCATTGATATAATGATAAATCGTTCCGGCAGCATTACTTCCTCCTCCAACGCAGGCTATCAGATAATCCGGATAGTCACGTCCTTCTTTTTCTTGCAGTTGTTTTTTTATTTCTTCGCTGATAACAGATTGCAGGCGTGCCACCATATCAGGATAAGGATGAGGGCCTACGGTAGAGCCGATAATATAATAAGTGTCGGCAGGATGGCAACACCAGTCGCGGATCGCTTCGTTGGTTGCGTCTTTCAAGGTCATGTTTCCGGAAGTAACGGGAATAACGGTAGCTCCCAGCATTTTCATTTTCTCCACATTGATATGTTGGCGTTCTACATCCGTCTTTCCCATATAAACGATACATTCCATATCCATCAACGCACATACGGTAGCTGTTGCTACTCCATGTTGTCCGGCTCCGGTTTCGGCGATGATGCGTTTCTTTCCCATGCGGCGTGCCAGCAAGATTTGTCCGATGGTGTTGTTGATTTTATGTGCACCGGTATGATTCAGGTCTTCCCGTTTCAGATACAACTTGCAACCATACTTTTCGGAAAGGCGTTTTGCCAGATAGAGTGGGGAAGGACGTCCTACGTAGTCGCGTAATAACTGCTCAAATTCCTTTTTAAATTCTTCGCTTTCAATCACTTCGAGGTACTTGTTCGTCAGTTCCTCAACACATTTGTGGAGGATTTCCGGTACATAAGCACCACCGAATTCTCCGTAATAGCCATCCTGGTCAACTAAAAAACTTTTCATAATCCTATCTATTTTTATATGTTATTTTTTTCGATGTTTAGAAACGGGCAAATAAAAAAGCCC
>ERZ791746.2196-NODE-2196-length-11482-cov-2.351973_pt1 | contig 11482 bp, 10 predicted proteins | sample MGYA00510038_ERZ791746 | MGnify/ENA primary metagenome ERZ791746 (study PRJEB30046, sample SAMN00792018) | human gut metagenome | study: EMG produced TPA metagenomics assembly of the A metagenome-wide association study of gut microbiota in type 2...
CAAATCTGCTGCTCCATACCCTGCAATGGTTGCGAGAGTTCTTCGCCAATAGGTTTGCTACGTTGATTCGTGATGTTCAGATCCGCAGGGACCCATCCCGTTGCATGCCCCCACATAACCAAACCATATGAATCGGCAGGAAATTGCTGTACTGTTGTATTCCAAACACGTTGCAACACTTCGGCTGACGCGGGGTCTTCTTTTCCACACTGAGCCACTTCAACCATGGTTTGATCATCATTTACACGGTACAAAGCCGCATTCCCCGGATATCGATTGACATATACAATCAAATTACCCGACAAACCTTCCATTCCTGCAGCCATATCTGCAAGATTCAGTTCAGCCTGCGAAGTCAAATTACTGACCGCCATATAGACCAACACCGTGCGATCAGCCTTAATTGGAGGAGTAGTTTCTGGCTCCTTTTTACAAGAGATCAACATTAACCCCGCCAGCACAATTAATACCAACTTCTCCATGGAAAGGAAGTATTTACTTACAGAATACCTATGCATTATACCGTTCATGATTCCGATGAATGAACATCTTTAATCCCTTACATTCTTCACTTGTGTAGGCCAATGCTCTATTGCAATAGGTCCATCCACCTCATTTGCGTGTTACAACACTCTTTGTAATATTAAGCTCCATCTAATTAACATATAAAGCTGAGCTGTCATATTCAAAAGAAATCACCTTCCAAAGTATTTAGGGTCTTTAATACAAAGTTTAAAAATGCGTAGCTATCAGAAAAACAACAACCGCAGAAATGACAAACGCCCCTCCGGACTCATTACCAGGAGCGTCCGCCGCCACCTCCGCCAGACATACCGCCTCCGAATCCACCAAATCCGCCGGAAGATCCTCCTCCAAAACCTCCATGCCCCCCTATAAACACAGGAGGAATCCAAACGAAACGGCGGCCACCACTACTTCCACCATTATCGTCTCCGTGGTTACCGCCATGTCCACGACCAAAAAAGAATAAAAAGACTAACAATATAAAGAACAAAATTGCACCACTTGTCAATCCTGCAGGCGCACCCTGTCGGCTATATTGATCAGCCGTAAATTCCCCTTCGGTCAATTGCATTAATACCTGGACGGCACGATCGGTTCCGGTAAAATAGTCACCTTTACGAAAAGACGGTAACATCTCGCGGTCGATGATACGCCCAGCTGTAATATCTGGCACTACTCCCTCTAAACCATACCCCAGCAATAAAAACTTCACCATTGCTATCCAGCGTTTTAGGTTTTAGCAAAATCAACAGACCATTATCCTTCCCCTGCTGTCCAATCCCCCACTTATCATACAATCGTTGGGCATATTCCCCAGGGGCATAGCCTTCCAAATCGGCGACCGTCACAATGGCAATTTGCGTGGAGGTTTTGCGATCAAACGCAACCAATTTCTGTTCTAAAGCCTGCTGTTGCTGAGGTGTAAACACTCCGACAAAATCATTCACCAAGCGCTTAGGAGACATCGGTTCTGGCAGATTTTGGGCTATCACCGAACTGACAGCCAGCAAACCGCCACAAAAGAGCACCAAAAACTGTTTAAACAGCTTTGACCCTAATATTGTTTTCTTGCTCATCAGCATCTATATGGGCAATTTATTCAAAGCTAACTTGTGGAGCTTGCTGAGCACCCTCTTCCGCCTCAAAATAGCTCAACGGGGCGAAACCAAACATACCGGCAACCATATTGCGCGGAAACATTTTGATCATTGTGTTGAATTGGCGAGCAGATTCGTTATACTTACGCCGTTCCGTAGCGATACGATTTTCGGTTCCTTCCAATTGTGTCTGTAAATCCAGGAAGTTTTGATTGGCTTTCAGATCGGGGTAATTCTCACTAATTGCCATCAAACGGCTCAAAGCAGATGACAACTCCCCTTGTGCCTCCATATACTTGGACATGGCTGCTGCATCGTCAATATTCAGCTGTGTCTGTGTCGCTTTAGCTCTGGCCTCGACTACCTGGGTTAAAGTCGATTCTTCATGTTGAGCGTAACCTTTAACAGTAGCGACCAAATTAGGGATCAGATCAGCCCGACGCTGGTATTGATTTTCAATATTTGCCAACTGAGCTTGGGCGGCCTCATTGGCTGTAACCATACCATTATAGGTACTCTTAAACCATGAAAATACAACCAACACGACAACGACTATAACAGCCAATATAATTAAACCTTTCTTTTTCATTTTTATTTACGTAGTAGTTAATGTAAAACAAATTAATTAATTAATTCTAAATCAGTTACCATTTGATCTTTTGAGTCCGTTTTTTCAACGGGATACCATTGAACTCCCAACCGGCAGACTCTTTTTCAGGCATCTTTTCAGGACGGCGCCAATACATTCGTTCGAAATTAAAATAATACCCCTTTACACCTCCTGGCAATCGAAATGCTAACGGAATATACTCGGTCGTTCGACTGACTACCCGACGGGTTCCGTAATCAAGATTCAAATAAGCCATCATATCCGTTGCATGCGTGAACGACAACACATGCCATGGCGAGGCCTCCTTCAATCCGGTACCCGATGATTGAATCGTCTTGATCACCATTTGCAAACGCCTATAATTTATTTTTTCCTGAACCTTATTCCCGATTGCCCCGTAACCATACACCAAGATATTCAAATTTCCCGGACAAAATGGGTCATACTTCATCACCTCAGTGGCCAAATCGATGATTTTTTCAGCATTTTCCAACGACAAAGAATCTTTAGTCATGGCCACCAAACGCAACAGATCATCTTTGACTTGCGGTTTATCGAAAGGCTCATATTCGGGTTGCCAAGCATAACCGTAATAAAGATGGCGGTAGTCTTCCAGGGTTAACGTCGTATCCCCTTCCATATAACGCATAAATAGCACCGGATAATAGTATGGGGACATTCCATTTAGTACATCCTTCAATATTTGATCGTTATCAGGAGCTTGAGGTCGATACAGCGTAGAATCCTGAGCTGAGACTGAGATCATTGTCCCCAGGGAGACAACGGCCATCAACAACAAAATATAAAATCTTTTACACATAAATCATTGCTTTCCGTTTGTCATAATAACGATAAAAATAACAATTTATTTGCAAAAACACGTTACAACGTCCCCTCTACATAAAAAGAGACGAGCAGAGAGAGTTCTCCGCCCGTCTTATGCACCGTTTATTAATCAGCCACGGAAAAACGGTATTGACTATGGCTGGTATATAACTGTCCCGGATCAAGTCTGACCGAAGGCCACGTGGGATGATTCGGGGAATCGGGAGCATGTTGTGGCTCAAGACAGACAGCTCCACGATAAGGATAAGCAACACGCTTTTTCCCGATATGTGTCCCATCTTGATAATTGCCTGTATAAATTTGCATACAAGGTTCATCCGTCAAAATTTCCAACAAAATACCCGAAACCGGCGAATAAAGGCTTGCAACCGGCTTATCACGATCTCCGGAACGTAAAACCCAATTGTGGTTATACCCTAAACCATAACGTATCTGATCATTTTCTACGCTATCAATAGCCTGTCCTATTGGTTTTGCCTCGGTGAAGTCAAAAGGCGTTCCTTGAACTGCCATAAAATTACCTGTTGGCACAACCGTAGAATCGATCGTCATCACCGAGTCTGCCGCCATCCACATTATGTGATCTGTAATTGCAGTCGAAGGTTTACCCGACAGATTGAAAAAACTGTGATTGGTCATATTGATCACCGTAGGGCGATCGGTAACAGCCGTATAGGCTATATCCAGAGCATTGTCATCTGTCAAATGATACGCCACCTCTACTTGAACTGTTCCTGGGAAATGCGACTCACCGTCAGGGGACACATAGGTCAGCACCAAAGTCGCTGGATCTTTCTGCACGGCATCGAAAACCCGATAGGCCCAACCTGGTTTTCCCCCGTGCATGTTATTACCGAGCTTGTCATTCAGATCCAACTGAATGGTATCACCATCCAACACAAAACGTCCTTTGGCAATCCGGTTGGCATACCGACCTATTGTTGCACCATAATTGCTCGAATATTTTTGATAGGCGGCAATGTTATCAAAACCCAGGACAACATCACGCATGATTCCTTTGCGATCGGGTACCAGAATTGAGACGATTCGGCCTCCGTAATTGGTTACACAAACCTCCATCCCCGAAGTATTGGTCAACCGAAACAGATCCGTTGACTTTCCATCGATTTCGGTCTGGAATTTTCTCTGCACCAATCCCGACGCCGTCTTCATATTTCCCTGTTGTGCAGTACAAGCCCACATTGCCATAACTGCCACAACCAATCCAATACCACGTCGCATAAGTTACATTTTTTGATTTATCAATCTTCGAGCCGTTATTTCAGATCATAACGCTCAATCAGATTTTTCAATCTTGCGTCCAAAGCCGCTGATGAAGCGACCAAAGGTAATCGCAAATTATTGCGGATAACCCCATAATAGGTTAAAGCTGCTTTGACACCAACCGGATTTCCTTCCGCAAACAATGCATCGGTTGCCTCCATCATCTCCAAGTGCAACGGAGCAGCGGTCTTAACATCCCCTTGCTGTAAGGCATGCACCATGCGGCAGAACTTTTCTGGATAAGCATTCACCGCAACGGAAATGACGCCGTCGCCTCCCATAGCCATCATCGGCAGAGTCAAGTTGTCATCTCCCGAGATGACATAGAAACCTTCAGGACGATCACGCAAAATATAGGCGGCTTGTGCAATGTTACCTGAGGCCTCTTTGACAGCAATAATATTCTTGCACTCATGGGCCAATCGCAAAGTAGTTGCGGCAGCCATGTTTACTCCGGTACGTCCCGGAACATTATACATCACGATAGGACGTGGCGAAGCCTCAGCGATTGTCTTATAATGTTGATAGATACCCTCCTGTGACGGTTTATTATAGTATGGTGTTACCGAAAGGATTGCATCGACACCCTCCAAATCCGTTGTCTGAATACTCCGAACAACGTCAGCGGTACAATTGCCTCCAATACCCAATACAATGGGCAATTTGCCATTATTTTTTTCAATAACAAACTTCGTAACCGCAATACGCTCTTCAGCGGAAAGAGTCGGTGTTTCGGCCGTTGTTCCCAATACGACCAAATAATCAGCCCCACCTGAGATAACACGATTCAACAGACGCTCTAACGCTTCAAAATCGATCTCTCTACTATCTTTGAACGGGGTAATCAAAGCGACCCCAACCCCTTTAATGTTTGTTTTCATAGCCAGATGTTAATTTTTATGCAAAACTAACATATAATTTAAAACAATGTACCCTGTACCGGCATATTTTCAGTCGAAACAGCAGATTCATCTCCCAACATCTGCATGAACTCCTCTTCATTAATCATTTTAACCCCTAATTTGGAGGCTTTAGCCAATTTGGCCGGTCCAATATTCTGACCCGCCAACAAGTAATTCACATTGGAAGAAACACCACTCAAATTACGTCCTCCGTGACGTTCGATTAACTCTTTGAGCTGATCGCGAGAGTGATGAACAAAAGTGCCGGAAATTACAAAATTCAATCCAGCCAAACGATCTGTCGCTCCTTCCTGAACTTGATTCTGAAATTGAAGACCATATGATCGCAAGCGTTCAACGATCCGCATATTCCCTGCATCCGCAAAGTATTCAATAATGCTGCGGGCAATCTTTTCACCCACCTCTTCTGCTTCAATCAGCTGTTCCGGATCGGCATGAATCAACGCATCGATATTTTTGAACTGCCGGGCAAGAATTTTTGCCGTAGTCTCCCCGATAAAACGAATACCGATCGCAAACAGCACCCGTGCAAAAGGCACCTGTTTCGAAGCTTCGATATTACGCAAAATATTATCTGCGGATTTCTCACCAAGCCGTGGTAAGCGCACTAAATCGGCCCGTTTGAGGGTATAGAGATCCGAAATATCGTGAACCAATCCATTATCATAAAGCAACTGCACCGTCTCATCGCCCAGCCCCTCAATATTCATCGCCTTGCGGGAGATGAAATGAACAATACGGCCCACAATCTGCGGAGGACAACTGCTCGAATTGGGACAATAATGACGAGCCTCACCCTCATATTTGACCAATTCCGTACCACATTCAGGACAACGGGTGATAAATTCAAAAGGTTGACTCTCCGCAGGACGTTCACTCAGTTCGACCTCTGTAATTTTGGGAATAATCTCGCCTCCTTTCTCGACATAGACCATATCCCCTAATCGAATATCCAATAGTGCAATCTGTTCTGCATTATGCAACGAAGCCCGTTTCACTACAGTACCGGCCAACTGCACCGGTTCCAAATTGGCCACAGGCGTGATGGCACCGGTACGTCCCACCTGAAAATCAACCGACAACAGACGAGTCAAAGCCTGTTCTGCCTTAAATTTATAGGCTACAGCCCAACGTGGAGCTTTAGCTGTTGAACCCAACTGCTTCTGCATCGCATAGCTGTTCACTTTAATCACGACACCATCCGTCGCAAAGGGCAACGACTCGCGAGCTTTGTCCCAATACCGAATAAAATCCATCACTTCATCCAAATTCCGGCACAACTTCATTTGGTCCGAAACTTTGAATCCCCATTGTCGGGCAGCCAACAAGCTCTCGTAGTGCGTTGCATACGGCATTTCATCGCCTGCTAACATATAAAGGTAAGCATCCAGATCTCGACTTGCAGTCACCGCCGAACTTTGTTGCTTCAAAGAACCTGCAGCCGCATTGCGGGGATTGGCGAATGGTGTTTCACCGATATCTTCACGTTCACGATTTAATCGTTCAAACGATTTATATGGCATAAGTATTTCTCCCCGGATCTCAAACAGATCCGGATACCCTCCTCCGCGCAACTGCAACGGAATACTGCGTATGGTTCGCACATTCTCCGTCACGTCATCTCCGACCGTACCGTCTCCACGCGTTGCAGCGCGTACCAATTGTCCATGCTCATACAACAGGCTGATTGATGTGCCATCAAATTTTAATTCACATACATATTCAACCTCTCCAACCTCTTTCCGTATGCGTGTATCAAAATCTGTTACCTCCTCACGGGAATAGGTATTGGATAATGACTGCATGGGGAAGCGGTGTGTGACACTTGCAAACTGGTTGGCACGGTCACTACCCACCCGTTGTGTCGGTGAATTGGGATCAGCGTATTGTGGATTGGCTTGTTCCAAATCCTGCAATTCCCGCATCAACTTATCGTACTCAAAATCACTCATCAACGGGTCATTCAGTACGTAATATCGGTAGTTTTGCTCATTGAGCAAAGCTCGTAGTTGGTCAATCCTATCTTTGGGTTGCATAAATTCTCAATATGTGATGTAAAATTAATAATTTTATAGGAACTGCACCAATCGACATTTTAGCTCTATTTTTGCAAATAAAAGGCAATCAGACAACTACCCTTGCCAAAGCATGCCACGCTCTGAATATTTTTAAGAAAATTTTTTTCAGGCTTCTTGTATTACTAATTTTTGTTTATACTTGCAGAAAATTTTTGCAATACAATGGCACTCGTTAACAAATCAAAGAAAAGAGTAGTAGTAAGTTACAAGAACTTGTCACCTGAATTGCAGGAAGAGATCAAGAAACAATACCCAAACGGATATACCGATTCGATGTTGCGTGTTGACAAAGGACCAGGAAACTTTTTCTACGCAATTATGCTCGAAACCGAAGAGGTCAGCTACTTAGTCAAGGTTGACGTCAAAGTTGACGATCAAGTTGAAGATGAGGATGACAAAGATTACTATAGCGATGAAATCAAAGAGACGGATGATGATCAAATCATCGCAGAAGAGATGGAAGATGACGAATAGTAATCTTAATTTATAAAATATAGCAAATCGGTTCATAACGAACCGATTTTTTTTGTATTTACATATACCTATCTAATATAGCAACACTCCTGATCACCCTATTGCAAATCACTCTCACAACAGTTTGCGATCCTAACGAGATTCAGTTGCATTCAAAGTTGACTCATTGTAAGCCTTCCTAACTCCGCAAGGAACACTTTTCAGGGGAGCATGAACTATCGCTATTAAGCATCGTCAAGACGCCCCAACATGCAGCACAATTGTTTATTTAACACCCGATTTGAGTTATTGGCACCCATCAATTTATTCAAACAGCATACAAAAAAAAGGAGGACATCTATCAAATGCCCTCCTCTATTGATTATACAAGAGAATCCTGCTACCAGTTCAGGATCTTCTTGAAATCGTATGCAGCTGGATCTGCTACATATTTTTTAGCCTCCTCGTAATCGGCAGGAGTGATGTAATTCAAGATATTCTCAACCACCTGGGTGAATTTATCCGAGGTAATATCAACCAAACGAGGCGGAATCTTACCGGTTTCAGGATCCTGCAGATCTTTCAAATAGAGTTCAGAGATCTGGCCTGCCGGATCAACGTAAACCATGCAACCGGTTTTACCCTCGCTGAAGAGCTTATAGGTACCCATACCCAGCAATGAGCAATATACCAAGTCATAAGCTACTGGAGTCTGGCAACGAACCTCGTAACCGATCTCTACCGGACGAGATTTAACTTTCAGGCCAAGCTCTTTCAGTTTCTTTTCCAACATTTCGTTGAAAATGTGAGCCTTTGACACCTTACCCAACTCTGGATGGCCGTGATCATCATATGAGAAGTGAATACCAGATTTCTGAATCTCTTCATTGCTCAGTGAGTGGAAGACACCCTCAGAAATCATAGCAACACCATAGTCAATACCCATGATCTTGCGTTTGATGATTGCTGATACAACCAAGTTGACAATCTTCTCAACGGTAATCTCTGTCTTGTTGAACATTTCAGGGATCACAATCATCGGATAGTGGCAAGCAGTACCAATACCAAATGCCAGGTGACCTGCTGAACGACCCATCGCAGCTACTACAAACCAGTTACCACTGGTCTTTGCATCTGTTGCAACGGTGCGACCAATAATCGACCCCATATCCTTAGCTGACTGATAACCGAAAGTCGGTGATCCTGCAGGCAGAGGAAGGTCGTTGTCAATGGTTTTGGGAACGTGAATATTGGCAATAGGATATTTCTTGGCTGCAAGGAATTTTGCAATACGGTTAGCAGTAGAAGCCGTATCGTCACCACCTACCGTTACCAACAGTTTCACGTTGTTCTTCACGAAGAAATCGAGGTTGAAATCCTCTTCAAAGTTTTTGTCAGTCGGTTTGAAGCGACTCATTACCAGGAATGATCCTCCGCGGTTAAAGATATCATCTGCCAGCAAGAAGTCAATATCAGTAGTTTTCGGGTTCTTGTTGAACAATCCCGAATATCCACCATGAAGGCCAATTACACGATAACCTTTCTGTAAAAAGGTTTTGGCTACACTTCCTACGACAGTGTTCATTCCGGGCGCTGGACCGCCACCGGTCAAAATTGCAATTGAATCCATTTTTTAAGCTTAATTATGTAAGTTCTGCAAAAAATTGTCTCCTTTTCGCATGAGAGCTATTCCACATTCTTGTAAAAACAAAACGGAGCGTTTCAAAATTACGACTATTTTTTCATATTCCCGCCCGTTCTGGCTCTATTTTCATTTGCCAACTATCAAATCGCTAACGTAACAAATCCGTTACATCTGCCACTCTCTAAAATTTATGATCTATCGGCAAGGCTGCAATCCAACAAACAATTAGCAATCGGAGGTTGAGTCTCCTAACACTTTAGCCGCCATGCTGGCCGCCAACGTGTCACAAGCTGCTATTTTTTCGCTGGTAAGACGACCCATAATTTCAGCCGGTTCAGCGACCTGTTCCCAACCGATCTCTTCAGCAAATTGTTTCAGCGTACGTACACCGCCACCATTCCAGCTATATGTACCGAACAGTCCCAAATAGCGGTTCTTGGCTCCGATATGCAATAATTCCCGAGTCAGAGCGTCCATAGTAGGCAACATCATGGTATTGTACGCGCAACTACCTAAAATTACTCCTTTGTAGCGCCAAATATCATTGATCAGGTATGACAAATGGGTCTTGGAGGCATCATGTACACGAATCTGCTTAACACCGGCTTCAGCCATTTTATAAGCAATATAATCAGCCATTTGTGCCGTATTGCCATACATCGAGCCATAAATCACAACAACCCCCTCTTCGGCCTCGTAATGGCACCAACGGCGATATAGTTCGATCACTTTAGCCGGATCATTACGCCATACCAGTCCATGCAACGGGCAGATTGCACGGATATCCAAGGTCGATAATTTAGCAAATGCTTTTTGCACCATGTTGCTGTACTTACCTACGATATTGGAATAATATCGGCGCATCTCCGATTCGAGACGATCATCAAAAACGACCTGATCGTCAAAAGCGCCACCATCTATGGCACCGAAACTACCAAAAGCATCTCCAGAGAAGAGGATGCCGTCCGTCATATCGTAAGACATCATGGTTTCAGGCCAATGAACCCACGGAGTGAAAACAAATTTCAATTTATGATGACCCAAATCCAAGGTGTCTCCATCTTTGACCTCTATCAGATTCGGCAGCTCTCCGAGATAGCCACACAAAACTTTAAAGGTTTTGACATTACCGATAATTTTCACATTGGGATAACGCTGCAACAGGCTTTGAATCTCACCACTATGATCCAACTCCATGTGGTGAATAACCAAATAATCAAGCTGACGATCTCCCAAAACGGAAGAGACCCAATCCAAATAACTACGGTCACTCCCCGCCTCGATCGTATCCATTAAGGCACATTTCTCATCGCGAATCAAATACGAGTTGTATGAAACGCCATCAGGTAATGGCCACAAATTTTCAAAAAGATTTTTACGCCGGTCGTTGACTCTGGTCAAAAAAACGGCATCTGAAATTTGATGTTTAGAATACATAGAAGCTATTGTTTATTTCATCACATTCACTTGTTGCCTCAGAGACAACAATCGGAATTACTTTGAAAAAACAGATATTTTGCCTGCTTTATTATATATTTGCAAAGGTATGAATTTTTTAGTTCATCGCATGAAACCTTGGCTGTACATAATCATTCCTTTATTGTTATGGGCAGCTCCTACTCAGGCCCAAAAAAGAAGCATATATACTGGTCTCACCTTAGAGAGAATCGAGGGCGACACGGTATTGGTTGCTGAGATAGTTCCTGTATTTGTTTTTCCCCGCAAGATCGATACACGCAAATTTGCCAAACTGGTAGAAAATCTCAAAAAAGTCTATCCTATTGCCAAAGAACCGGTTATTGCAAGAGATGGAGAAACACATGGCAACGCTCAAAACAGAGCGGGAACGCCAGCTCTTCACAAAAGCGATGGAACGTCGGCTAAAAAAACAATACACCCCCGTTTTGCATCGCATGACTTTTTCTCAGGGAAAATTACTCATCAAATTGATCGATCGCGAAACAGGACACACCTCATATGCATTGGTCAAAGAACTTCGCAATGGATTTAGCGCCTTTCTA
>ERZ791746.2202-NODE-2202-length-11462-cov-12.812484_pt1 | contig 11462 bp, 11 predicted proteins | sample MGYA00510038_ERZ791746 | MGnify/ENA primary metagenome ERZ791746 (study PRJEB30046, sample SAMN00792018) | human gut metagenome | study: EMG produced TPA metagenomics assembly of the A metagenome-wide association study of gut microbiota in type 2...
TATTTGCTATGTCCGACAATACAATCTATTATTTATGAAATTAGACACTAGCAGCTAACAGCTAGAAGCTCCGCACGAATGACTCTACCCACCAGCGTCGCCCCATCAGCTCGCAATACTGAAATAGTCCATATCCATCTATTTCAAAAACCTCATACCACGGGACCCGTAAAAATGATACAATATACGAGACTTACCTGTATTCCCCCGGGAGGCATGAGAATATGAAACAATGGAAGAAAAAAATGACGGCTGCCCTGCTGGCGGTGGCCTGCATCAGCGGCCTGGCGGCGCCGGTAGAAGTGGAAGCGGCCACAACAACCCAGAAGATTCTCTATGGGGCGGCGGCACTCCTTTTCATTTCCAACTATTACCAACGCCTGGATGACCATGGGGGACAGCAGTTCCTGGCCCAGTGCCAGCAGCAGACCGGCGTCTACGACTCAGCGGAAGCGGATAACCGGGTGCAGGATATTTATCGGAATCTCCGCGATACGGGGGCCGTGGATCGGGATTATAAAGTCTATGTGGCCCCTGATGAAGACATTAATGCATCCATGAGCCTGGGCGGCGTGCTCTGTGTCAATAAGGGCTCCCTCGATGCCTTTGACGACGATGAACTGGCCTATGTCATGGCCCATGAAATTTCCCACGGCGAGAAACGGCACAGCGTGAACGGCGTCAAAAAGCGGGTGGGACTCATTACCGCCCTGGATATTTATCTGGGAAGCGATGCGTCCTATGGAGAGTACCTTCTGGGAAATATCGCGGCCAACTATGTTTCCAATGCCGTATTTACGAAGGACCAGGAAAAGGAAGCCGATGACTGGGGATTCCAGTACCTGGTGGAAGCGGGGTATAATCCCGGCGCCGGAGCGGCAGCCATGCAGGTGCTCTATGACAAGTATGGCGAGAGTTCTCCTTCCGGCATCAAGTCGGTACTGGCTCCCGGCAACCATCCGAAAACCAGCGACCGCATCAATAAGAACCTGAAATGGATGAAAACCTATTCCGGCGGTCACGTGGACGTGAAGGACGGGTGGATTCTTGTCAATGGGGAAAAGGCATTCCAGCCGGAAGCGGCCGGCCGGTATACGGATAAGGAGAGAACTTACCTCACCGCCGGCAAGCTGGACAAATTATATCATGCAGGGCAGGTACCGGACGCAGTGCTGGAGGATAATACCATCTACTGTGGAAGCACCGCGGTCTACAGTCTGTCTTCTTCGGAAAACGGGAAACTCTACGTGGATAACCTGAATAAGGGGATTGCTAAAGATCGGGGAGAAAAGGTGAATGAAAAATTTGCTATTGATTCCCGGAAGGCCAAGGTAGCGGCAGATCAGGCAAAGGCGGAAAAACAGGCCGCCACTGTATCGGCCGATTGAATCGAGCCTGGTCGGCAGGCATCACTAAGAAAGGAAAGTTATTATCAAGATTATGAAGAAATTACTGGCTCTGGTTGTTTTGTTTATTGTATGTGCAGGCGTGGCTTTCGGCATCCTGGCCCTCATTACGCCGGAGCCGCCGAAGAAGCCGGAGCTCCCACCTCCGCCGGCTACCGGAGCCGTGTCGGCGGCTCTCATTGATGGAAATACGGGAGAAATGCTGGCAGATAAGGAAGGAACCCTTCGAGTGTATCCGGCCAGCACCACTAAAATCCTGACCACCATCATTGCCCTGGAAGAAGGAAAGGACAAGCTGGAACAGAATGCGGTGATTTCGGATCGGGCCATCAAACAGGACGGCACGAACCTGGGTATCCGCAAGGATATGCCCATTTCCCTGCACCAGATGCTCTATGGCATGATGCTCATCTCCGGCAACGATGCGGCCGTGGCCACAGCGGAGACCGTAGGCGGTTCCTATGATCGCTTCGTGGAAATGATGAATGAGAAGGCCGCAGCCATCGGGGCCCATGATTCCCATTTCGCCAATCCCAATGGCCTCACGGACCCAAACCATTACACCACCGCCGAGGATATGGTGAAGATTGCAGCCTACGCCATGAAAAATCCCGATTTTCGGGATATCGTGAAACGGAAGACCTATCCCATGACCTACAGAAATGGCATTTATCGGAATGTACAGAACCGGAATGAATTCCTTTCCAGCGGCTATGAAGGGGCCAATGGCATTAAGACCGGAATGACCGAAGCCGCCGGGGACTGCCTCGTAGCATCGGCGGAAAGAAACGGGAAGCTCATTATTGTCGGTCTCTATAATGACCCGAAACGGTGGCAGGATGTGAAGACCTGGCTGGACTACGGCTTTGCGGCAGCCCAGGCGGAAGATGAGTACCGGGCAGCACTGGCAGCAGAACCGGGCATTTATAAGTTCGTGAACCGGGTGCTGGGAAAGGAACCAAAGGAGTCCCATGCGTAAGAAAAAGACACCTCTCCTGAAGCGGCTCTTCCCCCACAGTCCCCTCCTTCGCATCATCTTCGTCATCGTCATGGTGATTACGTCTTACGTGGTGGTGCAGAATGTATACCACTTCGTCAAGGTGCAGCAGCAGGAAGCGGAACTGGTACAAGAAAAGGCCCGGCTGGAGCAGGAGAAAGAGAATCTGGAAACCCAGAAAGAGGACCTGCAGGATCCTTCCAAACTGGAAAAGAAAGCACGGGATGAACTGGGCCTCGTGAAACCGGGGGAAGTGCCCTACGTGAAATAGGACCGATGTCCGGCGGAACGGTGTCTGGGTATGCGTGTGAAAGGGCGGGAGCTTTTAACTGGTCAGCTTGCAGCGCTTCCCGCAGTATCCGTTTGCGGCTGGCACCGTATATGGAAATCCTACAAATTGTCTTCAGAATATATTCTGTTAACCTCGACTCGTCATCTCGAGCGGTGGCAGCAGGCTGGTTATCTGTGATAGTAAGGGAAGCGCTGATTAATTCGCAGAGTCAGATTTCATAAGGATTTTTATGCACTGCTTCGTCATAGCTCTCCTTAAATAGCTCGCTATTCGCGTCGAGCTATTCCTCGCATTGCATAAAAATCCAAGAATGAAATCTGACAACGATTTAATCAGTGCTTCCTAAGAAACGCTACAGCTTCGAGGAGTCGAGAGATCTCGCAGATCAATGACTTTGGCGGTATGACAAGTATAGGCTTGAAGAAAATATGTAAAAGTTGAGGATCCGCAGCGGAACTGCAGATGGCATCCTAAAAAGGAGCTGTGAATGAAAATTTCTTCATTCACAGCTCCTTTTTACATGTTTTTTATCAGAATTATTCAGAATTGTTTCAGCCTTTCCAGAAGGCGGCGGCCATGGTCTTTGGAGTGTTCGATGACCCGCCGGCGGTCTTCTTCAGTGCTGACGCCGGGAATATAGGCGCTGCCGAAGCTGTATACCGGGGGTTCGTAGACCATGTGGCAGAGCTCTGCCATCTGTTCGAAGTTGTAGAGGAATTCTTCCACCGGATGCCTGTTCTGGCCTCCCCTCCGGTAATGGTCACTGCCGCCGCCTACGGTGAAGGATACCATGAGATACTTGCCGGTGAGGGCGGTGCCTTTGGAACCGTAAGCAAAGCCGTGGGCAAAGACCTTTTCTACCCAGTTTTTGATGATGGCAGGGTAGGAATACCAGTAGAGGGGAAACTGGAATACGATGACATCTGCCTGCTTTACATATTTCTGTTCTTCTTCCACGTCCAGATCCCAGCCCAGAAGGTCCAGGCGCCGGAGGGTGCAGGAAAGATCCGATTTGCCCAAAGTTTCCAGAATGGTTTTATTGGCCAGGGAGGACTTCAGGTCCGGGTGGCCGGAAATGATTAAAATATTTGCCATAATAGTCTCCTTTCCTTGTTACAGGGATTGAATGAACTACATTATAGGGATATAGGGACGAATTGGGAAGAATGCACTTATAAGTCACGAAGTGAGAAAATAGAAACTGCAAGGACGGTAAGTATGGAAAAAGTAAGTGACTCACTCCAAAGTACATTCTTACATAAAAATCAGTTTTAGCTTAAAATGTAGCTGATGAAGAAAAGGAGACCGTCCCCTGCGGACTCCGGAAAGGAAAACGAAATGGATGAAATTTATACAAGAGTCAGTGTCCGGCAGTTTGAAGACCGGCCTGTGGAAAAGGATAAGATAGATAAAATCCTTTCTGCCGCCATGCAGTCACCCTCTGCCGGTGATGAAGAGGCCTGGCGGTTTTATGTAGTGATGGACAGGGATATGCTGGAAAAACTTTCCAAGGCCAGCCCCTATGCTTCTCCTGCGGCCCATGCTCCGGCGGCACTGGTGATTTCCTGGGACCGGGAATCCCTCCGGTTCCCGGAATTTGGAGAAATCGACTGTGCCATTGCCTCAGAAAATGTGCTCCTGGCTATTGAAGGTCTGGACCTTGGAGGAGTCATGCTGGGCATAGCGCCTATCCGGGAGAGAATGGACGCAGTTCATACCATTCTCCGGATGTCGGCCAATGAAGAGGCCTTTACGGTGATTCCCTTTGGCTATCTGAAATGTAAAGGAAAAGCGGGAAGCCGGTTTGATAGTAAGAAAGTTCATTACCTTTGAAAGGAGCCAGTATGGAAGAAATTAAAGTATTCAATTGCCCTGTAGAAGCGACACTCTCCGTTATCGGTGGCAAGTACAAATGTGTCATCCTTTATCACTTGTCCCACGAGACCCTCCGTTTCAGCCAGCTGCAGCATATCATCCCCCACGTCACTGCCAAGATGCTGTCCCAGCAGCTTCATGACCTGGAGGACCGGGGACTGATTCATAAAGAAATCTATCCCGTAGTGCCACCGAAAACAGAATATAGCCTCACGGAATTCGGCAAAACCCTTTCCCCCATCGTAAATGCCATGTGTGACTGGGGAAATACCTATATGAAAGACCAGATCCATCCGGTGGAACTCAAGTGACCCTGGAGCCATGGAAAACCATGGCTCTTTTTTGATGCTCTTTAGCAGGAAGCGCTGTGTCCAGTTATAGAGTGTAATGAGGCGAATCTGGCTTCCTTGAAAAAGCTGGTTGGCTGCCAATTACACACCCTTGCCTGCTGTATTGGATTTTTCCCGATGGGGGGAAGGATCCTGGCTCCCCCCATCGGGCTAGCTGCCGAAGGCTGAGGGGGTGCATTTCGTGATGTCTGTTTTGCTACAGTTATGAAACTGAAATACCATTTGATCGTCTGCAGACAAAGAGATCATTCTTCCTGTTTTATGGAATATACAAAAAGTAACTATCTGACTTTAAAGTGCATTCTTACGAAAAAGCAAATACTACGCTATAATACACCCAGACTTAAGGAAGCAGGGAGCCAGCCTTTGGGAGTATGGCCTCCTGTTCCATGGAACCGGTTCAGGGGAAGGACGCTTCCCGTCAGATACTGTGATATATTTCATAAATTTTTCCATAAGGAGATTATAACCCCATGTTAAACGAAATCAACTGGCCGGAAGATTACCTCCCCGGCTTTACAGACAACTTTGCTTCCAATGAAATCATCGTTCCCGGCATTACGGCTAAAGAAGTATTCGAAAACCTGCTGGATACCTCCATCTGGCCCACCTACTACGACAACGTGGCGGATGTCTATTTCTACGACCATGATGGCCCGGTACTGAAAGAAAATACCCGTTTCCGCTTCAAGACCTTCGGATTCCCTGTGGAAGCACAGATCATTGAATTCGAAAAACCGGCAGATGGAAAGCCGGGCCGCCTGGCATGGCATGGATGGTCCGAAGGTGATGCGGACCATCGTCTCGATGTGGTTCATGCCTGGCTCATTGAGGACATGCCCAAAGGCCGCGTACGCATCCTGACCCAGGAATCCCAGAAGGGTAAGCCCGCCAAGGACCTCTTCAATACTCATCCGGACACCATGAACATTGGCCACCAGGACTGGGTGAAAGGCCTGGCAGCTACCGTACTGAAAGCACATAAAAAATAAAAAAGGAGAAAATAAGATGAAACTGACAAAAATGAAACTGGCCGCAGCGGGCATGATGATTGCTTCTGCATTACTGGGAACCGTAACTGCCAATGCAGCCGATACAAAAGGCAAGATTCTCGTCATTGCTTCCGGCGAGGACCAGATGACCCTCAAAAATGGCTCCATTATGAACGTAGGATTCTTCCTCAATGAATTTGCAGTGCCCTCCCAGTACCTAGCCGGCGAAGGCTATGAAATCGTACTGGCTACCCCGGAAGGCAAGAAACCGGTGATGGATGCCAGCTCCAACGATAAGGCATTCTTCAATGGCAGCGAAGAAAGAAGAGCTTCTGCAAAAGCATTCACCGACAACCTGACTCCTATTTCCTTCAAGGAAGCCCTGGCCCACCTCAATGACTACAAGGCCATCTTCATCCCCGGCGGCCATGCGCCCATGACGGACCTCATGCAGAGCAAGGACCTTGGAACTATGCTCCGCACCTTCCATGAAGAAGGAAAGCCCACAGCCATGATCTGCCATGGACCGGTGGCAGCGCTGGCAGCCCTTCCCAATGCAGCAGCCTATCGGAAAGACCTGGTGGATGGTGACTTTGCCAAAGCCCAGGAAGATTCCAAAGACTGGATTTATAGCGGCTACCACATGACAGTCCTTTCTGACGGCGAAGAATGGCCGGGAGAACTGGCTAAGGGTACGGAAATGCCTTTCCATGTGGAACAGGCCCTCCAGATTGCCGGCGGCTACATGGAAGAAGGGGCCCTTTACCAGAGCCACGTGGTAAAGGATCGGGAACTGATTACCGGACAGAACCCGGCCTCCGATATCGCCCTGGCTAAGGCCCTGGTCAGCGCCATCGAAGGTAAATAACGGAGAGATAAAAACTGTGAAGATGGATGTCCGTCTTCACAGTTTTTTTATTGCCCTGATTATTGGGCTGATAGCTTACAGCTATCCGCTGACAGAGGCCCCGCGGCTGCCGCCGCAGAGACGATAGAAAATAGATGATAGATGATAGATGATAAATAGAAGAGGGACAGCCTGCGGCATTTTCCCGGTATCTGTCAGCGGCTGATTCCCCGCAAGCTGTTAGCGGATAGCGGAAAGCAATCCCCTCAATCTCGACCTCGATCTCAATCTATTACCTGCATGGGGACACTTACTTTTCAATTTATTTGAAAAAATTTCACTTTCCATGTTCACAAAATGGGACTTTTTGCAATGTATATAGTAGAGGAACAAAAAGTTTTTGGATGGATAGATTTTTCCTTCTGATTTCCCAAGTGCCGGCTGCGGGAAGAATTGATGAAGGATGTCTCTATGGACGTCGACTTGAGTTCTTCTCCTGACTGGCCGAAAGGCCAGCAAACACCGCATGTTAATTTTTCATTAAATTTATGAAATGATTTAGACATTTGGTGCTTTCCCGTTATGTATATAGTAGAGGGATGAAAAAGGCCCGCGGGTTGAAAAGTGGATTCCCCGTTTTCCTGAGTGCGCGCTGTGGAAAGAACCCCGGGAATCCAACGGACATCGGTACCGCCTTTGGAAGTCCCTCCCTCAATGGCCATCGAGGATGGCGAGGATCCAGGTCCAGGTCTAGATCTAGGCGGATAGCCGCGACGGCGGCGAATCGACTAGCCACTAGATCTAGCCACTAGCCACCTTGCCACAATCCGGATAGCGGAAAATGATTCACAACACCATAAGACCCAAGGACTTTTCGATAGCTCATGCTTTTGCCTCTTTGACGACTAGTTCGGCTTTTGGGGAAACTTCGGTTTCCATCCTTACGCCGGCGCCTGATTCACTGGACAAATTCCTGCATCTTACGGACACCGGGTCTTGTTGGTGTTTTTTATTTTGCCATGGTAAGCCGTGAGTGTGAACCGGCGGGGCCTTGAGCCTTTTGCCTTGAGCCTTGAACTGGTCGGCGGCGTTGCCGCAAAGATAGCGGCGCAAATCATGTAGCGTTGCCTTTTATGTTGCATTTAGCGGCTGTGCCGCAGTTGGAATCCTAAAGACTCTGCACAAAAATCGTGTAATTGTCTCTGCAGTAGGCTCTCTTCTCTGAAGAGAGCTGCCCACGGGGCTGAGAGATGGGGATGGCAGCGCCGCAGGCGAATCCCCTCGATCTCGACCTCAATCTCGATCTCAGTTACCTGCAGGGCCGGACTGGCTTACTGCTTAAAGCTGAGAGCTCGAAGCCGTGAACGCCATTTTTGTTCCTAAATCAGATGGGACAATTTTACTTTCTTTTGGACTATACAGGTGAGAAGCGGAAAGGCCGGATGGAATTTCTCCCCTGCCGGTGGTACTCAGCCCATGGGACCGGAAAAGGGAAAAAGGACGTCTTCATATGATTCTGCCCCTCCAGCGCGCTGAAAAGAAATCGGCCGCGAAGCGGCTAAAGGCCTGGACCTAGACCTGGATCTAGACCGGAAGCAGCTCTGCCGTTAGTCCCTGCACAACAACACAATCACACAGAAACTCCTGAGGAAAGACCTGTCAGACATCATGAGCAGCCGTTTGACCACCTCGCTCTTCCCTGACGACACAGACATCCCGCTTTGCGGTTACCCCTGGCGGATCATGGAAGAAGATGGTACAGGCCCCACTCTGCATCGGCATTGGGATGAATCAGGAGTTTTTGTAGTGGAATAAAGGGAATTTTTGTTGTTCAGCGGCTATGCTGCAGAGATGATAGATGATAGTCAGGCTTACAGCTATCAGCTGACAGCTTACCGAAATCCAGCAGCTGCTGTAGCACGGTTCTTGCAGCGCCCATTATGAAAATGGATTGCAGCTTTGCCGCATGTAGAATAGTAATAACCATTTTCTTGAAATATTGCACTATCCGCAATGCGATCGGGCAGGCGACAAAAGGAAAGCACTTTAGTGTGCAGCAAAAATACCAATGTACGCCTGCCCTGCGTATCCTCTGCAGGACACGCACATCTCGAGCGGTGTGAGCATGCTGATTGATTCAACACTTAAAAATAGCCACAGCAACGATGAGCCCTGAGATTTCTCAGAAAAATGATTATGATGGGGCTTTCAAGGAAAATTGAGATTTGGAGTCTGGCCTGCGTCGAGTCTATCAGCTAACCTCCGTCGCCTTCGGTGTCACTCAAAAGGAAGGTGTCCTGTTGTGCAGTATAGATACCAATTTAGTGAAAACTCGAGGGTTCTCTGCTAAAAACCTCTCTTTCCGAGGAAGACGGCTGACGTATAGCGGCTTCGCCGCAGTTGGGCCCCTAAAGGCTCTGACTCAAAAGCGTGCAAATGCCACTACACAAGGCGCCGTCTTTTTAGTTACTAGACGCTGCCCACGGGGCTGAGGTTGGCTGACGGAAAATAATGGATGCGCCGCAGGCTGGCTGGCTTCCTGGCAGCTAGAAGCCCCCACAAGTGTGAACGATCATTCAACCATCAGTCATCTGGTCCTCAGGGCCTGAGCTCAATGCTCCAAAGTTCATCCCAGGTCACATACCGAACTTTGCTGCCTATGAGCCTCCTGTTTCAGCAGATGGTATAATAACTATGTAACCACAACCATTTCATTTCCCAGGAGGATTCCATGATACAGGACGAACTGTTTCCTATGAATGATAAAGAAAAAGAACTTCTCAAAAGGGAGGAGGAAGAGGTGGGGCACCGGCTGGAGGAAATCCATGGGGGTCCGGAGTATGGCATGTGCTTTGCCTGCGGGGAGAAGAATCCCATCGGCCTCCATCTCCATTTCTTTGAAACCGCTGACGGCTGCATTTCCTTTTTTACTCCTTCCCACGAGCACCAGAGCTACAATGACCGCATGCATGGGGGACTTATTATGACTCTTATGGATGAGGTCATGGGAAACTACCTGTTCCTGAAATCCTGAAAACCGGTATCCCTGCGTATACGGGAAAGATGGAGTCCCGTTTCCGTTCGCCTATTCTCATCGGCGAAACGGTGAAGGTGGTGTGCCGGGAAGTAAAACGGAAGGGCCCCCTGGCAGTGATGGAGGCCGAAGTGATGCATGAAGACGGGACGGTGGCAGCAGAAGCCCTGTCCCATATGATGTTTGAAAGACCGAAGAAAGGATGATCCCTATGGCAAAAGAAGAAATTCTGGAAAAAGTGAAGGAAGTCAGAAATGCACCAAGCTGCTATGAAGGACTGAAGAAGGTCTGCGATGAATATCTGGCAGCTGCCGGGACGGCTCAGGAGGCTGGAGTATCTAAGAAACTGAAGGCGGAATTGAAGGAAGATGTGTGCTCCATTGACCATGTAATTCCGTTCTTCGAATCGGAAGAGGGAGCCAAAGTTTTTGGCGCCGACCAGGCAAAGGCACTCTCCAAGGCTGCCCATGAAGCAAAGGATAAAGGGGTCAAGTACTGCATCTGCCCGGCCTGCACCGCCGGCGGCTGGCTGCTGGACCATCAGGATGAGTTCTGAGCTGGAGGTAAGCGAGGATGCCAGGCATGCGTTGGGGTGGGTCACGAGCCTTGCGCAGTGAGCCCTGGGCCTTGGACTGTACAGCCGCTATGCGGCGGATTTGCATGCTGGTGGATAGAGTCGTTTGTGCGGGGCTTCTAGCCGCTAGCTGTTAGGAAAGCTGGTCCGCCTGTGGCACTTTCCAATTCATGTTCCAACAGTCACTTGTGCCGTAGGCTGCCGAGCTTTCCTGGCTGCTGACAGCTAGAAGCTAGAAGCTCCATGCGGTTGACTCTGTCCATCAACATCGGATCCCATTAGCCACTTAAAAAGCCCGGAAAAGTGAGAAAACACTTTTCCGGGCTTTTCTTATGCTATTAGAACCGATCCAGCAGGTGGTATCCCTTGCCTTTGAGAAAGGCTTCCGTTTCCGATTCGGTGGTGCTGAAAACGGCGATAGGGGAGCCGCTCTGGCGGTCGAAGGAAATATAGAGGTACCGGATCATGACGTTTGCATTCTGGAGGTCCGAGAGAATATGGTCCAGGGTGCCGGGCTTATCGGATTTCATGTCCACTGCCAGGACCAGGTCCACCCGGCACTGGTAGCCTGCTTCTTCCAGAGCCTTCAGGGCGTCATCGGATTTATCCACGATGAGTCGGATGATACCGAATTCTGCGCTGTCCGTAGCCAGCATGGTGTAAATATTGATATTGTTCTTTGCCAGGATGGTGGTCATCCGGCTGAGTGCGCCTTTTGTATTGGCGGCGAAAATGGATACCTGGTGTAACATAGTCTGTCCTCCTGTTTATCTAATTATAGAGATTTTATCATAAATGGAAATGGCAGGGAAGAAGATTTCTCTGGGTCAATAAAATTTTCTGGCTATTGGCGCTGGTTAAGGGGGAGCTGCGTGTCCTGTGAACGTATGTGAGCATTTGAGCCTTTAGCCTTGAGTTTGGTCAGGCTCTTGGGACCAGTGGATGGCCGCCAAGCGGCTTGGGATATGGCAGTAAACGTTCTGAGCGGCTTTAGCGGGAGCCCCCTCCGACTCGCTTCGCTCGCCACCTCCCCCATAGATGGGCAATGCTATTAAGTTAAGAGAAAAACGAGCAAAATATGTCTTTTAGGGATGC
>ERZ791746.2203-NODE-2203-length-11460-cov-2.616922_pt1 | contig 11460 bp, 9 predicted proteins | sample MGYA00510038_ERZ791746 | MGnify/ENA primary metagenome ERZ791746 (study PRJEB30046, sample SAMN00792018) | human gut metagenome | study: EMG produced TPA metagenomics assembly of the A metagenome-wide association study of gut microbiota in type 2...
TGCAGCCGTCTCCAGAATCTGTCAATGCATTATTTCAGTCGGATATAACCTACGCCATCCCGGATCTCCATGGCGGTTCCGTAGGGAGCCGAAAGCTCCGCCAGATACTCCAGGACCTTTTCGTCTCCAGTCATTACCGGCACGCCCTTCTGGGAGCGTACCCGTTCCATACCCAGGGAAATGGGGTACAGGCGGATCTCCGTGGTCTTCCCATCTTCCATGTCCCAGGCAGCCATAACAGAAAACCAGATCTCCGGCAGGACTCCGTACCCCACGGTTCCCATCTTGCTCCGGTCATCCATATATGCCCCCACCTTTGTATCCAGGGGAAGCTTCTTATTTAAATACGCATCATAAGGCTGGAGATCCACGGTCTCCGTTTCAAACAGGAAATTCCCCAGGCTGTAAAAAATGGGTTTCCCCTTATAGATCTCGATCCCCCGAAGCTCATGAGGACCATGGCCGATGATAACATCTGCACCAGCATCCACACAGCGTCTGGCAAAGGTCTCCAGGAACATGGCCGGCACCTTTGTATCGCCCGCATCGGTCTCATGGGCATGGATGCTCACCAGCACCACGTCCGCCTGCTTTCCGGCCTCCCGGATCTCTCCCTCGATCCGGGCCATATCCGTTTCGTTGGGGATGCTCTCGATCCAGTTGGTTTCATCCAGCTTGAATTTATACTTTCCAAACAGGAAGGTCCCCTCCGGCGGCGGATTCTTATATCCATTCTTCACGGAGTTTTCCATGGAAGCGTTGACCTTTGTAAGAGCCGCCAGCCCTGCAACCTGGTCATAATACTCCTGGGTCACATGGTAAACGGTCTCGAAGCGCAGAGGATTCAGTCCCGGACGGCCGCACATATCTGCGCTCTGGCCGCCTGCCATACCAGATTCATGGAAGGACGAGGTGACACCGATCATGGCCACTCTGGCCTTCTTTGTTTCCAGATAGCACGGTCTGGACGCATCTCCCAGGTTCTTTCCCGTTCCGGCAAAGATCATATCCCGTTCCCGTAAATGCTCGATGGTGGCCAGAACGCCGCCATGGCTGTAATCATGGGAGTGGTTGTTGGCTGTATTGTAAAGGTTAAACCCAAAGGACTTCATATCGTCCAGGGTCCTGGGATCCGCCATGGCCCAGGTGCCGCCGGAAAAGGCGGCCGGATACCCCTCATGGTCATGGAAGGTCATCTCCAGATTGGAAAATTTCACATCGTGCTGCATGATGCAGTCCCGGACGGCCTCGAACCCCTCATATCCGCCCTCCGGGAACCGGCGCGTGATAAATGCGTCTCCAGTGGCAATAAAGCTTGTCTTTTTCATAAGATCCATGTCCTCTTTTCCGACTATTTTTCTGCTCCGATGCCTGTGATGGAATCAAACTCCCCATCAATGCCTGCTGCCATCATCAGTACCATGAATGCCTGCTGGATCGCCTTATAAGAACCAGTGATCGGGAACTTTTCATGGATGCTGTGGTTCATGATATTCTTGGAATTTTCATCCGGAGCATAGGCTCGGCCCATGCAAAGCGCCGGAAGGCCTTTGGCAACGGCTACGTTGGCGTTGGTGCAGCCGCCTCTGTGGATCACCGGCTCCACGCCCAGATGGCTCAGGCCCATGTATGCAGTTTCTACCAGAGGAGCATGCATGTCCTGGGTTCCTCCCGGTACGCTGCTGATGAGCTTTTTATCCCAGGTGATCGTATCCTGGCCCCATTTTGCGGTCTCCTCCTGGCAGGCCTCTTCAATGGCGTTGAAGATATTGGTCCTTAATTTCGCCAGCTCCTCCTGGGAATTGGACCGGAAGTTGAATTTGATCGTGGCCTTGGGCGCGATCGCATGGACGCCTGCATCGTTTCCGCCATGGAAGTTTGACACACAGAAGCTGGTCTTAGGATCCGACGGAACCACAAAATCAGCGATCTTTGCCACTGCTCTTGCAGCTGCATGGACCGGCTGGGCCATCTTTCCGAAGCAGCCAAAGGCATGGCCGCCGATTCCGTAAAAGTTTACCTCGTACGTCTCGCCGCCGGTGGCCTCGAACACCAGAAGGCTCATGTCGTTGTTGTCCAGGCTGAGGGAAATGTCGATGTCATCATTATCTGCAAGGAAATCCTTCATTCCGCCAAGACCGCCCATTCCCTCTTCCCGGGTGGTTCCCACAAATACGATATCTCCGGCAGTCTGGATCCCTGTTTTATTGAGGGTACGGATCAGGCACAGGAGCATAGCCAGCGCTCTTGTATCATCGCCGATCCCGGGAGCATACAGAAAGCCGTCCTTTTCCTCCACGCCTTTCACAGTCCCAAAGGGGAATACGGTATCCATATGGCCCTCGATCAGCACCTTCGGCCCCTTTCCTGTTCCGCGGCGGATGCCGATCACATTGCCGCCCCGGTCTGTGTGGACGTCCTCCAGTCCCAGCGCCTTGAATTTCTCAGCGAATACCTTGGCGCGGTTTTCCTCATGGCCGGTGGGAGCCTCGATGAGCACCAGCTCCTTCTGCTCCTCAATGGCCTCCGGCTGATTGGCCTCGATGAAGGCCAGCGCTTCCTTTACGCTGGCAAGCCCCAGCATCTTTTCAAACTGGGATCTGGTATGATCTGATACCTGATACATGGTGTAAACCCTCCTGAATACATTACATTTTTATTTAAAATTTTCCCATAAATGGCATGATACAAAATGACCTTCTGATATCTCCACCAGCTGTGGGCAGGATTTATGACACTGGTCGCATACATAATTGCATCGTTTCGCAAACCGGCACTCATCTGGCGGATCGATCGGCGAACTAATCTCTCCCCGGAGAAGAATTCTCTCAGGCCTTTCTATTCCCACTTCTGGAATCGGGATTGCTGAAAGAAGGGCCCTTGTGTACGGATGGACCGGATGGTCAAACAGCTCCTCTGTCGGAGCCTTTTCAATCAGCTGTCCCAGATACATTACAGCAATCTCGTCAGCAAAGTGGTTCACCACTGAGAGATCATGGGTAATGAAAATAAAAGTAAGCCCCATCTGTTCTTTTAATTCCTGCAGCAGGTTCAGGATCTGAGCCTGGATGGAAACGTCCAGGGCTGATACTGGCTCGTCACATACAATAAACTTGGGCTCCATAGCCAGAGCACGGGCAATCCCGATACGCTGTCTGCGCCCGCCATCCAACTCATGGGGATACGCATTTACAAGCCGCTCCGCCAGTCCTACCGTAGCCATCAGCTCACGGACTCTGGCATCGATCGCCTTTTTATCCTTCAAGATCTTGTTTTCAATAATGGGCTCCGCAATGGTCTGACTCACAGTCTTCTTAGGATCCAGAGAAGAAAACGGATCCTGAAAGATGATCTGCATATCCCGGCGCATCTGCCGCATCTTACTGCTGCTCAAAGCCGTGATGTCCTGGCCATTAAACATCACCTGGCCGTCAGTTGGTTCCAAAAGTCTTAAAATCGCACGTCCAGTCGTCGATTTTCCACATCCGGACTCTCCAACAATTCCCAGTGTTTTTCCCTTTTCAATGGTAAAACTCACATCATCCACCGCATGGAGGGTTCCACGGGCTGTTTTAAAATATTTTTTCAGATGCTTTACTTCCAGTATATTTTCAGCCATTCTTTTTCCCCCTCTCAATATGGAAGTCCGGATTCTCATACGCCAGACATGCCGCTTTATGAGTTCCTCCGAAGGACACCAGCTCCGGTCTTCTTTCCCTGCACGCATCTGTCGCGTAATTGCATCTTGGAGCAAAGGCACAGATTTGTGGGATCCGGCATCAGACCGCGGATCGGCTCCAACTTGCTCCGTCTATTTTTGATATTTGGAAGAGAGTTGAAAAGCCCCTCGGTATACGGATGCAGTGTGTGATTGAAAACTTCTTCCAGATTTCCCTCTTCAATGATCTTTCCAGCATACATGACTGCTACCCGGTCACATGTCTCTGCCACGATTCCCAGGTCGTGGGTAATCATGATCATGGACGTATCCTTTTTCTGCTTTAATTCCCGCATCAGCTGAAGGATCTGGGCCTGGATCGTCACATCCAGGGCAGTTGTGGGCTCATCTGCAATTAAGAGCTGCGGACTGCACGCCAGGGCAATGGCAATGATCACCCTCTGCTTCATGCCGCCCGAAAACTGGTGCGGATATTCGATGGCTCTCTCTCTTGGAATACCAACCAGCTCCAGCATATCCTCTGCCTTTTTCCATGCGTCATTCTTATTAAGGTGCTCATGACGCTCCAGACTTTCTGCGATCTGCTGTCCCACAGTAAATACCGGGTTCAGAGAGGTCATCGGATCCTGGAAGATCATGGATACCAGGCCTCCCCGGATATGCTCCAGCTCGGTGATGGACATTCCCATCACGTCCTGGCCGCACACCTCCAGCTTATCACATTCCAGAACTCCGGGGGGCGAGTCCACCAATCTCATAATGGACAATGCTGTTGTGGTTTTTCCTGCACCGGTCTCTCCCACCAGTCCCAGGGTTTCCCCTTTTTTAATATGAAGACTTATATTATTAACTGCCTCCACAGTCTCTTCTTCCATTACAAATTTTACATTAAGGTTCTCAACCTCAAGGACCATATCTTTCTGTTCTTCCATTCTGCCGCCCTCCTATTTCTTAAGTTTCGGATCCAGAGAGTCCCTAAGGCCGTCTCCCATCATATTCAGCGCCAGTACAGTGATCATAATGGCAAGACCTGGGAACAGCGTCATGTAGGAATAATCACGGATATATTTTCTTCCTCCGGAAAGAAGAGCTCCCCATTCTGGAGACGGAGCAGGAACACCCAGTCCCAGGAAGCTTAAACTGGAAGCAGAAATAATAGCAGATGCCACACGGAGCGTTGCCTGGACGATGATCGGAGACAGGCAATTGGGAAGAATGTGCTTAAAAATAATCCTTCTGTTTGATAACCCTATGGCCTTCGACGCTTCTACATATTCCTGGTTCCTCACAGTCAGTACCGCAGCCCTTGTAATACGTACAAACTGCGGCACGCTCGTAATTCCCACTGCCAGCATCAGATTCCAGATACTCTGTCCGAGAACGGATACGATAACGATCGCCATCAGCATATTGGGAACAGCTCCCAGGATATCTGTGCTTCGCATGATCACTTCCTCCAGGGTTCCTCCATAAAAGCCTGCAATGGCTCCCAGGGTTACGCCGATCACCAGACCAATGGTAACAGCCACCAGTCCCACGGAGCATGAAAATCTTGTTCCATAAAGTACGCGGAAAAAGATATCCCGTCCCAGCTCATCTGTTCCAAACCAGTGCCTTGCGCTGGGCCACTGAAGACGCTCTGCAACATTCTGTCCTACTACCTGGGTATCATAATCCAGGAAGACATCTGCAAACAGTGCAACGAATACGATGATCAGTACAATGGCAGAACCGACCATAGCGCCTTTATTTCTTCTAAACTGATGCCATACCTCTCCCATCTGGCTGCGTGCTTTTCTGGGAACATTTGCTTCAACGGTTTTAGCCATGTTTCTTTTTCCCCCTTTTTGCCACATACTGTGCTTTGATCCGAGGATCCACAACTGCATAAAGCAGGTCAACGAGAAGCAGAATAATACTAAGGAGAATTGTTGTCATAATAATGCTGCCTGTAACCAGCGGGGTATCCCTCATATTCAGAGAGTCCACGATCAGGCGGCCGACTCCCGGCCAAGCAAATACTGTTTCTGTAAGAACGCTTCCGCCCAATACGCCGGCCAGCTGCGTTCCAATAATCGTGATGATCGGAATCAGCGCATTTCTCAAGGCATGGGATGTGATTACAATTTTTTCCGGGATTCCCTTTGCCCTTGCGGTTCGTAAATACTCCTGTTTTAAAACATCCAGCATAGAAGAACGGGTCGTTCTCGTCAAGGTAGCCATGAGCCCGGTTCCTATGGTAATTGCCGGAAGTACGATGGAGGACAGGGTCTGATCGCCGCCAGACGGGAACCAGCCCAGGTTTAGTGAAAAGACAATGATAAGGAGCAGCCCTAGCCAGAAGTTCGGCATAGAGAGTCCGATCATAGCCACGATCATACTGATATTATCCTGGACCGTTCCCTGCCTGGTAGCTGAATAAATTCCCAATGGTACCGACAACAGGATCGAAACCAGGATCGATGCAAATGAAAGCTTGATCGTTGCCGGGAGCTTTTCCATGTATGTATCGAATACGTCTGTCTTTGATACATAGGAAACTCCCATATCTCCATGAAGCATACCGCCCATATATTTCACATACCGTACAATGACCGGCTGATCCAGACCCAGATCATGACGGATCGCCTCCAGGTCCTCTGCTGTCGCCCCCTCTGGAGCCAGGATATCTACCGCATCTCCGGGAGCCAGATCCATGATAAAAAACACAAGGAATGAAACTCCAATGATAACGGGAATCATTAATAAAAGTCTTTTAATTATATATCGGTGCATACATCATCCTCCTGTTCTGGAAAATGCTTTTTAAAAAGAAGCGGCTCTTTGAAGAGCCGCTTCTTTCCGAGAAATTTACATATTATATCCGGAAATTATTCGGCTGGAACAAAAATGTTGGAGAAATCATGGTGGCTGGTCGGATAGATATCGATTCCGCCAGTTCCTTTTTTAACGCCGATGAATCCGTCTGCATAATAGATCGGAATATATGGAACGTGTTCGTAAACATTTTCCTGGATCTGCTTATAATAATCCAGTCTCTTTGCTTCATCCTCTTCTGCAACTGCTTTATCTAATAATTCCATAACCTCCGGGCTGTCGTAATGGGCTTTGTTCACTGCGGAACCCGGCTGTAAGATACGTCTTGCATCGTCGCCGAAGACATTGAATCCCATACCATAGAGACAGGACTGGTGCTCACCGTTGGTAGTCGTGGTACTGATTCCGGCAGAATCCAGTTCAACAATGTTTATGGTCAGGCCAATTTCTTTACACTGGCTCTGGATCATCTCAGCAATCGTTTTACGGTCTGCTCCAACAGAAATATCCAGGGCAGCATTTCCGTTGGGGAATGCTTTTGCAAGATATTCTTTTGCCTTATCCAGATCTCTTGTATATCCGCCGCAATCATAGAATCCAAATTCATCCCATCCCCAGAAGGATGTAGCCTTTTCTCCACGGCCTTCCGCTGCAACAGCGATGATGGAATCAATATCAATGGCATGGGCAACTGCTTTACGTAAATTTTCGTCTTTGGCAGGATCTTTCTGGGTATTGAAAGCCATATATGTCAGAGATCCACCTTTGTAAGAAATCAGATCCAGAGCCGGGTCCTCTTCAATCCTTCCAAGCTCAATGGCAGCCGGCGTCTGACAGATATCGATTTCTCCATTCTGGAGTGCGATCAGGCGGGCCGAATCCTCAGGAATATAACGGAAGGTAAAGCTCTTTGCATTGGGAGCTCCTCTCCAGCTGTCTTCAAATGCTACAAGCTTTGTATAGTTTCCAAACTCATAAGAATCAACCATCCATGGACCAGTGCCTACGGCCGGTCCTTTCTCCGGATCGTCTGTAACTGCCTTTTCGTTCATAATGCTGGCAGTTGGGAGAGTCATCATGTACGGCCAGTCCAGGTTCGGATCTACCAGTGTCATTTTTACAGTCAGATCGTCTACCGCTTCCACGCTCTCTACCTTTAGAAATACACCATTACAGGAAGTAGTTCCCTCCATCCGGTTAAAGGTAAAAACAAAGTCTGAAGCCTTTAATATCTCTCCATTATGGAATTTTACACCATCCCGAAGTTTGAAAATGTATGTTTTTCCACCATCCTCTGTGGACCACTCTTCTGCCAGAGAGGGTTCCAGTTCCTTTGTTGTATTATTAAAATGAACCGGTGTATCATATACCATACGGTACATATAGTTATGCTGGGTATTGCTGGCATCCATAGCATCCACAGTTGTGTGTTTGGACTGCATTCCAATCACGATATCTTCTTTTAATGCCATTCCTTCCGCCGGTTTTGCAGCGTTAATTTCCCTTGATCCTGCTGCTCCGCCGCTGTTTCCTTCTGCCGCAGTCCCTGAAGATGCACTTCCCGTTTCTGCTGGAGCATTTTTGTTTCCACCACATCCGGTCAGGCTTCCTGCCATAACTGCCATTGCCATCAACGCTGCCATTACACGAAATCTCTTTTTCATCATACTTTTCACGAGCCTCCTTTTACTGCACCGCCGACTGCCCTCACATCCCTTCTGTTTTAAAAACGCGCAAAAACGCCTTCAAAAGAAAGGGGGAGTTCGTACACCCCGGCCATTTTACTGGTTCGACCTTTTAAAAGCGCTTTTTAATAAGTTCATTATAATTTTGAATGCTTCGTTTGTCCAATAATTCTTGAGAATACAATCCATTCTTAATGGGAATATTTTCTGATTTTTAAAAGTTTACCCGTTATTTTTTTATCATATCAAAATAATCAATGGTAAACTCGATAAATTCTTCTATCTTTTCCGTTAATTTCACATCTTTTTGCCGTATCAAATATAAAGATCGGGTAAATTCCGCAATATCTAATGGTTTTAAGCATATACCAGATCCATCATCCTCTTCTTCAAGTTTCCTTCTCCAGGAATACTCTGGCCATATAGCCACTCCCAGCCCCTCTTCCACCATTCGTTTTAATATATAGTGATTATCACACTCGTACGAAATTCTTGGTATAAATCCACGCTCTTTAAACTTTTTATCCGAAACCGCCCGGATGCTTCCTCCCTTTTTTAATACAATAAAATCCACATCTGTCAGGTCTCTTAAAGAGATACGCTCCTTCTCTGCCAGCTCTGTCCCCTTTTTACATGCAAAAAGCAGTCTTTCATCCATGAGTTTTACAGCATTGCTGAAAAACACCTCTGGAAGCGTACTGCGGATACAGATGTCCCAGTTGATCGCCTCCCTCCGGTCCAGAAGCGTGAAAAAAACGTCCGGATGAGTCTCTCTGTATTTTTTTATAAGGGACGGCATCATAAAGGAGGCCGACAATACATTGACCCGTATCTGCTTCCTGGCTCTCCGGTTCTGGATCTCTGCCGGGATTTCATCCAACTCAGCCAGCACTGGCAGGATCCTGGCCTGAAACCGGCGGCCCTCATGGGTCAGCTCACAGTATTTTCCATTTCTCCGCATCAGCTCCACCTGGAGCTCCTTTTCCAATGCCTTCACTGCTTTGCTGATGGACGGCTGGGTCACATGAAGATCCTGGGCCGCCATGGAAATGTTCTCATAAGCTGCCGCCCTCGCAAAATATCTCAGTTGGTAAAGCTCCATACCCTGCCCCTCTCTTTCTCAAAGACCAGAGGCAGAAACCCTGTTCCGCCCCTGGTCTGCATTACTTTTTGTTAATGTTTATAAAAATCCGGGATCTGTTTGTCGTGATACTCTTTGATCTCCTTCTGGAATTCCGGATTTGACAGGATATCATATCCGGTCATAGCCAGTCCCTTGGCACCCTTCAGACATACCTCGTTGGCCTCCGGCGTACCAGATGCAGCCGTATACTCCACCGTATGGGCCTGGATTGTCTTATCATCCGTGATGGACAGATAATCATGGATCGCCGGGATCTTAATGGACACATTTCCAATATCCGAAGAGCCGTACTGTTTTTTCGGGTCCGGCCAGGTCATTTCGATCCCCAGCTCATGCATATTATCCTTAAACGCCTGGCACATGGGCCGGCTGGGATACCGTTCAGCAGAAATATCATCCCAGGCCACCAGTCCTTTGGCTCCCGTCAGCTTTTCCGCGTTAGCTACACACGTTTTGATCAGGTCGATCAAAACCTCAATCCTCTTCATGGTATCCGCCCGGAGACAGAACGCACAGCCAGCGCTGGCCGGGATAATATTGGCCGCCGCACCGCCGTTGGTAACGATCCCATTGATATTATCCTGGGGATCAAATGTGGGGCGCATCATGTCGATCTGGTTAAACACACTGATCACCGCGCTAAGCGCATTGATCCCGTTCTGCGGAGCGGAGGAGTGGGCTCCTTTTCCCGTAAAGTCCACTCTTACGGTACATGCCGCCCGGCCTCCCCGGCCTACCAGGTTGGAGCCACCGCCCGAGGGATGCATCATCAAAGCAAAATCCACATCGTCAAAGGCTCCGTTGGCCAGGAGCTTCACCTTTCCGGCTCCGCCCTCTTCCGCCGGTGTACCGATGATGGAGATCCGCCCCGGCAGCTCCTTCATCAAAGGCGCCAGTCCCAGAAATGCGCCTACGGAACAGGTGGCGATCAGGTTATGGCCGCACCCGTGGCCAATTCCGTTTAAGGCATCATACTCCGCCAGGAACGCCACCGTCGGCCCCTCACCGCTTCCGCAAAGATCTGCGCGGAAGGACGTTTCCAGGCCGCCGTAGCCTCTCTGCACCGTAAAGCCATGCTTTTCCAGGGTATTGCTGATAAAGCCCATGGCCTTAAACTCCTGGAATCCCAGCTCCGGGTTGTCATGGATGTTTTTTGACAGGGCAAGCAGGTCCTCCCGGGCCGCATCGACAGTTTCCACGATCTGCTGTTTTGCTTTGTCCATATGGTTTTGCCTCCTTACTTTTCCTAAATATGTACATATACTATCATATATGGCTGGTATTTTTCAACAAAATCGCCAAATATTTATCTTTGTTTGTGTGTATGATGTTTTATATGTTTTAAAAAACTTAATATGATTTATTATAACGAATTATTAATAATAGTATGAAATAATCGTCTTTATTCTGCCACATTCTTTTTTCATCATCAAATCACTAGTGGTCTCCATCAAAAAGGAAATATCTCCATTTTCCTGACGCCCAATCCGCAAATGGTCATTGCTGATGAGCCATTATTTTGGAATGTTTTTTCAGAGCACGGACCGCGTTAAGGCGATGTACACTGTCCGGTCCGCACCGCGTTGTCCTTGTTCTGCTATTTTGATATTCATGCTAACAAATATTTTGCTCTTATAAATCTATTTTCATGATTTTAGTTAGAGTCTATCCGCTTACATGAATTTGACACTAAAACTATGTTTGACCACCCTTTCAGCCTGTTTGTGATGATTTTTTATGTTTATAGTGCAAAAAATATGGGAGTATATCGGAAATTCAGGACAAATGCCCGTCAATAAAGGACAAAAATAGTTGCATGAGTATGTCCTAAGGTCGTCAGTTTCATGCAGAACGGTCCAATGGCGTTCCCAGAATTCCTGATTGACAGCGGGGATGCCCTGCAATAGCTGGACGATGACGTACTGAACATCCCTCTGTTTATGGCCGATCAGATAGACCGGCTGATGAGGCTTGCATTGGATCAGAGAAAAGTACAGCAGGCTGGCATGAAATTTTAATACCATAGCTTTCTTCTTTCACAGCCTTTGCGGCCTTCCTCCTTCATAGGTATTGATCCGGGCGGTCCCCTGCCCTATATATTATTGTTTATGAAAGTGACCTGGTGATAACAACAG
>ERZ791746.2205-NODE-2205-length-11455-cov-2.605000_pt1 | contig 11455 bp, 10 predicted proteins | sample MGYA00510038_ERZ791746 | MGnify/ENA primary metagenome ERZ791746 (study PRJEB30046, sample SAMN00792018) | human gut metagenome | study: EMG produced TPA metagenomics assembly of the A metagenome-wide association study of gut microbiota in type 2...
TATGTGCAGGGCAATCCGACCACCCGCAAAGAGTATGATGAGGGGTATATGCTGCTCGACCGCGATGGAAAGTTGTTTCATCTGAAGCAGCTATGTGGAAGGCCTTATGTGCGTTATATCGACATACCCGACAGTGTACGGATTACCGATATTTTCGTTACAGAATTTTCGAATCGTCGCAGCTATGCCTTTTTGTCGGATACGGCTCATCGGATGTATTTGTTGACTAATCCTGGATATGAACTGAAGCAATTGCCGATTGATCGTTTTGATCCCCGCACGGAAGAGATCATGATCATTGCCGATCTGTTCCATTGGACGGTTTGTGTATCGGGTGATAGAGGAACACGCTATTATGCTGTGGATGCTAATGACTATTCGCTATGCGGAACATTGTCGGATCCGAGTGAGGTGCGTTGGACCGAAAAGGTGGCAAAGTGGGTATTCCCGTTTGAGTTGTCATTTACTTCGTATGACGATGAATATGTCTATCCCCGGTTGACAAACTTTTCAGTATCTGCTTTGGTGTTAAACCTGTTGTTGGCCGGTATCTATCTGCTTGTGCTCAGACGTCAGATGAGATATACAGTTATTCCAGCTTGCGGAGTGGTGATATTGGGCCTCTATCTCTTTCTTCCGTTACTTGTGCTCAGACGATAATTTGCTTATACCGTTAGAACCGAATATAAGATATAGCAGGGAAGGATTACTCTATACGATAATCAATAAGGCAGAGCAGGGAGTTAAACGGATTCCCTGCTCTTGTTGTTTAGTGATGATGTGTGTTGAGAGATTAGATTTATTGTGAGGTACTGGATGTTGAAAGGATAGTGGGAATGCGTGTCGAAAGGTGGAGTACAGGCTTGTGTTGTTGTCTTGATTGAGTTGTTTTGAGATTACAATTGTTGGGATGTAGTGGATCTTCTGTGGAGAACAATGAGCACCCCAAGAGTTGGAACCCTAGGTTTAAAAAGAGCTTTGTTCAGCGTAATAGTTGAGGAGCAGGGATGTCTTTAGTAGTCGATTTGGTGTATCATAGCTATAATGTTTGAAGGTGATGTGTTTGTTCATAGAGGGAATATGTAATGATAAATTTTTAGGATCAGACATAATGAACGAGGGACAGATCCTGCAAAATCTGCCCCTCTTGACGGCCGAAGCCGAACTTGAAACTGAGTGTTACTTGAACTGATAAAAGAAGATACGAACAATCGAAACGCTAACTAACTAATTTACCAAACCTAAAATCAATGTATTATGTTTATATAGCTTTTATGTGAAGATCAAAAAGAGAACGGGAATTAAGATTCCTGCTAAGAATTCAACACCTCCTCGGCCCCAAAAGCCTTTGACTCCTTTTACCATGAAAAGGCCGGTCAACGTGATAATGACTAACGAGAAAGCGAAAATATCCGAAAAAGCGGTCCACCAGTGTCCGGGATTGTAGTGCAGTCGATTCAGACTGCTCCAGATCGGTCGGCGACGTATCGATTCATACAAGACTTCACCGGTATCCGTGTTCACCATCAAAGAAGAACCTCCTTTGAGAAATACTTTCATCTGTGAGTCCGCAGGGAAGTAATGCTTCGTGTAGTTGTCGGCTTCATTCAACGGTCCGAGAATCGACAGTACAAAATCTTTATTCCAATCGGCTTGCGATTTAGGAAGATCTTGAAGCGTGAACTCTTTGCGTGTAATGTCGTATTCAGCGTTGAAGTCGCGTTTGTGGTTGAGCAAAAAGCCTGAAATTGCATAGATCAAAACTACTCCAGCGAAAAAGAAAGACAACTCGCGATGAATCGTACGACTCCATTTTCGGAATTCAGAACCGAATTTCTTGACTTGCATCGGCTAAAGAATTTCGTAATTGTCGGCAGTAATGCTGTAAAAGGAGAGATAGTCTTTTCCCTCGTTGGCTTTGCGTTCTGCAATCCGTTTGCGGAAATTGGCAATCCGCTCTTCAATGCTTCCGGCAGGAGCCTCCCCGCGGGCTTTCTGATCGCTTTCACATCCGGCTCCTCCTTCACCGTGCCGCTCGGTAACTTGAGCCTTGATCTGAGATTCCCATTGGTTCAGGAATGCCTCATCAATACGCTCTTCCTGTACGGTGCCTTGAATCCGTACCAAACTGTTTACTGTCTCCGGTGAAAAACTGCCTATTTTTTGTCCGGCATCGATACGGATGGTTTGGGTGTCGTCGCTCCCCATCAAGAAGATTTTACCGCCTCCGTGTTGGCAAATGTGGGTGCAAACTCCCTCCAGAACGACAGTCTGTCCAACCAGTTTGTCGGCATTTTTCAGCACGCTATCCACCTCCATGCCCTTATTTTGGGCAGCTGCTGTGGTTGTTTTGGAATTTGATGAACTTGATCCGCAGCTGACGGCTGTACCACCCAAAAAAGCTGAAATAGCGAGTATGGCTAAAAAGTGTTTTTTCATGACGTTATGTTGTTTTAATAATTGCGTAGTTTGAAGAACGACCTCCTGCCGGGCGTACCCGACAGGAGCCATCGTTCGTTTATGGTTTTTGGCTTACGAGGACAAAAGTAGAGGGAAGTCAGTGGAGCTGCAATCCCAACATGTAATGAAAAAAGTGATCAGAATCCCTATTTGTGGCGATAGGTGTATTTAATATATAGGAGTAGTTTTGCACTGTATTTGAATTGAGCTATTTGAGAAAAAAGTGAGGTAGGTGATGCTAAAGAGGTGTCCTGTCGCAGACGGTGGCTCAATTTTAAAGTGAAGGGGATTCGAAACTTGGGAATGCAAATTGATACCACCAATCAAAGGTTCGTAATATATCGAATTGGAAAAGATGAAACAGCACGATGAAGAGGAAGGTATGATTGCCCGTTCCAATAATTTATCCCATATTTGTGAAAAACATAAACCGATGAAACAGCTCCTCCTTTCGGGCAATATGAAAATGTCCGACCTGATCCAGGCCAACTATGCCCTATTGACGGTACTGCCCCGTTTCGGTATTCATTTGGGTTTTGGCGACCGCAGTGTTGCTGATGTGTGTCGAGCGCAAGGGGTATCGCTGGAACTGTTCCTGATGATTTGCAGCATCTATACTTTCGATGATTATTTGCCCGATGCAGAGCGGTTCGAAGGTATTGATGTCGAAGATATCGTGCTCTATCTCCACAATTCCCACCGGTATTATTTGGAAGAACGTATTCCTGAAATTTGGGAAAATCTCTCTTCGTTAGAGGAAGGTGTTTCTGAGGAGACTCCATCTATTCGAATCCTTGACCGGTTTTTCAACGAGTATCGGCGTGAAGTTGAGGCTCATTTTGCTTACGAAGAGCAGACGGTCTTTCCCTATATTCGGGGACTGGTGCACGACGAACATACAGAAGGATACAGCATTGAACAGTTCGAAGAGAACCATAGCAATATCGAGGATACGCTCGAAGATCTGAAAAATATTCTGATCAAATATCTGCCCAGTGACGTGTCGGCACGACGGTTGAATCGGGCGTTGTTCAATGTCTTTCTGTTAGAGGACGATCTGGGACGCCATACGTTGATTGAAAATAAAGTTTTGGTTCCCTTTGTGATGCAATTGGAGAAGAGTCATGGCAGATAATGGACGACATCGGATTCTGTTGATTGAGCCTTCGGCAATTGTGGCCCGAGGACTCCGAGAGATCTTGGCTGAGCACTCCGAATTTGAGGTGGTCGATACGCTGCCAGATTGGGGCAGGTATGGTGAACGGTTGACGGTGCTGGCCCCCGATGCAGTGGTGGTTGACCCTTGTCTTTTCGACTTCCAAAAACGCAATACGGTTCGTTCGTTGTTGCCGGATCTGCACCAGACGGCATTGGTCGCCATATTGACCGGAGGTGTATTGGATGATGAGCTGTTGAAACAGTACGATGGGGCTTTTTATCTGTATGATGAGCCTACGCAGATCGTGCGCAAATTACGCAAGGCACTTGAAAACAGACACGCCCATCCGATGGTGACCGAGAGTTACGAGTTGTCGGAGCGTGAAAAAGAGATTTTGGTGGCAGTAGCCCGTGGATTGACCAACAAAGAGATTGCCGATCAATATTATATTTCGATCCATACGGTTATCTCGCACCGCAAGAATATCGCCCGTAAAACCGGAATCAAGTCGGTGTCAGGGTTGACAGTCTATGCTTTGTTGAATCACATGATCGACCAGCAGGATATCGAATAGAAACTAAAAAATAGTGATATATCTATGAAAAGCGGCTCTTCCTTAAGAGTCGCTTTTGTTGTCTAATTTTTCGAGTGGAGTATTATTGTGGCAAGGAGGAAGTTTGACTCAATTTTTGTGTCGTCTGTTTTGTACTGCCAGGCAGATGGCATATCTTGAGTGATGCGAAAAATCAGCGGTCATCTCGGAATCACCCGTTTACACATGGATTGCTACTATACGAAGCTCCAAAGTAACATTAGGTTCAGCACGGTAACTACAATGCCGATCGTGTAAAGCAAGTATTTCGTAAAGGTGGAATTGCGGAATTTGCCCATGACCTTTTCCGATGAGGTGAGATATACTTGCGTGAAGACTGTGATGGGGAGTTGTATGCTCAGTGCCATTTGCGAGTAGATCAGCCCTTTGAAGGGATCGGAGATCAGAATAATGATCAAAAAGGCAACAATCAACGAGAGTATGACACCGGTACGTGAGTGTGTGTCCTTGATGTCGTAAGGCTCTTTGAACATTCCGGCAAAGATGGAACCGGCAGCCATTCCGGAGGTGATGGTTGAGGCAATGCCGGCAAATAGCAGGGCAACGGCAAAAATAATCGTTGCATTACTGCCCAATAACGGTTGTAACAGGGAGTCGGCCTGTTGCAGTTCCGATACCGGTGCCCCCGAAACGAAAAATGTCGAAGCGGCCAACAGAATCATGGCGCTGTTGATTGCCCACCCGATAACCATCGAGAGAATGGTATCCACATATTCGTAGCGGAGCTGTTTTTTGATCACCTTATCGTCGCTCAAATTCCATTGACGGCTTTGGATCACCTCCGAGTGGAGAAAAAGGTTGTGGGGCATGACCACAGCACCCAGAACGCTCATGATGATTACGATCGAACCTTGAGGAAAGGAGGGTGTGACCCATGCTTTGGCCGCAGCAGGCCAGTCAATTGTAACTAAAGAGAGTTCGTAGATAAATGAAAGACCGATGATTGATACGAATGCGATAATCCACTTCTCGATCAGACGGTAGCTGTTGGTAAAGAGCATGATCAGAACAAAGATCAGTACCAGCAGGGCCCCGATTCGTACCGGAACTCCGAATAGCATTTGCAGCGCGATGGCCCCTCCCAAAATCTCAGCCAGCGAGGTGGAGATCGATGCAAGCATGGCCGAGCCGAGCACGGTTTTCGAGGCTGTAGGAGGTAAATAGGTAGCTGCTGCCTCCGAAAGGCAGAGTCCGGTGGCGATCCCCAGATGGGCAACGTTGTGTTGCAACAGGATCAGCATGATAGTCGAAAGGGTAACCATCCAGAGCAGGGCATAACCGTAATCGGCACCTGCCGCAAGATTGGAGGCCCAGTTGCCGGGATCGATAAACCCGACCGTTACGAGCAGTCCCGGTCCGATGTATTTTAGGATTTCGAGTCCTCCTTGTGTCGGATGATGTCCCTCACGGGTGAATTTGGAACGTATGGTTTTCAGAAGGCCCATATGTGTGAAAATAGTGGCTACGTAATTTGAAATTTGATTCTTAGGTTGCGAATTTAAACAGCTTTGGCTGAATTCCAATTTTTTATTGAGAGAACGGTAAATTCGAAACCGTTATACCTTACGAAAGGTGTAAGTTAGTACGGCGAGAGGAACTGGAGCCGATAGTAAAAGTGTATTTTGCCGAGCTTGAATTGTCAGGAGATCGGTGTATGCAATCTCTGAAAGGGAAAAGAAAATTATTCGCGAAAACGAATTTGACAGTTATCGAGGCTGTCGATAACGGCCAATGATTCGACGTGAATATTCTGTTTCCTTAGCAGTTCGCCACCTTGTTGAAACGCCTTCTCGATGAGAAATCCCATGCCAATCAGTTGTGCCCCGGCCTGTTTGATCAGATCAATTGCTCCCAATGCGGCATTGCCATTGGCCAAAAAATCGTCGATAAATAACACGCGATCGTTCGGAGTGAGAAAATCTCGACTCAGACAAATATCGTAGTCTCGACCTTTTGTAAAAGAATATACACGGGTCGAGAGCATATTTTCCATAGTCTTGGGCTGTTTCTTTTTGGCGAATACAACCGGCAGATCCATCAGAAAACCGACCATAATAGCCGGTGCAATACCACTGGCCTCAATGGTCAGTATTTTGTTGAACGGTTCATTGGCGAAACGTCGGACAAATTCGACGGCCATGGCTTTCATTAAGGTAGGATCCATTTGGTGGTTGATAAAGCTGTCCACCTTGAGAACGCCCCCTTCGAAACATTGGCCGTCCTGCAAAATCCGATCTTTGAGAAGTTTCATAATCCGTCGTCTATTTTCTAACGTTATCGTGTGTCCTGCAATGTCAGCAAAACTGTTGTAAAACTATCGATTTTGCATCTCTTTTACAAATTGTCTGTTGGTTAAGGTGAATCTCCTTCCTGTGTGAGGAACGCTTCTCGGCGTAATCCATTATATTTGTTCTTAAATGACAGCAAGGCATCGTATAGCGGTGTGTGTTGTGGGAGAATAGTAGACTAAAGGGATGAGCTGATTCTGTGCTTGGTGTTGTGTACAAGTATTTATGAATCAGGATGTTTTGTTTGTCTCTTTTTGCTGAAAAGCGGTCGATTTGAAGAATAAAACAGCTAAAATTTCAATTCATTTCATTTGTAAAAAGGTAATAAAAATGTGCAAAAAGTGTGATACCAATAGTTCAGAAGCCTCTATGCGTTTTATGCGGGAAGCCATTGCGCTTTCTGAAGCAAATGTTCGTGCTGGAGGAGGACCTTTTGGGGCGGTGATTGTTAAGAATGGGGTGGTGGTGGCCACCGGAACCAATGGGGTAACACGTGAAAATGACCCGACAGCCCATGCAGAGGTTACGGCAATCCGCAATGCTGCTCATGCGTTGGGAACATTCGATCTGAGCGGGTGCGAAATTTATACTTCATGTGAACCCTGTCCGATGTGTTTGGGTGCGATCTATTGGGCGCATATCGACCGGATGTATTTTGGAAACGACAAACATGACGCCAAACGCATCGGCTTCGATGACTCTTTCATTTATGACGAGTTGGCTTTACCGGCTAACAAACGACGTTTGCAATCTTGTCGTATGCTGGAAGATGAGGCTCGCCGTGCATTTGATCAATGGACAGAGAAAGAGGATAAGATCGAATATTGAGTCTCAGTACGAACAATTTGCAAATGTGTTGTTTGTTCTGAAAAATTGTTTACCTTTGCGACGGATTCGGTGCCATGCATGGAACATGGCGAAAAGGGAATCCTGTGAGAATCAGGAACAGTACCCGCTGCTGTAATTCGCCTTGAGGGCGATAAGTCAGAATACCGGCCGACTCCGTTTTTCCGGTTGCTGTTGTTTTCGGGAGTTAGAACAGTAGGGCCTTTACCCAACGTTCGTTTGGGTGAAGTATCTTCCTCTGATTTGTCGTTCGAAAATGTTGTGCGCCGGAAAGGACGCACCAAATCGTTGTGTCTATTTGAATGCTTTTAATACAATTAGTTACAACAATAGTAGTTATATCATGAAAAATTTTAAACTTCTTTGGTTGCTTGCTGTTGCAGGCTCTGTAATGATGACATCTTGTGATAAAGACGATGTCCCCCCTCCAGCGCCCAAGGTGACTGTGACATTTGACGCAATTACGCTCCCCTCTGAGGGCTATATCAACAATAGCAATTATACGGAAAGCGGCGTGACTTTCAACAATGCTTTCAATGCAGAGTGGGCCTCTTGGGATGGATTTGCAGTCTCTAACTTGCATGATAAAACCACTCCGGGATATGCAAATCAGTACAGTGTATATGCCGATGGTGGTGCAGCAGGTTCAGCTAATTTTGTTGTATGCTTTTATAGCTCGTATGCAGATCCCAACAGTGCGTTCTTCTCTTTGGCATCAGGTAAAGAGGGTAATGAGCTTACGCTGATGATTAACAATAATACCTATGCAGCCTTGTCTATGAAAGAAGGTGATGCATATGCGAAAAAATTTGAGGCTGGCGACTGGTTTAAAGTAACCGCTACCGGTTATAAAGAAGATGGTACACAAACCGGAACGGCTGATATTTACTTGGCTGATTTCCGTGATGGTAAAACATACATCTGTGCAGAGTGGACCAAAGTTGATTTGTCAGCATTAGGAACATTTAACAAAGTAGCCTTCACGATCTCATCAAGCGATGTAGGTGACTACGGTATGAATACACCGGCATATTTCTGCATCGACAATGTTGAGTTCAGCGAAGTAACCTCAACTGCAGAGTAATTCTGATGTAATGCCCTATTACGAAGTTTGATCTTCGTACTACCAAATGAACTTCGTGGTCACTCTGTGGTGGGTGACCGATCAAGTGGTGGTGGTTTTAGGTCAACACCTGCTTCATTAGTGACTGCGATTCATTTTATTCAGGTCGATTCGACCGTTTATTTGCCACGGAGGATCCTCGGTGCTTTGCACCGGGGATTCGATGTTTTAGAGAGGTGCGTGCCGAAGAATAATCGTAGCTTAGCCTCTAGGATTGAAAGCGTGGCTTATGATTGAAAGGCCTTTAGGGTTGTAACTCTGAAAAATTGTCGAAAGACACTATCTTTGTACGCATGGGCCGTTACCAGTATTATGGCTCGGGAATCCCTTTGCCTATATTGGTAATTGGGAAAGATAGAAATAACGGATTTGTACCAAAATGTCTATACGGAATCAATATAGCAATCCGGATCAGGATGATGCTCCGAAAAAAACTGAACGCAATACAGGATTATTGGCGTTAAGTCCGTTGGTGGTCTTCTTGTCTCTGTATCTGGTCTCCTCATTGGTGGCTGGCGATTTTTACAAGGTGCCGATCTCGGTCGCTTTTGTGGTTGCTTCTGCGTATGCTGTACTGATTACACGGAAGATGAAATTAGCCGATCGATTGGATCGTTTTTCGGCAGGTGCGGCTCACAAGAATATCATGCTGATTTTTGTGTTGGCCGGAGCTTTTGCTGCATCAGCCAAGGCAATGGGGGCGGTCGATGCAACGGTCAATCTGACATTGCGAATCTTACCTGACAATTTGTTGTTGCCTGGAATCTTTCTGGCAGCCTGCTTTATTTCGTTGGCTATCGGTACCTCAGTCGGAACGATTGTGGCGTTAGTCCCCGTAGCGGCAGGAATCGCTGAACAAACCGGACTCGGTGTGCCTTTGATGACTGCAGTTGTGGTGGGTGGAGCCTTTTTTGGAGACAATTTGTCGTTTATATCCGATACAACTATCGCTGCAACGCGAACCCAAGAGTGCGGCATGCGGGATAAGTTTAAGGTGAACAGCATGATTGTGGTGCCAGCCGCAGTCGTTGTAACGTTGCTTTATCTATACGAAAGCTGGTCCTTGCAGATTCCACCCCAAAGTGAACCGTTGGAATGGGTTAAGGTGATTCCGTATCTTGTGGTGTTGGGAACCGCATTGGCCGGCATGAACGTGATGGTCGTATTGGTGTTGGGGCTGTTGATAACCGGTGTGATTGGTCTGGCAACAGGAAGTTTCGGACCGTTTGACTGGCTCGGTTCAATGGGAAGCGGCATTTCGGATATGGGCCAGTTGATTATTGTAACGTTGCTGGCTGGAGGTATGTTAGAGCTGATCCGGGTGGGTGGAGGTATTGATTACGTGATTGACCGGTTGACCCGCCGTGTCCGCAATAAACGGGGAGCCGAACTGAGTATAGCTGCGTTGGTAAGTGTCGCTAACTGTTGTACGGCCAATAATACGATAGCGATTATAACTGTTGGACCGATTGCGAAACGGATTGCTGACCGATTCGGTGTAGATCCGCGTAAAAGTGCCAGTATTCTCGATACCTTCTCATGCTTTGTGCAGGGGCTGATCCCGTATGGTGCGCAGTTGTTAATGGCGGCAGGTTTGACCGCTTTGTCCCCCCTTGAGATTATGCGCTACCTCTATTATCCGGTGCTCATGGGAGGCTTTGCATTGTTATCGATTCTGTTTCGTTTCCCCCGTCGCTATTCTTAATGCTGCTTTCACAGGTGTCGCTGGGGAAGCGCCTTGTGTATGCAATTGACAGATTTTGATGGGATCAAGATCTGTGAAAAGAGCTCTCTTCCTCGATTCTGTGATTGAGTGATTTCCCCATTGCAAGTTCTCCTGCTGTGTTTTGGGTAGCGGTATTGGGCAGAGAAAGATTGAGGTGTCAACAAATGTTATACCCCGGATCGGGTTTGGGGCGAAGTTCATGTCTGTTAATTCTGCCGATCGAGTTTGGGCCCGGTTTGTCTGCCCAGGCGGGTCAGACTGAAAAGTGCGGCCAATACTGCTATCGCACAACCTAATAGCAGAGAGTTGTGTGTATTATGTCCACCTGGAATTAATCGGAAAATCAGCGCTACCAGCGCAGCCCCGCTGGTTTGGCCCAACAAACGGGCTGAGCCGAGCATGCCGCTGGCTCCACCACTCCGATTACGAGGAGCAGAGGCAATGATTGTGCTGTTATTGGGCGTCTGGAATAGTCCGAATCCTCCTCCGCACAAAGCCATTCTCCAAATGACATCTCCAGCGGTTGCTTCCGGAGTCAGCATGCTGAGTAAGAATAGACCGCAGGCAAAAATCGATAAACCGATTCCACCCAACAATCCCGCATTGACTCTCTCGGCAAGGATACCGGCCATCGGGGCACAAATCATGGTTGCCAATGGCCAAGGTGTCATCAATAAGCCGCAAGTGACCGCATCTTTCCCTAACTCACCTTGTAAAAAGAAGGGTAGTGAAACCATGGCCAGCATTTGTGCTGTAAATGATAGTACCGATGTGGAGATAGAGAGCGAGAAGATCGGAATTTTTAACAGGTCGATCGGTAGTAGGGGAAACTCCTTTTTGAGTTCGCGTCGCACGAAAATGGTCCCAATAATGATTAACAAAATGAGTCCGGTCAGCAGCAGTTGTTGAGGGAGTTCGTGAGAGGCCCCCTCAATGAGTCCGATTAACAGGAAGAAGAAACAGGCATTCAGAATACCGCCTGGAATATCGAATTTTCGATTGAGGTTACGGATAGGGTTGGCAGGTAAAAACTTGTAGCTTAAAGCAAGGGCTGCGATTCCGATCGGGATGTTAATGGCAAACAGCCATGGCCAGTTGGTGATAGACAAAATTGCTGAGGCTACAGTAGGTCCAGCAGCAGCAGAAACGGATACAACCAGGGCGTTAATTCCCAATCCTCGGGCCAAAAAACGGGAAGGGTAGATGATCCGGATCAGAGCCGTATTGACACTGGCTATGG
>ERZ791746.2214-NODE-2214-length-11394-cov-3.806949_pt1 | contig 11394 bp, 8 predicted proteins | sample MGYA00510038_ERZ791746 | MGnify/ENA primary metagenome ERZ791746 (study PRJEB30046, sample SAMN00792018) | human gut metagenome | study: EMG produced TPA metagenomics assembly of the A metagenome-wide association study of gut microbiota in type 2...
TATCGCCGGCCCCGTTCGCCCGCCCCGCCTCGGTGGCGACGACCCCCGGCAGCGTTTTGACGAACGCCTGCACGCCCCACAGGCACCCACCGGCAAAGTAAATCGTTTGCATGGGGTTCTCTCTCTCTGAATTGCTCGAGTACACGAGACGGCGATTGCGCTGAAGGGCGCCCTGGCGCCCAAGGAAGTCGGAATTGCAGAGGGTGCGGCCCGGCGCCGTGCGAAGACGACTCGGGCCGCACCCTCCGGGTGGCGAGATTCTACTGAACTTCGAACTGGATGTCCTCGTAGGAGAGGCCCTCGGGCTCTTCCTCGCCGAGGATGAACACGGGCTTCTGTCGGCTCGCGTCCACGAAAAGCTGCATGTTGCCCGGCGTGGAGTAATGGCCGGCCGGATCCATGAAGTACTTGGCGACCGGGATGAGCCCCAGATCGATGTCAGCGACGAGCACGCCCTCCGCGTCATGCTCCATCTTGGCGATGACCTGCCCCGTGGGGCTGATGATCCGCGTGAACCCGTGACCGTAGGCCATCGCCTGGCGCTGCGCGTCGGAGCGGCAGAGCTTCTCCTCCATCTCCGGTGTCCAGATTTGGCTGGCGCACAAGGTGAACGTCCCCGTCGCGAGCGCGTAGTACTGCGCACCGACGGCGCACTGCTCGTCGGCGAAGGAGGCCGAGGGGTCGGGCATCCCGATGGGCCACGCGCTGACGTGTACCTGCTCGTTCTTGGCGGCCATGGTGGCCACGTTGTGCGGAATGTAGTGCTCCCAGCACTGAAGGCCGCCCAGGTTGCCGTACTCCGTCGCGAAGACGGGCATCATGGAGGCGTCGCCGTCGCCCCACACGGTCATCTCGTTGGACGTGGCCTTCATCTTGCGGTGCTTGCCCAGAAGGTCGCCGGACGGCCCGAACCACAGCTGCGTGAGGTACAGGCTGCCGCCGTCCTTCTCGGTGACGGACACGCAGACGTAGGCCTCCGCGTTGCGGGCCGCCTGGGAGAGGCGAGCGACCTGCACGCTGGGAATCTCCACCGCCTGGCTATACAGCTCGCAGAACAAATCCATGCCCTGGATGGGGCCGTCCATCCAGATCCACCAGGGATATCCCGGAATGATGGCCTCAGGGAACCCGATGACCTTGGCGCCCGCGTCAGCCGCCTCGCGTATGTAGCCGACGACCTTGTCGATGGTCGCATCGGTGTCGTTCTGCACGGGAGCCATCTGCACGGCAGCGACTTTGAACTGGGTGGTTTGCGTCATAGCGGACCTTCCTTCTCCGATCGGGTGCGCCCAAGGGTCGAGGGCATAGGGGATTATAGCGGCAAGATGTTTCGTTTTGGTCAAGGGAGCTCACTAGCTCACGAGGAACGCGATGACAGCTTAAGGGTTAGTGGCTCCTTCTTTGATGATATGATCAGCTTATGGATGTACTCGATTTCTGCCATTGACCCTGTGCGGGAGAGCTCGCAGAGTTCCGTCTCGCTCAGACAGTGGCTTTTGGATGCGAATTTTCTTTGTGAGTGAAGGAGGTGCAAGCAAAGTGGGATTGGAGAGAGCTAAAGAGACAGCGGCTGATGCCACTTCTGCTACAGTTGAGGCAAGCGTAGAGGTTGCCCTTGATAATCTTCCTGTATTGGCGGCTGCGATGAGAGAGGCTGGCCTGCAGGGAGCCGCAAATATCCTTGCGGACAGTATTGTGGGTGCAGTAGCACCTGGCGCATTGAGCCTCGTTGTAAACTACCGTTTGAACAGAATGCAGAGGAACGTTAGATATCTAATAGACGAACTGGCTTCCAACCCTGATGTTGTTAATGGCAGGCTGGATGCATTGGAGCCAGTTGTTCGAAGCAAGTTCGTTGAAGGGCCTTATAGGGATGCTTTTCTTGACAGTGTGGTCAACGAGAACGAATCCGAAAAGGTTTTTCAAAGCGTTAACGCTTTTGTGAATCTTATGGATCAGGAAAACCCGAGCGATTCATTCGTGCTGACGTTTTTTGATGATCTGTCGAGGATGAGCATGCTCGATGTTCGTGTGCTCAAGCTTCATTACCGCAACCCGCTCACCGGATTTGAGCCAGAGGATGATTACTTAAAGCTGACTACCGAGGAAGGCGTTGATGACGGCCAATACAGAATCGTTCGGGAAAAGCTTTGTAGACTGGGGTTGTTGGGCAGCAGAAATGAGGAGAAAAGGGAGAAGAATTTAGAAGCCACTCAAGAGGTAGTAGCAGAGCTGCTGAAACAGTTGGATAAAAAGAATCCCAGGCTGCCCAAGCCGCCAAGGATCCAGAGGATAAGCCGTTCCGACTCTTTCTTCATCACTTCGCTTGGACGGCATTATTTAGAGTTAATACGACCGGTGTCGGAGAATCAAGCTAATGTTAGAGGGATCTAGATCAAGAATGCGAACGCCAATATAGCATACTTGATTTGCAGCAGAAGAACATCCGAGTATTTGGCGCTCGCTTAAAACGGTGTGAGAAGCGATGCTGCTGACGGGGTCGTGCTTGGTGGCGTTTCGGTGGGTGCGTCGCTTGGGATGTGATCGAGATGGGGTGAAGATATGGAGCAGGCTCGAACTATAGAGGAAGATATCCGATTAGAGGACATCCCTGTCTGCAGTCAAGCGTTGATTGCCGATTGGGTAATGTATGATGTCGCTATTGAGCCGCATGCGAGTGTGAAGAAGGAGCATGTCAGTGGTTGTTGAAACCAGCATAGAAGATGCGAGAAACGATGAATATCCGAATGTGCTTATAAGTTGCATGTCTTTCAATGATGGAACAGCTCTAGAGCTCGAACCCGGCAGCATCGTTGTATTTACTGGAGCCAACAACAGCGGCAAAAGTCAGGCGCTTCGTGATATAGAGAACTATTTTGACGAATCGAAGAGAAAGCTATCAGTTGTGGTTAAGCAACTTGAATGCACCTACTCTGGAACAATCGGCGAGTCCTTTCTCCGAAAGTTTTTCTTTGTCAATGAGCACGGATACTTGGAGCCCTATGACCGTGGTGGTTCTTATGACGGAGGTTCGCTCCTCTATGATTGGAACAACCAGAAGCTCCCTGATGTTCTGCGCCGATTGCTTGTGAAACGAATTAGCACAGAGATGCGATTGGTCGCGTCAAATAGTTTATCGAGGAATGATCCCAATGCAGCCGAGCATCCGATCTTCAAAATGATGAAAAGCGAGCGCCTTGCCAAATCGGTGTCGAATTATTTTCGGCAAGCTTTTGGGGAGGATCTTGTTGTTGATCGAAGCGAATTGCGGACGATCTCTCTGCATGTGGGTACAGCTCCAATTAAAACTGAATACACAATTGAGACGCAGGATGAGTATTACGAAATCGTCGGTAAGTTGCCCAAACTGCAAGAGCAAGGAGATGGCATGCGTAGCTTCGCGAGCATTCTTCTTAATGCTTTTACATCTGAATTCTGCATTACTTTGATTGACGAGCCCGAGGCGTTTTTGCATCCACCGCAAGCAAGAATACTTGGTAAGATGTTTGCGCGAAATAATCCGGAAAATCGGCAGCTAATCATTTCGACTCACAGCGAAGATTTTCTTCAAGGGCTACTCGACGCAGATAGTGAAAACGTTACCATCGTCAGGATCAATCGCTCAAATGACGTCAATAGAATGAGCCCTCTTGCGAATGGCAAAATTAGGGAACTGTGGACCAATCCGATACTGCGCTATTCGAATATTTTGAGTGGACTATTCCACGAGAAGGTTGTTGTTTGTGAAAGCGATTATGACTGCCTTTTTTATCAGGCAATCATGAACGCGATTTTCGAGAGCAAAGGTGAGATTGCACCAGACATACTCTTTACTCACTGCGGCGGTAAAACGCGTGCTAAAGATATCGTTCGGGGTCTAAAAGCTGTTAATGTGCCAGTTGTTGCGATCTGCGATTTTGATTTGCTGGATTCAGGTCATGTTTTTAGGCCCCTAATCGAAGCGTGCGGAGTAAGGTGGGATGAGGTTCTTTCGAGAGGCATGAAAGATATCTACGATAGCATGAATGCAAAATCCTCTAATGGCAATGATGCATGGAAGATGGTCAAGAAGATAGGAAAAGCCGGCTTCGAGGGGTGCGAGCCTGCGGCCTACGAGCGTGTCGAAGCGATCTGCAGAAGTGTCGGCCTGTATGTAGTTCCTTGCGGAGAGATGGAGTGTTTCGACAAAACGATTAATAAGGATAAAAAGGATTGGGTCTATTACGTATTGGAAAACTACGATTTGGCTGTGGAGCCGAAAATGAATGAGGCTAGAGAGTTCGTGCTAGATATTGTTAATTACAAACCTCCTTCAGCTCTTGAACCGGGTGCATGAGACGTTCGCTTCTCTGGCCTATTTGATAGAACTAAGATATAGAAGACTAAGATATAGAGGAGGTGGCGTTGTTGGAGTACTGGAACCTTTCATTTGGCCGGGGTACTGTTGGATTGACTCCCCCCCGGGGGCAGCAGGTGTATCAAAATGGATGCAACCTAATCCGTCGCGTTTGTTGGTTGAATCAACGGAGCTTTTCCGCAAATTACATCTCTTACCGTATTGTCGAGCTCGTCAAGAACCTGAAGGTATTCTGCTAGGCGATTAAGCAACGAAAGAAAATCTTCCAGATCTTCATTGTCGAAATAGCAATGGGTATAATCGTAAGAATAGAATTTCAACCAAGCATTTTTGATCACATCATATCCGCCGATGCTTATGTCTTGAATCTCTTGAGGGCAAGGGACGACAAGTTCATCTCCATTGCGGCTAGACAGGGTGACTGTGCCCTCCTCAGGATTAAACATTTCATCCGAGAGATGAAGCTTGAACGAATCAGGCAACCTTGCCGAAAGCGCAGCGTAGTCGAATCCAAGCAAATTTCCAGGTTCGTAGTCATCCTTCTCGAGGAGGGCGAGGCGTTTGCCTAAAGCAACTATCCGGTCATAAGTGCCTCTGTCGGCAACGAAGGGTATTCTCGGACTTTGATCGGTTCGGCAGACTGTATACAAAGCGCCTTCGAAAGCGTCGAGGTAAAGTCTCGAACAAAGAATGGCATAAGTGTAAAAAACGGCTGTATCACGTAAAGGTTCTTCTCCGGAATAACCGAATGTCCGCAGCAATGAGAGAACTAAGTCGTCGGACACATTGTCTATCTCCCTGCCAGTCTTCCGATCAAACAATTGATTGCAATAAATGCGAGCGCTTCCGCGTCGACAAAGGTCGTTGTCGGGATAATGCCAGCAGAAGGAGGAAAACTGCTTCAAGTTTTCGTGTTGATCTTTGGGAGATGGCGAAACTGCTATTCCAAATGTGCCGTCTTTTGAAAACGCTCTAAAAAGCTCTGGGCGAAGTCTAGTTCCTCCACCGCCCACACGCGCAAGCTCTTTTGTCAGGGCTTCGTCGAGGAGTGCACTGGCAGTAAGAAATGGGCGAAGGGAGTAGCGCTTGCAGGAGTTTCGAAGTAAGTCATCGTCTGCGGTACCTTCGTCATTCCAATATGCGGAAAAACGATCAAGCGTCTCTGAACTAGGCTCGCGATCCCATCCCTTGAACCATTTTTTGGAACCTCCTACGTTTTGCGCGATTTCGCGCGTTCGTCGTCTCAGCATCGGCAGTTTGGCGTGAACGAAAAGAGATATAGGCGAAAGCTTCATGCCGGAAATTACTTTTTTGAAGACAGCCGGTTCGTTGTCGCTTTTTAATGGCCAGAATCGACTATAGGTTTTCTCGTCGAAGGGTAGCGACGGGATAAACGCATAGGCCGATGTTTCACTTGGCTCAAAAATAAAGAAGTCGTCAATCGAGCCATCCGAGAAATTGGACAAATATGCATTTTTGGAATCACGCCTCATGCTAACGGCCGAAAAGTGACGAACAAGTCCATGGCCGACACAGGATTTATCCTTTCGCGCGGCGACAATGATGCAGCGACCTTGTTGCGTGCGGAAGAGATTATCTGCGCGTATGCCGCTTCTTGTTGCTCCATCTATTTCCAAAACATAAATCTCTGCGAAATGATCCAGAAGGTAAAGGCGCGCTGGGGTGAAGGAATCTGCTTCCAAAAAGCTGGACGGTAAAACCAAACTGAGGGCTGAGGGTCCATTCGTTCTCTCGAGCGCGTCGCAGCTCCAGCGGAAAAACTGCAACCATGTGTTGTTCATTTGCCGTTCCAAATTACTTCGCGCTCTACGCCTCTGCGGGCGAAGCTCATCGACAAGTTCGTTTATCCTGGTTTCGTGCTCCTTGGTGACTGCCTTAAAGGATTCTGAACATGGTGGATTACCGAGAACGACAGATATCTCGCTGGATTCAAGGAAAGAAGATGCAGCGGCTTGCTCTCGTCCGCGCAATGAGTTGTCGAGTCGATAAGAATACAAGCCGTCGCCAAGGGTGTTGACGAGAAACAGCTGCGGGGAAGATTCGCTGATCCCCGAAGAGCAGAGCCTGTATTCCGCTAGCGCGTATGGTGCTGGTAGGATTTCGAAACCAGCGATTTTGGTTGGCGCAACCCCTGATTCGAGGGCAGATTCAATTAGACTTCCTGTGCCAAAGCAAGGATCAAGTATCATGCCAAGATTGCTGTCCACCAAAGATGAGCCTGCGGCTTTGCTGAGGGCGACGTTAGTGAGAGTGACAAGACATGCGGCGACTGCTTTTGGCGTGTAGTAGGCACCGTAGTCAAATCGTGACGCTCTGTTGAACTCGAGAAAGAAGGTTTCGTATAGCCTCCTGTAGTCGGGCCTGATTCGAAATTCGTCAGTCACATGGACGAAAGATAAATAGTCGATGCACTCTCTGATCCATTCAAGAATAAAACCCTCTTCGTCTCTGCATGCCGAACGGAGCAAATCGCGCAACAATCGGTTTTCGGAGCAGAAATTTGCCTTGCCGAAGGCGTAATTGTTGAGCTTCTCCCTCTTTTCGATTGCGTCGTCATCAATACTGCAGAGACGACGATGAGCGTGCCAGAGGTCAAATATGATTCCTTGCGCCACATATTCTGCAAAAGTCTTATCGGCGAGAAAACTTAGATCCGCAGATCCGCAAAGCTCGTTGTGCAGCCGAGTCACTGATAAAATGTTTCTGCGTTCATCTGCGTTCATCGCTTCATCTATTGCGATTCCTTTGTACTTCTCGATCTCGTTGGCAAGGCATCTTGCTCGTATAGCGATTTGACAGATAAGTTCTTCTTCTTGATAGATTGTAGGATTGGGCTCGCAAAAGAACTTTTGCGCAAAAAGTTGAAATTCTGGGTTAACGCCATTAGACGCCCAAGTGCGACGCGATAGCGTACTTTTGTCGACGATTGAAATAACTGTTATGCTTTGATCACCGGGAAACTGATAGGCGAAGTCTATGCCATCAGTAATTACGAGCTTATGTCCGAGGGTAAGATAACGTTCAAACTGCTCAGAATGAGCTGCGATATTGAATTGATCCAAAGAAAGGGCTTTTCCCTCAACGTATCCGTAGATCCCAAGAGTTTTAGCATTATGAATGCGCCAGTCTGGGCGTCCTACGCGGTTTTGGCTTTTTGGCTCGAGCACGATGGTGGCCTCATTCGGCCCCACATAGAGATCGGCGAGTCTCTCGAAGAGGGTATGAAGGCTAATCCTGAACGACAGTTCTGGCGTGTGCTGCTTGTCGGAAAGCGCGCAGCGGTACTCACTTTCAAGGCTGCGCAAATAGTCTTTAACTATATCAACGAGTTGCATCTAGATCATCTCACTTTTGCTTCAAAGCATTCAATGAGGCTTTCCCCTAGTGCCTCAGCAAGCGCCGGAGGGACTGCGTTGCCTATTTGGCGAGCAATTTCTACCTTATTGCCAGAAAATGAAAAATCTATGGGAAAGGTTTGCAATAAGGCGCCTTCTAGCAGGCTGATGCTTCGTAATTGCGTCGGATGACCGAACTGGCCTCGCGTGAAACTGTCGAACCGGGCAGTAATGGTTGGGGCGACGTCGTCCCACTTCATTCGTCCATATACATTTCTGTGGCCAATAATAGAGCTCGATACTTTATGACAATCGGCAAGCAGCTCGTCTGGCAGGGAATCTCTACCTTGGCCTTCTTTCAAGTAAGCGAGACGTTTTTTATTGAGATCAGAAAGCTTGTCGCGGCGGTGGAGAGGAAAGCAGGGATGTGGGGAGCCGTCTTCTGGAGGTTCAGGTAATGAGCCTATGGCGTCACGTACTGTACGCGTAAGATGAATAGGTTCAGGGAAACGATAACAGGAGCGTCCATCAATAAGCCGTTCCCCGACGATAACAAATCTTTTGCGTCGCTGGGGAACGCCATAGTCTTGCGCGTCAAGAAGTTTTTCATGGATCTTGTAACCAACAGTAGTTAAGCGGTTTTCTAGCTCTCTAAGAACCATCTCACCGCGTTTTCCGCGGATACCGGATACGTTTTCCATCAGAAAGAAATTCGGCAGCACCTCCTCAACGAGCTGTGCGTATTGAAGGACTAGCTGATTTCGGGGGTCGTTGTCGTCGCCGATACGCTGAACGGAGAATCCTTGACAAGGTGGGCCACCCGCAAGAAGGAAAAGTTCTCCTCTTTTGAGGCCGGTGAGTTCGAGAAGGCGTCCATTGAGTAGACCTTGAATGTCTTTGCAAATGGCTTCATGCTTGAAATACTTTTTGTTCATTGAAAATGATTCAATGCAGCGCGGGTCATTGTCGAAACTTAGAAGTGGCTTAATCCCGGCCCTAGAAAGTCCAAGCGCGAGACCGCCCGCACCAGAGAAGCAGTCTATGCAGTAATAGGGCGGCATTAGGCTCTCCCGACTTTCATGCCGGCGATAACGCTGGAAAATGAATCACTCACCGGATCTTCGATGGAGGGCCTAGAACTAGCCAGCTCATCTTTAGTGAGATTCGCTTTGACCAGATTTGCCAAAACAAACGAAGCGATTCCGCAGGCAAAAAGAGGAGGTACGGCTTCGCCTATCTGTCGATAAATATCGTCGGATCGTCCGCAGAATTCAAATCCATCGGGAAAGCTCTGGAGCCGAGCTGCCTCGCGCGCTGTCAGCCCACGGTCTTGCTCGGGATGGACGAAGCGGCCACTAGCTGGGTTTCTGGCGTAATGCGTGATTGTTATAGAGGGCTTGTCCCACGACAATCGACCGTATATGTCGGCAAAGCCTTTTGTCCTCGCTCTGCATGCGGGGCCCGCTCCTTTTGGCAGATATCCTCCATCGTGTGGTACGAGTTTGATTGTTTCGACGGTAGATGCTTTGTGTCGAATTGCTCTGTGCAAAGGATCGACGCTGCATTCGCCTGCAGCAAGGGGAGGCAAGTTTGCTATTGCGCTGCGCACCGTTCTGTACTCTGGAAATGTGTAAATATCTTCAGGGAGGCAAAAGTCGTTTCGCATGCCGATAATAATGCTCCTATACCTTTCTTGAGGAACTCCAAATGCAGCCGAGTTGTAAATCGATTTTTTGACTGTATAGCCAGCGTTTTCAAGAAGGTTGATGCAGCTTGAATAGTAAGGTCGGTATTTCTTGGAAAGAAATTCGGGGACATTTTCCATAAGGAAAGCTGTTGGTTGGGCAATTTCGACAATACGAGCGAAGGCGGTGGCAAGGACATTGCGCTTGTCGTCATCTTTGCCCCAATGGCGCTTTCTGTGAGATGTGAATCCTTGGCACGGTGCGCACCCGATAAAAACGGAAGGCTCCGATTTGCTGTATGCAAGTTCGTTTAGAAAATTTATAATGGAGGTCTCATCTTTTGCGATGTCGATAACGTCTCTGTTTTGAAGTGGTGTTCCGAAATTGGTGCTATAGCTGGCAGCGGAGGTGGAATCGATGTCGCATCCACCGAGAAAGCGAAATATATTGCCTAGAGAATTAAGGGCGTTGAACCCCAGCGACGTGCCGCCTGCGCCTGAGAAAAAATCAACAACCTGAATGGAATTAGGCCAAGTGGAATTTGTATCGAGTGGCTTGAAGTTTGGTAATGAAGAAGAGGCGCGTAAAAAAATTTCACGACCTAAATCATAAAATCGCAAGGAATTCGTAACTCCAATTTTCAAGTTGTCTAAACTAGCTGAGACCATGCTCTCCTACTCTCTCGTCAGTGTGGAGATTATACAGTGTGGCAGGTGCCGAAATGATGTCTAGGACCAAAAGAACCACTCTGTCTTCACTGGGTTTGAAAGGGGTTGAAAGGGTCTGCTAGAGGTAAGTGCTACTAGTCTTAAATGAAGTTTTGCAAACGGGGTTGCCTCAGCAAGCTCAAAAGTATCAATCTCAAATCGGACTAGTGGGACTGGTGAATGCGACTGCTGGCGCCTGGTATGGTGTATGCCATCGAATGGCCGGCGTGTGGAAGAGGTGGTCGCGTGGAATTCACATCGGCTAGTGCCAACAAGTACCTGCGGAGGCTGCAGGACGAGAAGGACCGGCTCCTGCGGAACGAGCAGGAGGTGAGCACCTACGTGCTCGCGGAAGGGGAGGCGGCCGAGCCTCCCGCCTACGACTACGGGGCCGTGCGCGAGAAGGTCGCGCAGATCGACGGGCAGGCGCGGGCCATTCGTCACGCCTTGCACCGATTCAACATGAAGACGGTTCTGCCCGAGCGGGGCATCACCATCGATGAGGCCCTCATCCTGCTCGCGCAGCTGTCGGGGCGCAAAGATCGCCTGAACTCGCTCGCTTCGCGGCAGCCCCAGGAGCGACTGGGCAACCGGTACTTCGGCAGCAGCAACGGGCCCATCGAGTACCGGTATGCGAACTACGACGTCGCCCAGGCAGAGGCGGACTACCGCGCCGTCGCGGACGAGATCGCTGCGCTGCAGCTTGAGCTGGACCTGGTCAACCAGACGGAGGTCTTCTCGGTCGAGCTGTAGGGGCTCGCTTACTTTCCGGATCTGTGGCTTTTCCCTGCAAAGGATACTTTGGAACGTTGCGGTTTCGCGTTGGAGTTGTCGGGTAGTTCGTTGTCGGCAGTGCCGTGCGGTTTGAGCGTTGGCATCTTGCTGGAAGATCTGGCTTCCACCCATTCCGCCGCAGATCGAAAGCTTCAGGCGCCTCCCCGCGAGGCCGCCCGCGATGCCGAAGCACGGTCATAGGCATCAATTTGCTTAGTGTCGAGTTGGCATATTTGCTTTCGCAGGGTGGAATCGGGGAAACCCCCGGGCTCTGGTATTCGGGGTATCTCAAAAAAGCGCCGGAGGCAGGTGATGGCTCACCGTTCGGGCGCTTTGCGTTTCGAACGTTACACCAATCTTGCTTGATGTCAATGACTTGCGCTTTACGGTTTACGAACAGCAGGCGCTTGAGCTTCTTGATGTGGGCACCCTCCGGGCGAGGGCGCCCGCAATGGCTAGACGTGTTTACCGATTCTGCTTCTTTGACGCAGCCCGTCGTTCCGCTTCCGCCGCCG
>ERZ791746.2215-NODE-2215-length-11387-cov-24.562037_pt1 | contig 11387 bp, 12 predicted proteins | sample MGYA00510038_ERZ791746 | MGnify/ENA primary metagenome ERZ791746 (study PRJEB30046, sample SAMN00792018) | human gut metagenome | study: EMG produced TPA metagenomics assembly of the A metagenome-wide association study of gut microbiota in type 2...
TCGGGTAGTCTTGGGACTTTCACCCTTGAGAATACGCCCATGCTGGGCGCACCACTACAAAAACCCGGCGCATGGCGCCGGGTTTTGTTATCCCTTATTTACTTTCAAAGAACGCTTTGTAGGCGAGGTAAGTCTCATAGGCATCAGCCTTGGACAGGAGGTCATAGGGGGAATGCATGGACAGCATGGCTGTGCCGCAATCCACCACTTCGGCGCCCCAATCAGCCATCATGAAGGCGATGGTTCCGCCGCCGCCCTGGTCCACCTTGCCCAGTTCACCGATCTGCCAGCATACACCGGCTTCGTTGAAAATGGTGCGGACCTTCTGGAGAAATTCAGCGCTGGCATCGTTGCTGCCGGCTTTGCCCCGTACACCGCCGTACTTGGTGAGGTTAATGCCATACCCCAGGAAAGACGCATTGTCCCTTTCTGATACTTCCGGGAACATGGGGTCCAGACAGGCATTTACGTCGGCAGAAAGCATCTCACTGTTTTCCATGGTTTCATAGAAATCAAGGAGCCCGCCCTGCCCCTGGAGAGAAAGAAGCTTCATGACAAACTTCACGAAATAGGAGGATTCCATGCCCGTATTGCCATAGGAACCGATTTCTTCTTTATCCGTCAGGAGGGCCGCCTGTGTCTTCTCTCCGGGTTTGGCATCCAGGATGGCTTCCAGGTTCGCATAGGAGCATACCCGGTCATCCTGGCCATAGGAAGCAATGAGGGAACGGTCAAATCCCACGTCCCTGCTCTTCGTGGCCGGTACCAGTTCCAGTTCCGCTGCGGCGAAGTCTTCCTCTTCGATGCCGTAAGTCTCTTTCAGCATGTTCATGAATGCTTCCTTCGGCTTCATCTTTCCTTCCCCATTGGTCCAGGCAATGGCCTGCAGCTGTTCGCCGGTCACTCCTTCGGCCAGGGGTTTCTTCATCTGGTCCTGGGCCATATGGATGAGGAGGTCCGACACGTAGAATATGGGGTCCTCTTCCTTCATACCGATGTTAATGTCCACTTTCTTCCCGTCTTTGGTGTAAATAACGCCAATCAGGGCCAAAGGAATGGTGGTCCACTGGTACTTCTTGATACCCCCATAGTAATGGGTGCGGAAATAAACGATTCCATCCTGTTCATGGACCGGGTTTGCCTTCAGGTCCAACCGGGGCGAATCGATGTGGGAGCCCACGATTTTGATTCCCTGGTGCACCGGTTCTTTACCGATGACCGCCAGGATGACGGACTTTCCCTTCTGGTTCCAGTACACCTTATCCCCCGGTTCCAGTTTCTTCATATCATAGAGGGGCTTGAAGCCCTTCGCCTCCGCCTGGTGGATAATTTCTTTCGCCGCCAGCCGTTCCGTCCGGGACGTATCAAGGAAGGTCTTATACTTTTCGCCATAATCCATGACGGCCTTCCGTTCTTTTTTATTCATCCGCTGCCATACGGATTTTGTCCTGCTGTATGTTTCTTTCATTGTAACCTCCTATAGAGAATGATTATCATAAATCCATTATACTATACAGGGAAAGACTTTCCCACCGCTCCGGATTATTCGTCTTTAGAAGGCAGGGCTCCCAGCAGTTTCGTGAGCAGGGCAAAAAGGGCCATCACCACGAAAAGCAGGGGATAGGCAATGCCCATGAGCAGCAGCGCCGATTCTATACTTGTCATTGTATTTCCTCCTTACATAAGAACTGGGATGAGAGCCATCACGAGGCCCCCGGCCACCACCGAAGCCACCTGGCCCGCCACATTCACTCCCATGGCATGCTGGATGATGTAGTTCGAGCCATCCTCCTTCAAAGCCATGCGGGCAATGACCCGACCGGACATAGGAAATGCGGAAATACCGCAGGCTCCGATCATGGGATTGATTTTCTTCTTCAGGAAAAGGTTCACCACCTTTGCGAAAAGGACGCCTCCCACCGTGTCAAATACAAAGGCCGACGCCCCCAGGAGGAGGATTTTCAGTACATCCAGAGTCAGGATATTATCGGCAGTCATGGTGGCTCCCACCGTAATTCCCAGAAGGAGAGTCACCAGATTGGCCAGCTCATTTTGGGCGGCATTGGACAGGGAGTCCGTGACGCCAGATACCTTGATAAGGTTCCCGAACATGAGGGCACCGATGAGGGGGACAGAAATGGGGGCCAGGATCCCCGCCACCAGCACCACCATGAGAGGAAAGAGGAACCGGGCTGTCCAGGACACCGGCTTTTCTGCCCGGAAGGGCATGCGGATCCGCCGCTCTTCTTTAGTAGTCAGCAGTTTCACGATGGGCGGCTGGATAATGGGAACTAGGGACATATAGCAGAAGGCGGTCACCGTCAGCGGCGCCAGCAGGTTCTGGGCAAATTTCTGGGCCACGAATATGGTGGTAGGCCCGTCTGCCGCCCCGATGATGCCGATAGAAGCAGCTTCATTAAAGGGAAAGCCAAAGGCCGCTGCCAGCAGGGCCGCTGCGAATATGCCAAAGTGCGCGGCCGCTGCAAAGAGCATGACATAGGGCGCCCGGATGAGAGGGTCGAACTCGCACATGGCCCCTACAGCAATGAAAATGAGCACAGGAAACAGCTCATTGGCTATGCCTGCATTGTAAAGCACCGAAAGGAATCCCGGCTCCCCGCCGCCTGTGGGAATGACCGCAAAGTGGCCGGGAATATTGGCCAGGATACAGCCCACGCCCATGGGAAAAAGAAGGAGGGGTTCATAGTCCTTCTTCACGCCCAACCAGATGAGGAGTCCTCCAATCAAAAACATGAACCATACCCTGGGGTCTCCCATTCCCAGGACACCGCTGAACAGTTCTCTTGCAATACTTTCCCATGGGGTCATTCGTTTTCTCCTTTCCCATGAACCGGGCACAGACAGATTGGTTTAAAAAAAGGACCTGACATTTTTCAATGCCAGGTCCTTTGTAAGGATCATATGATTTTCCTGCCCCTGTGCCATACGCAGGAAATGAAATATGAAGTTATCTTTCTTATAAATTATAACCGAAAACAGGAAGAATGACAAATACCAGAAGCGCCCAGATAACACCGGAAGCAATAAAAATACCGGCAGTAATGGCAATGCCCTGCTTTGTATTCGGCACGCCCAGAAGGCTGAAGTTTCCGAAGACCCCGCGGCGGACCATGAAGCCATTGGACTTTCTCTGCTTAAACCATTTCAGCTTGTTTTCCTGGCCGATGCTGTAAGCCACGATGACGGCCACAATGGAAGCTACGAGCCAGTACAGGAGAAAACGGCCTGCATGGAAATCCTGGACCCCGGACAAATCAATCAATTTCATACTATCCATATATGCTGATGCACCATCCTTAAAAAGTATCTACCTTTACATCTTCCCTATTATATAGTAAGAATGAGTTTTTTGCAATTTGTCAGGGCAGCGGTTTGACCGGCGGTCCATCGATATTTCAGTATTGCGAGCTGTTGAGTTCGACACTGAAGGGTAGAGTCATTCGTGCGGAGCTTCTAGCTGTTAGCTGCTAGCTTTTAGGAAAGCTGGCCAGCCTACGGCACGAATGACTGACGGGAATACCGGGTGGAAGCACCGCAGGCGGATCATCCTTCCTAGCTGCTAGTCGCTAGAAGCCAGGAGCTCCATGCGAGTGACTCTATCCGCAAGCATGCCAACCGCCAACCCCCAACAGCTCGATAAACCGCAATAGGACAAATGGACGATTTATATAAAAGGCGGCGTCTCCCGATTTCTGCGCCGCCACCGCCACTCCTGACTCCTCATTCCTAACTCCTCACTAACAGCCATAAACTTCCACGGAAGAATGAGACTCCAACTTTCCCAATAAAAAAGCACTCCACCAGGGAGTGCTTTCTTTGTTTAGACTATTCCGTAAGGAATCAGCCTCCGAACTGTGCCAGCATGGTGCCTGCTGCTACAGCGGTACCAATTACGCCTGCTACGTTCGGGCCCATGGCCTGCATCAGCAGGTAGTTGGACGGGTTATCGCGAAGGCCCACAACCTGGGATACACGGGCTGCCATCGGTACAGCAGATACGCCTGCGGAACCGATCAGCGGGTTGACCTTGTTGTGAGATGCAATTCTCATGATCTGACCAAAGAGTACGCCACCAGCGGTGCCGGCTGCGAATGCTACGAGGCCCAGGAAAATGATTTCCAGTGTCTGTACACGAATGAATTTATCACCGGTCATGGTCAGGCCTGTGCCGGTTGCCAGGAAAATGGTAACGATGTTGCACAGTGCATTCTGGGCGGTATCAGAAAGACGGGCGGTTACGCCGGATACTTCGAACAGGTTGCCCAGGCAGAGCATGCCCATCAGTGCTGCTACCGGCGGCAGGAGCAGGGATACGACAATAGCTACGACAATCGGGAATGCAACCTTTTCGAAATGGGATACAGGACGAAGGGTCTTCATCTTGATCTGGCGCTGAGCCTTGGTGGTGCAGAGCTTCATAATCGGTGGCTGGATCAGAGGAACCAGGGACATGTAGGAGTATGCTGCTACTGCAATGGCACCCAGAAGATGCGGAGCCAGTTTAGATGTCAGATAAATTGCGGTTGGGCCATCTGCACCACCGATGATACCGATGGATGCTGCTTCCTGGACATTGAATCCAAGAGCCATAGCACCGGCCAGTGCTACGAATACGCCGATCTGGGCAGCTGCACCCAGAAGCATGGTCTTCGGGTTTGCAATCAGCGGACCAAAGTCGGTCATTGCACCTACACCCATGAAAATCAGCGGCGGGAAAATTTCGTACTTAATACCAAAACCAATAGCCATCATTACGCCCATATCGGTTTCAAAACCGGTATTCGGGAAGTTGGCCATAATATCACCAAATGCAATCGGCATCAGCAGAAGAGGTTCATACTCTTTTGCAATTGCCAGATACAGCAGGACAAGTCCTACCAGAATCATTACAATGTTCTGCCAGGTCAGTGCGGCAAAGCCGGAGTCTGTCCATACAGAAACAAGTGCTCTCATAAAGCCATCCATTGTTTGTACCTCCTATCCGTGGTTATCGATTATTTCTTCTTGCCTTTGTTCTTGGTCGGATCTACGACGTGAATCAGCTGAATGATGAACTGAAGAACAATGAGAACGGCAAATACGATAACCATGTTAACGATACAAATGGAAATAGGGCTCGGAGTTTCCATGTATAAATCCACCTTTCTTTTTCATCCTGCCAAGGCAGGAATCAGGATTCCACAGTCCCGCCCCCTGGGAGAGACCATGGAACAATGAATCTGTTTTCCCTTTCCGCGATAATTATCCGGGGAAGAATGGCCAGAAAATCGGGATAATGATAACGCTTGCAATGAATGTAATCACGCAGAGCGGTACACCGACTTTGACATAGTCATTGAAAGAGAATCCGCCAGGTCCGAGAACCAGGGTGTTTGGCGGAGTAGCCATTGGTGTTGCGAAAGCCATGGATGCTGCGATACCGATAGCCATAAGTACCGGTTTCGGGTCAGCACCGATGGACTGGGCAATGGAAATGCCGATTGGTGCAAGAAGTGCAGCGGATGCGGTGTTGGACATGAACTGGGTGAGGACGTTAGAAATCAGGTACAACACAGCGCAGAGAACGATGGGGTTCGGATGTTCACCCATCATGTTAACTACGGTGTCCGCAATCAGTTTGCCTGCGCCTGTCTTATCCATAGCGGTAGCCACGGAAAGCATGCCGGCGAACAGGAAAATCGTTACCCAGTCGATACCTGCATAAGCTTCCTTTTCCTTCAGGCAGCCGGTGATGACGCAGAGAATTGCGCCGGTAACGGCAGCGGTCTGGAGAGGAACGGTCTTAAGGTTCAGGGCCATGCATACAACAACGCCGATGAGGATAAGACCGGAAATCCACATTTTTGTCTTGCTCTTCGGAGCGGAATCGTCAGAAGCACCTGCTTCTTCCTTAGCTGCTTTCACAGCGTCTTCATCCATGGCGCCTGCATCTTTAGCCGGAATGGTCTTGCGGCCAATGGTGAGCATGTAAGCGAGAACGATGATGGACAGCGGCACGCCGATGAGAGCGAATTCGAAGAATCCGAAGGACGGAAGACCGGCAGCGGAAAGAGCACCGGTAACGATGACGTTTGGCGGGGTACCGATCATGGTGATGGTGCCGCCTACGTTAGCAGCTACTGCCAGAGGCATCAGTTCCTTGGATGCCGGAATGTTGGCAGCCTTGGCAATACCGATGATAACCGGCATGAGGCAGGCTACGGTGCCCGTATTGGAAGATACGGAGGACAGGACAATGGTGACCAGCATGATGGCACCCATCAGTTTGACTTCTCCTGTACCTGCCTTGTTAACAACAGCAAGGCCCACAGCTTCGGCAAGGCCTGTCTTGAACATGGCAGCGCCGATGACAAACATACCGCCGAAAAGTACGACGGTGGAGTTAGAAAGACCTGCATATACCTGTTTGGACGGAAGTACGCCCAGAATACCGAGTGCTGTGCAGGCTGCCATAGCAGTCACAGCCAGCGGAATCAGTTCGGTAACAAACAGGAATGCGGCCACGGCCAGTACACACAGTGTAATAATGGCTGGATCCATAAATTTCACCTTCCTATAATGATTTCTGCCTGGTTTCGCCTTATCAGTGCCAATCAGGGTGACCACAGGCAGGGAGTCGGAGAGTGTAAGAACTCATATGAAATTTTTAAAGAATAATAGCTAAAAATCCGAATCATGAAATTCTAAACAATCCGTTACAGATTCCCGGGTCAACCTGCTATCCTCCTCCGGTAACAGCCTGGGACAGGGCTCACATCTGTCCTATAGGGATCCTGCAAATAAGAAGCATCCGTATAGGGACAGGCACTTGGGCTATTGTAACCTGTGCCCATATACATTGCAAGCTATGTATTTACTCCGATTCTCCAGGCAATCATGTTCTACAGGTCCTTCTTTTTTCTCTTTTTCTATGGTATCTCCACCGGATTAGTTCCTGTGCCTGCTGCCGATGAAATGAGAATGCACATCATTTGGAAAGTAAGGCATTTCTGGAAATGGCTTCCCCACGGAATGTATCCTATCGTATCCGCCTTTTCATATGCAGTTTATTCGCATTTGTATCTTTTGCTTTAGAAATTTAGGTCATCCCGTATTTATACCCCTGCCTCTCTCCGAATTTAAATGGTTATTAATTTTTGCAATAGCCGATATAAAAAAATACTATACTATGTAATTTCCCTGCGTTCGCCAGTGGCGAGAGGCTGGCCAATTTCAGTTTGTCGAGCTGATGGGTTTGGCGCTGATGGATAGAGTCATTCGTGCGAAGCTTCTAGCTGTTAGCTGCTAGCTTCTAGGAAAGCTGGCCAGCCTACGGCACGAATGACTGACGGGAATACCGGTTGGAAGCGCCGCAGGCGGATCATCCTTCCTAGCTGCTAGTCGCTAGAAGCTAGGAGCTCCATGCGAGTGACTCTATCCGCAAGCATGCCAACCGCCAAACCCCAACAGCTCGACAAACCGCAATTTGACGAGCTGCCTGTTTCTATAATTGGCGACGCTATATGAATTGTGCGCCGCCACCTCCACTCCTAACTCCTAACTCCTCACTCCTAACTATCAGCCCCATCCCCACTCGCATAAATGGCTCTATTCCAACCACTAAAAAAGCACTCCCGAAGGAGTGCTTTTTCATTCAGCTCATTCCGTAAGGAATCAGCCTCCGAACTGTGCCAGCATGGTGCCTGCTGCTACGGCAGTACCAATTACGCCTGCTACGTTCGGGCCCATAGCCTGCATCAGCAGGTAGTTGGACGGGTTATCCTTCAGGCCGACAACCTGGGATACACGGGCTGCCATAGGAACTGCAGATACGCCTGCGGAACCGATCAGCGGGTTTACTTTGTTGCCGGATGCAATTCTCATGACCTGGCCAAAGAGGACGCCGCCAGCGGTGCCAGCTGCGAATGCTACGAGGCCCAGGAAAATGATTTCCAGTGTCTGTACACGAATGAATTTATCACCGGTCATGGTCAGGCCTGTGCCGGTTGCCAGGAAAATGGTAACGATGTTGCACAGTGCATTCTGGGCGGTATCAGAAAGACGGGCGGTTACGCCGGATACTTCGAACAGGTTGCCCAGGCAGAGCATGCCCATCAGTGCTGCTACCGGCGGCAGGAGCAGGGATACGACAATAGCTACGACAATCGGGAATGCAACCTTTTCGAAATGGGATACAGGACGAAGGGTCTTCATCTTGATCTGGCGCTGAGCCTTGGTGGTGCAGAGCTTCATAATCGGTGGCTGGATCAGAGGAACCAGGGACATGTAGGAGTATGCTGCTACTGCAATGGCACCCAGAAGATGCGGAGCCAGTTTAGATGTCAGATAAATTGCGGTTGGGCCATCTGCACCACCGATGATACCGATGGATGCTGCTTCCTGGACATTGAATCCAAGAGCCATAGCACCGGCCAGTGCTACGAATACGCCGATCTGGGCAGCTGCACCCAGAAGCATGGTCTTCGGGTTTGCAATCAGCGGACCAAAGTCGGTCATTGCACCTACACCCATGAAAATCAGCGGCGGGAAAATTTCGTACTTAATACCAAAACCAATAGCCATCATTACGCCCATATCGGTTTCAAAACCGGTATTCGGGAAGTTGGCCATAATATCACCAAATGCAATCGGCATCAGCAGAAGAGGTTCATACTCTTTTGCAATTGCCAGATACAGCAGGACAATGCCCACCAGGATCATAATCAGGTTTTCGATGGTCAGAGCGGCAAAGCCGGAGTCTGTCCATACAGAGACAAAGGCTCTCATAAAGCCATCCATATTGTATACCTCCTGTGGTTTTCGTATTCTGGAAATACAGCAGAAATCTCTACTTCCTTATTTCTTTTTATTTTTGGTGGGATCCACCACGTGAATCAGCTGGATGACGCAGGCCAGCACGATCAGAACCGCAAATACGATGACCATATTGGTCAGGCAAATAGAAAGCGGGCTTGGAGATGCCATGTTTATCCACCTTTCTTTAAAAGAAATAACAGGAAGGGAGCCGGAAAATCAGTATCCCGGCCCCCTTCTGTTCATGGTACAGAAGCTCACCCGTTATCCGGGGAAGAAGGGCCAGAAAATCGGAATGATCAGTACGCTGGCAATGAATGTAATCAGGCAGAGCGGTACGCCGACTTTCACATAATCGTTGAAGGAGAATCCGCCGGGCCCGAGAACCAGGGTGTTTGGCGGAGTAGCCATTGGGGTTGCGAAGGCCATGGATGCTGCGATACCGATAGACATCAGTACCGGTTTCGGGTCAGCACCGATGGACTGGGCAATAGAAATACCGATGGGAGCCAGGAGGGCTGCAGATGCAGTGTTGGACATGAACTGGGTGAGGACATTGGAAATCAGGTACAGCACAGCGCAGAGAACGATGGGGTTCGGATTGGCACCCATCATGCTGACAACGGTATCCGCAATCAGTTTGCCTGCGCCGGTCTTATCCATGGCAGTCGCCACAGAAAGCATGCCGGCAAACAGGAAAATGGTGACCCAGTCAATGCCTGCGTAAGCTTCTTTTTCCTTCAGGCAGCCGGTAACAACGCAGAGGATAGCGCCGGTTACGGCAGCAGTCTGCAGCGGAACAGTCTTAAGATTCAGTGCCATGCAGACAACAACACCGATAAGGATGAGGCCGGAAATCCACATTTTTGTCTTGCTCTTCGGAGCGGAATCGTCAGAAGCACCGGCTTCTTTTTTCGCTGCTTCCACAGCTGCCTCGTCCATGGCACCTGCATTTTTCACCGGAATGGTCTTGCGGCCGATGGTGAGGGTATAGAGAAGAACGATAATGGAGAGCGGTACACCGATCAGAGCGAATTCAAAGAATCCGAAGGACGGAAGACCGGCAGCGGACAGGGCGCCGGTAACAATAACGTTTGGCGGAGTACCGATCATGGTAATGGTACCGCCTACGTTAGCCGCGATAGCCAGGGGCATCAGTTCCTTGGATGCCGGGATATTGGCTGCATTAGCAATACCGATGATAACCGGCATGAGGCATGCCACGGTGCCCGTATTGGACGATACGGAAGACAGGATAATGGTAACAACCATGATAGCTGCCATGAGCGGCACTTCATTGGTTCCTGCCTTCTTAACGACCGCCAGGCCGATAGCTTCAGCGAGGCCGGTCTTAAACATAGCGGCGCCGATAACGAACATGCCGCCGAAGAGGACAACGGTAGAATTGGAAAGACCTGCATAGACCTGCTTGGACGGAAGTACGCCCAGGATACCGAGAGCCGTGCAGGCTGCCATAGCAGTGACAGCCAGCGGAATCAGTTCCGTTACAAACAGGAATGCAGCTACCGCCAGTACGCATAATGTAGTAATAGCTGGATCCATAAATTTTCACCTTCCTATGTAGTTTCTTCTGTCCCCAATTATCGGTGCCGGATAAAAGACAACAGAAAGGTCCGGAAATCCTATGAATTCATAGACATTAATAGATAAATAATGGCTGGATACGAATCAATTCCTTATAGAATCCGGAAATCCCCAGTCAACCGCTATCCTCCTTTCCTACAGCCCCGGGGCGAGGCTCCCATCATGGGAAATGGCACATCCATTTCCCTGCGGAAAGGTCCTCATAAGGTACTGCTGATTACCTGAGGCCCCTTTCCTAACACCTGTAATCATTGTAAAGGCAGTTAAATTCATAATCAAATCTGCATAAATATCTATATATTATGCTATGTAATTTCTATATATTAGCTTTGGCTATATCAATTGCATTTAAACAATAGCTAGTAATCTATGCAAATAAACAGGTAAATACTGGAATTCTCCTGTTTTCTTCATAAATTTCCATTTTTTACCTGTTTTCTATTTTTGCCGCTCTCCCATCGCCCCCCTGCTTTTGCAAATAGATTATTCCGTGTTCTATTATGTCATAGCATCAATTCTGCAATAGTTTTTTTATATTAGATGCTATAAGTATAATTTATAATGGCTTTCAACAAATGCACTGCCAATTTCAGTTTGTCGAGCTGATGGGTTTGGCGCTGATGGATAGAGTCATTCGTGCGAAGCTTCTAGCTGTTAGCTGCTAGCTTCTAGGAAAGCTGGCCAGCCTACGGCACGAATGACTGACGGGAATACCGGTTGGAAGCGCCGCAGGCGGATCATCCTTCCTAGCTGCTAGTCGCTAGAAGCTAGGAGCTCCATGCGAGTGACTCTATCCGCAAGCATGCCAACCGCCAAACCCCAACAGCTCGACAAACCGCAATTTGACGAGCTGCCTATTTTAAAATCTGCGGCGCTCTATGAATTTATGCGCCGCCACCACCACTCCTCACTTCTCGTAAGCGCAAAATAAAATGATGGATTTTATCTATCCATTGGAAATGAGATAA
>ERZ791746.2219-NODE-2219-length-11379-cov-9.124779_pt1 | contig 11379 bp, 10 predicted proteins | sample MGYA00510038_ERZ791746 | MGnify/ENA primary metagenome ERZ791746 (study PRJEB30046, sample SAMN00792018) | human gut metagenome | study: EMG produced TPA metagenomics assembly of the A metagenome-wide association study of gut microbiota in type 2...
TGGTGACAAGAAATCCGCCATTTGTTTTCATGCAAAAGCTCCTATATAGTAGTTTTTTAAATAATACTATATAGGAGTTTTACTGTCAAGAGTTTGTATGTTCCGAGTTGTCGAGTTCAATATACCATACCAAATAGCATTGTAATAGAGCTTATGTACGCCGCCCACAGGCGGCAAAGATCAGTCCAGTGGAAATTCCAATTCGGCAAACTCGGCATCGGTCAGCAGTTTCAGTTTTTCGATGACCTGTTCGGACAGCTCCCGCAGAGCGGTCTCGTCCGGCATCAGGTAGCACTGCATGAGCCGCAGTTCGTGGATGAGTCCCAGCCGGGTGCCGGAGTTGTAGAGCATCATCAGCATGAGTTCTTCATGGTTAAAGTTCATGTTCAGCCCTCGCTTTCCGGCAGACAGTGGGATTGCACTCCGGGGCGTCGCACTGCTCTTTTGTGCCAGCCAGTTCCGCCAGCTTTTCCAATGTGGAAGGACGGTTGGACAGCCCCAGTTCTTCGGCTTCGGCAACTTTGTCCATGACTGCATCATAGTCCTGCAACAGCCGCCGCCCATTTTCCATGTGGTGCGCTTCCAGAATCTGCTCCCGGACTTCCTGAATCGTCAGTTCCGGGGCATCGACCTGACCGCCATCCATCACGGAGAAGTCGCTGTGGTAAATGGTGTAGTTCCAGCCCTCATCGGTAGATTGGATGGCAAGATAACCCTTGCCGCCCAATTCCCATGCGCCCTGTTCATCCTGTGTCTGAATCTCTGGGTAATAGTCGGCTCCATTGCGTTCCATCACCTCAGCAAACTGGCAGATGTGGAACACATTGCCCAGACCACCCATGTCAAAATGGTAATCGTCCAGATATTCCAGCCGTGACGTAAAACTACGGCCATCCGGGTAGTCCACCTGAATCACACCACCATCAGGAACGCGGTGAAGATCGTCGTAATAGCTGTTGATGAGCCGAATATCGGGCGGTATCGTTTCGGGTTCCCAGATACGCCGCCTGCCGATGCCAGCCTGCGGGATGGTTTCAAGGATTTTTACGCTTTCAAGTTGGATGGCCTTACGGTCATCGTCCGAAAGTTCAAACAGATACCAGTTCCGGGCGGCAGGGATGGTGTTTTGTCCATCTGGCGGCAGATTCTTTTCCGAGATCTGCCCACTTTCCAGCGGCTCGCCAGTTACCTTGTTATAAGTGGCAAAGCCGACCCCTGCACCGTTTTCCCTGAGATGCAGATAGCGTTCATCGTTGATAAGGTAGACCGCTTCTTTTATCTGCTCCATCAGCACCCACCTTCAAATTCCAGCGAAAACTTGCTGCGGCCATCGGCTTCACAGGACAGCAGCACGGTGGCATTGTAGGTCTTGCCCTTGGCACTCTTGCAGTCCTTCAGCCGGACACGCCCATCCCGCAGCAGCTTGTCCGCCACATGAGCGTCCATGCGTTTGCCGAGCCGTTTCAGAAAAGCATTATCCTTCCACAGCACGAAACGGCACTCCCGGTTCTCGCAGAACCAGCCCTTTTCACGCTCCACGACAGGCTTACCGCAGTTGGGACAGACACCAATGATTTTGTTTTTCATAAGCGCATTCGCTCCTTTCGCAGCCTCGGTGGTTTTTACCAGCGAGGAGATCATCTCTTTGATTTCAGTCATAAATTCGCTCGGCTCCATTTCGCCACGTTCGATTTGCAGCAATTTCGCTTCCCAGTCAGCCGTCATATCCGCAGACTGAATCTCTTCGGGCATTACGGTAATGAGGGTTTTTCCCTTGTCGGTGGGCAGAAGCACCTTGGTTTTCTTGGTGCCCTTTCGTTCCAGAAAGCCCTTCTGCACCAGCTTTTCGATAGTGGCAGCTCTGGTTGCAGGGGTGCCGATGCCCTGACGTTCCACGCCCTCCGGCATACTATCCGCACTGGCGGTTTCCATAGCGTGCAACAGGGTGTCCTCGGTAAAGTGCTTCGGCGGGGACGTTTGCCCCTCTTTCAGCTCTGCGTTGAGGATACCGCATTCGTTTTCTGCCGCATTGGGCAGGGCGGTGAGTTCCTGTTTTCGGTTCAGGATATCTGCCAGCACTTTGCGTTCCACCGCTTTCCAGCCTTCTTCCAGAACCTCCTTGCCCTTGGCGGTAAATTCCTCCCCGGCACATTCGGTGGTCAGCAGGGTTTCCAGATACCGGAAGGGCTTGCTCACCGCCATCAGCGTCCGGGCGATGATGAGCTTCAGGACGTTCTGCTCGCCCTTGGGCAGCGCCTCCAGATCGGCTTGGAGCATACTTCGGGTCGGCAGGATGGCGTGGTGATCTGTCACCTTATCCCGGTTGACGGTGCGCCGTGTCCGGGGCACCGCCTCGTCCATGTCCTCCGGGGTAATGCCGAGAAAAATTTCCAGTTCCTCGGTCAGCTCCTCCAGCATTTCCTCGTCATCGTCGGTGATATAGCAGCTATCAGTTCTGGGGTAAGTGGTAAGTTTCTTCTCATAAAGGCTCTGTACATAGTCCAGCGTCTGCTGTGCGCTGTACCCCAGCAGACGGTTAGCGTCACGCTGAAGGGTGGTCAGGTCGTACAGCGACGGTGGATTCTCGGATTTTTCCTTGCGGGTGATGCGCTGGATCGTTGCCACCATCTCCTTTCGGCAGGCTTTCAACAGGTTTTCTGCAACGGATTTTTCAGGAATGCGGCGGCTGGATGCCGTGCAGCCGCTGGTCAGTTCCAGATCCACCGTGTAGAATTTCTCCGGCACAAAGGCGGCAATGGCAGCTTCCCGCACCACCGTCATGGCAAGCACCGGGGTCATAACACGCCCCACCGCCAGCGGCTGACCGTACAGGCACGAAAAAAGCCGGGACGCATTGATGCCGACCATCCAGTCGGCGCGTTCCCGGCAGAGTGCTGCATTGTACAGCGCATCGTATTCAGTTGACGGTTTGAGGTGGGCAAAGCCCTCCCGGATAGCGTTTTCTTCCATGCTGGACAGCCACAGGCGGGAAAAGGGCTTTTTGCAGCCCGCTTGCTGGTAGACAAGTCGGAAAATCAGCTCACCCTCGCGTCCGGAATCGCAACTGTTCACGATGCTGTCTACGTCCGGGCGATTCATCAGCTTTTGCAGGATACCAAACTGCTTTTTGGTGGATGCAGACACCAGATACTGCCACTTTTGCGGCAGGATGGGCAAATCTGCGATACTCCACTTGACGTACTTGGCATCGTAGACATTGGGTGGAGCAAGTTCCACCAGATGACCAACGCACCAACTCACCAGATAGCCGTTGCCCTCCAGATAACCATCTTTGCGGTTGGTTGCACCGAGGACTTTGGCGTAAGCCTGTGCCGTTGATGGTTTCTCGCTGACCACAAGTTGATAAGACAATAAGCATTCCCCCATTTCTTCTTGATTTTTTCGCAAAATTCACTTGAAAAGGCATATTGCTTCGGCTAAAATGTAATCAGATGAAAAATCAGCCGAAGCAACTGAAAGCAGGTGACGAACGTGAGCTATATTACCAGAAGTCTTGAGAAAGTCGTGCAGCAGGTCACGCAGGAATACCCGGTCGTGCTTGTAACTGGTCCTCGGCAGGTGGGAAAAACGACCATGCTGCAAAAACTCATGGAAGAGACTTCCCGTGGCTATGTTTCGCTGGACGATCTGAACGAACGTGCGCTCGCAAAAAACGATCCCGAATTGTTTTTACAACTGCATAAGCCGCCGGTTCTGATCGATGAGGTGCAGTATGCGCCGGAGCTATTCACCTATATCAAGGTCTATGCAGATACGCATCATGAACCGGGTGCCTTTTGGCTGACTGGTTCACAGGTGTTCAAGCTGATGCGTGGCGTTCAGGAATCTCTTGCCGGTCGTGTTGCTGTGCTTTCCATGACATCTCTTTCTCAGTCGGAGTTGAATGGTGCAGATACCGAACCCTTCCGTGTAGATCTGGATGTACTGCTGAAACGGGAGGAAAAAGCCGTTCCAGCAGACACCAAGGGCATCTTTGAACGAATCTACCGGGGGTCTATGCCCGCGATTGCCAGTGGAAAAAACAGCAACAACCAGATTTTTTACAGCAGCTACCTTTCCACCTATATCGAACGGGACGTAAAAGAGCTTTCGGATGCCATAGATGCGCTGAAATTTCTGCGTTTTATGACTGCTGTTGCCGCCCGCTGCTCGCAGATGCTGAACGTTTCTGAGATCGCACAGGATGCGGACATCAATCAAAAGCAAGCAAAAGACTGGCTGCACATTTTGGAAACCTTGGGCATCATCTTCTACCTGCACCCCTATTCTAACAACCTACTGAAACGTCTGGTAAAGACCCCGAAACTCTATTTCTACGACACCGGGCTTGTGTGTTACCTGACCAAGTGGAGCAGTGCAGAGGTTCTGGAATGCGGTGCCATGAACGGTGCGATCCTTGAAAACTACGTTGTTTCCGAAATCGCCAAGACCTATCTGAATACCGGCAGAGAGCCGTTCCTGTATTACTACCGTGATAAAGATGCCAAGGAAATCGACATTGTTTTGGAACAGGATGGTGTGCTGAACCCCATCGAGATCAAAAAGACTTCAAATCCCGGTACTGAACTGACAAAGGTATTTTCCCTGCTGGATAAAGCATCTGTTCCCCGCGGGAAAGGCGCTATTGTCTGCATGAAGCCAAAAGTCGGTGTGGTGGATCGGGATAATTACGTTGTTCCGATTTGGGTCATCTGATATGTAAGGCGGCAGACGCCGCCAATAGAATTATTCTTCTGCTGTATCCTCCTCACCGGCTTCTTCCGGCTCATCCTCGGGGGGAATCGCAAAATCGCCCTTGTCCTCGGTGTAGTTTGCATCGGGGTCAAGGGCTTCTTTTTCGGCCTGCTTTTTCTGCTTCTGCTTTGCGAAAGCATAGAAGCCGCAGCCTGCCGCCAGCGCAATCAGTACGACCACGCCCAGAAAGCCGGATGCGATCTTTGTGGCCTTGTTTTCCTTGGGCTGTTCCGTGCCGGATGCTGCCGCTTCTTCGGCGGCTTTCTTGGCTTCTTCCTCGGCTTTCAGCTTGTCCTGTTCTGCTGCTTCCTTTTCAGCGGTATAGGCATCCGCATCTTCTTCCTCCATCAAAGCCAGAAGATCAGCTTCGTCCACAAGGTTCATAAAGTGGACGGTCTGCTGTCCCTTGGCGTTGCGGTCAATGACCAGATAGAAGGTACTGCCCGACTTGCTGACCAGCGTAATGAACTGCTGTCCGCTGCCATCGGAATAGTCGGTGTGATAGTCGTCTACCAGCGTCAGGTTGCCCTCCGGGGTCAAGGCACCGGTTTCCTCATCGGTCACGGTGACAGCCTCTTCCTCCACCACTTCCGGCAGAACAGGCTGCTCCACGGGGGCAGCTTCGCCCTCAAAGGCAAAAGCGGGAGCTGCCATGCCAGCGCACAGTGCCACCGATACCAGCAGCGCCCCCAGTTTCTTAATCTTCATCTGTATCGACCTCCTTCTCAAAAGTTGCACCCACAGCAGACAGCGCAGCCGGGGTCGGGGTGGTGGTAGCAGACTGCCGCAGCAGGGCAGCAAGCTGTTCCGGAGTGACCTTTGCGGTCCGCACCATCTCGTTGACCTCGGCGGAATCTTCCTCCTGAATACGCCGCTCCAGAATCTCGATGCGGTTGTTCAGTTTGATGCGGCGCTCCTTTTCCTTTTCCAACATCGCCCGCAGCTTATCCGATTTTTCGCTCATAAAACTCCTCCAATCATTTTGAAAGCCGCCCAAAACCGGACAGGTATTTCTGCCAGTAGGACGAGTGAATGTTTGCGTACTTGATGGGGTCTCCAGCACTGACCATCATGCCGTTTCCGAGGTAGATGCCCACATGACTTTTCCCAGGCGTATCATACGTTCCTTCAAAGAAAACAAGGTCACCGGGCTTTGCTTCGGCTTCGCTGATGTGCTGGCTCTTGTTCCACAGACCGTTGGCGGTGGTGCGCCCCACATCGTAGCCGTTTTGATTGTAGACCCAGCAGACATAGCCGCTGCAATCGAACCCGGTTTCCGGGGTGGAGCCGCCCCACACATAGGGCGTGCCCACATACTTTTGAGCTTCCTTGTAGATGGTCGCAAACTCGCTGTCAGTCAGGGCTTCTGCCGGAACCTGATAGTTGATGCCCGGTGAGCCGGAGCCATCGGAGCCACCGGGCGGTAAGCCTCCATTAAAAAGATAAGGTCTGCCGCCCAGCGTATCCTGAAAGATCTCGTACCGTTTCCACTGGTCGTTGTCCAGTTCCTTCCGGATGACCACCTCCAAGCCGCGGTTCACCAGCTTAGTGTGGAAGATGCGGTACTCGTAGGGCACCTGCGTGGGGACTGGGATTCCTGCGGGAGTCATGACCCAGACCGTCATATACCGGGTCTGCACCTCCACCCATGTGGTCAGCTTGTACTGCTTTTTGAAGGTCTCCTTCAATTTGCTCTGTACCTCCGACCGGGTGTAATCGTCATAGAGAGTCGTGAGAAAAGAGGTCAACTGCCATGGGTCATGCTCGATGGGGTCAAGGTGATACTGGTACTCGTTGTAGCCGGGGTGGTCGGTGGGGGTGCGCTTGATCTTTTTATCCAGTTCCTTTTCCAGCTTCTTGTAGTCCTGCTCTGCACCTCGGATGTCCCTGTCCTCGGCGGAGTATATGGTCTGCCCGGACACCTGTGTGCCGCCGGAAAAGAGGATACCGCAGGAGGAAAAGCCGGACATGACCATCAGGATGAGCAAAAGAAAAACGCCCACGATCACCAGAACGTGTGCGTTGCTTTTGGCGACATTCAACAGCTCCTTTACGGCGGTGCTGACGGCAGTTTTGCCTTTCTCCACTGCCTGTTCCACGCTGGACCGAGCAGCAGATGCACCGTTGGATGCCGCCTTGCCGCCTGCGCTCTGCGCCGCCGTGCCCGACCGTGCGGCGGCATAGTAGTTTTTGTGGATTTCTTGCCGCTGTTTCCAGCGTGAAAGCCAGTTGGAGCCGCACTCACTGGTGCCAGATGCGCCTGCATCTTGTACCGCAGTCGGCTCCTGCGGGGAAGATTTTGCGGTTTTGGAGCCTTTCTTGCCTTGCATCTTGGCTTTCTTCTTGAGCTTCCGGGCGTATCTGCTCTTGGAAATATCCCGGACATTTCCAGCCGCCTTTTCGCCCTCGCTCAACGCCTGCACACCGATGTTTTCATCCTCGTACTGGTCAACTTCCCGGTGCACCGCAGACCGAGCGGCATGGGCAGCGTACATCTCCCGCTTCTGTGCCTTGCTCAACCGGCTCAACTCGTCCGGGGTCAGTTCTGCCTTGCCGAACCGCAGATGCTGGGCTTTTTCGGCAGCTTTTTCTGCATCGGTTTTCAGCTTTTTCTTTCTGGGCACCGACTGCTCCACCTTGGGTTTCTTCGGGGGAGAACGGGTCTTTTTTGCGGACGATTCCTCTTTGATGATCAGTTTCGGTTCACTCATTTCTGTGCGCCCTCCGAGATCTCGTTGAGCTTGGTCGTGAGGATGCGGTAGAGTTCAAGGTCTTTCGGGAAGTGGTCAACAAAGGGCAGGATCACGTTACCGAAAAACAGCAGCCCTTCACCTTCGCCGGAGTGGGTAACGTAGGAAAGCTGATGCGGGCTGATATTGAGCTGCTTTGCGAGGATTTGCCGATCACCGTTCGCCTGATTGAGCATATAAACGAAGTCCGAATTCTCAAAAATATTTGATACTTCGGGACTTGCCAGCAGATCTTTGACGTTCTGCGTTAGGGCTGTCGGGATGCCGCCCCACTTACGAAAACGCTTCCAAATTTCAACGCTGTACGCCGCAGTCTGTTCCTCTTTCAGCAAAAGGTGGAACTCGTCTGCATAGTACCGGGTGGATTTTCCGGCACTGCGGTTGGCTGTCACACGCCCCCATACGGCATCCTGCACGATGAGCATACCCAGCTTTTTGAGCTGCTTGCCCAGCTGCTTGATGTCAAAGCAGACGATGCGGTTATTGATATCCACGTTGGTGTGGTGGTTAAAAATGTTCAAACTGCCCTTGACGTAGATTTCCAGCGCAGCCGCCACATGGCGGGCTTCCGGTTCGTCTTGCGTCAACAGTGCATTGTAGAGGTCTTCCAGCAGCGGCATATTTTCCGGGATGGGGTTCTCGAAATACTTGCGGTAGATCACATGGACGCAGCGGTCAATGACCGTCTTTTCCACTGGCTGCAAGCCCTCTTTGCCGCCGACCACCAGTTCGCACAGGGACAGTACAAAGTCGGCTTTCAAAGCCAACGGGTTGTCCTCTTCCGAGTAGTTGCTGTTGATGTCCATCGGGTTGATATACTGTGTGCTGGCAGGGCTGATGTGGATGACCTGCCCATGCAGACGCTCCACCAGAGGAGCGTACTCTGCCTCCGGGTCGCAGATGATAATATCATCGTCCGTCACAAGGAACGCGTTGCAGATCTCACGCTTTGCGCTGAAGGATTTACCGGAACCGGGAGTGCCCAAAATCAGACCGTTGGGGTTCTTCAGTTTTTTGCGGTCCACCATGATCAGGTTGTTGGACAGGGCGTTCAAGCCATAATACAGGCTTTCCTTGCCGTTGTCGAACAGCTCCTGTGTGGTAAACGGCACAAAAATCGCCGTGCTGCTGGTGGTCAGACCGCGCTGTATCTCGATCTGGCAGTCTGCTAGTGGCAGCGAGGACATAAGCCCCTGCTCCTGCTGAAAATCCAGCCGGCACAGTTCGCAGTTGTGCTTCTGCGCAATGCTGACCGCCTGAAACACGTTGTTTTCCAGTTCCTGCTCGGTCTTGCCGGTGTTCAACACGAGGAACGTCACCAAAAACATTCTCTCGTTCTGGCTTTGCAACTCCTTCAACAGTGCCTTGGCATCCCTGCCGTAAGTCGCCAAATCAGACGGCAGCACGTCCATGTCGTATCCGGCGCGGACGGCTTTCTTCTGCTCTTCGATTTTGCTGCGGTCGAGTTCGGTAATGGTGTGTTTGATGGTTTTGATGGCCTTGTTCTGGTCAACGGACTGGATGTGCATGGTAACGATCTGGCTGGAATCCATGTCCAGAAAATCCTTCAAAAGCTGGTCGCTCAGGTCAGAAGCCGTAATATTCAGGAAACTGACCGCCCCGAAGATACCGCCCATCTGAAAGGTACGGCTGTTCTTAAATGCCAATGCAGTAGGGGCAATGGCATCCTTTACGGACAGACCGCTGGGCACAAGGTCTTTCCAGTTGAGGTGGAACTTGTTGGCTCCATCCATGTTCAGCATCCCATGCATCAGTCGCAGGCGCTCTGTGCCGTCCAGCGGCTTTGCCAGAACGCCTAACCTATGAAAGTTGTTCATCAGGTCGTTCTGGATGTGCTCCAACCGGGGTTTGACCTGCGCCATGCTATCGCCTTCGATGCCGTAGGTCAGGAATTTGGTCTTGGTCAGACCGTTGTTGCCCTTGGAAAGCTGCTGCCGCAACATCTGGCTGTACTCGGCTCGCACATCGTCAAAACCATCCTGCTGGTACGGGATGCGGATGGACTTTTCAAAGTCTGCCGAATCGGTGGCGGTATTCACGAAGGACAGTTCAAAGTGGATGGAACTGTCGAAAAAGTTGAGAAAACTGCACCATTCCTCAAAGATAGCGGTCTTATCTTCCTGCTGGGCGAGCTGGTAATTGATATCCTGATACTGGATGGTGCGGGTGTAGTAGCCGGGACGGACACGGCAGGTGCCGTCCTCAAACATCCGCTGGAACGGAATGCTCTCCTGTGCCGTGCGGGGCACTGTGGGCTTGGGCGGCTTTTTGCCGTCTTTATTCTTTTTCAGAAACGGAATCATGGGTGTCATCTCCCTTCATAAGCAGTGCATAGTAATTGCGGGTCTGGTACGGACGCACCTTCGGACGAATAAAACACGCCTGAAGGTAGTACCGCAGGATCTTTTCGGCGGGCTGACCGTTCTTCTGGTACATGGCCAGAAAAAACATGGGCAGCATCACCGCCATCATGCCGAGGGTAGCACCGGAATTGCCAGCGGTGTCCCGCAGAACAAAGAACAGCGGCACGCCTACGACTGCCGCTGCACCAAAACAGACGAGCTGCCGGGCGGTCAGGTTGAAGGCTACTTTGGACTTCACCTTGCTGAAATCGCGCGGCACGGAAATATAAGCTGCCAAAATTTCACCTCCTTAGTGTGCGCCCAGAATGCTTCGGGCGACGGAACCAGTTTTGAACAGCGTAAAGCACAGCAGCACCGTGTACCCCACGATGCTCCAGATCGAGTTGATGGCATCCCCGGATATGGCAATATTCTGAAGCAGAACCGCGTAGATCGCCACGCAGATCAGAATCAGGAAGCCCTGAAATCCCAGCGCAAACAGAGAACGAAGATAGTTCTGTCCCACATGGGATTGCTCGTGGTTGCCCCATGTTGCCATGGGCACCGGGGCAAGGCTGACCATCATATAGATCTCAATCATTCTTCCGTAGACGATGACGAAAATCACGATGGACAGGATGCGCATAGTGATGCCGATGAAGAAGGACTGCAAGAACAGCCCGAACAGGGGGCCGACATCCATCTGCATCATGCTGGATTGCAGCATGGAAAGCCCGATGTCGTTCACCCGTGTGTTGCCGCTGATGATGCCGCTGGAATTTGCCACGACCTGCTGGGTCACGTCGAACACCGCCATGATGATGTCGAAGGTGTTGGAGATCATCCACACCGAAATGGCAGTCTTGAAGATCCATTTCATCAGCAGCGCAGGTTCAAATTGTGCCATGTTGTTGTGCTCTGTGATGAGCTGAATCAGCTCATAGCAGGCTATAAAAGTCAAAATCACGCCTGCAATGGGCAGCACTACATTGCGGGAGAGGGCTTCGATCATAGCGAAAACGCGCGGTTCAAAACTGGATGGTTTGGTGCCGACCTGCTGGGCGATGTTGCCCACTTGGGTGTTGACGTCATCGAACAGGCCGGAGAGATTGGACATGATCGCCGCTGTCAGCAGCGACTTGATCCAATCTGAGATTGCTTTGAGAACTGTTTCCACTCAGCGCCACCACCTATCAAGAAAAATGGTTGATAAGGGTCTTGAGCAGGTTGAGCAGAAAAATAAGGTGAGTCAGAATCTGCATAATAGCACCGTCCTTTCAGAATAAAGGTGAATATTCGATTTGCAATGCGTTTCCTCTTGTGATAAGAATCCGTTTGCCACGGAGGGGCTGGAAACACTTGCAAGTAAATATGTACGGGGCGGCAGACGCCGCCCGGAAAAGATTAGCCGAACAGACCGCTCAGCAGGGGGATCAGGGTGATGCCAATCAGGGCAACACCGCCGCCAGCCATGAGCTGTTTTATCCCCAATTAGGTGTAAAACTCTGCTC
>ERZ791746.2220-NODE-2220-length-11374-cov-4.746886_pt1 | contig 11374 bp, 8 predicted proteins | sample MGYA00510038_ERZ791746 | MGnify/ENA primary metagenome ERZ791746 (study PRJEB30046, sample SAMN00792018) | human gut metagenome | study: EMG produced TPA metagenomics assembly of the A metagenome-wide association study of gut microbiota in type 2...
CGGGGGCTGCGGCGGCGACCGGCGCGGCGGTCATCACCGTTGTGCCCGGAACCGTCACCACCCGTTCGGTGTCGATGATCTGCGTACGGCGGATAGTGATCTGCGAGCTCAGTTCGTCATTCACATCGCGATAGTAAATGGTGTAGGTGCGCGCCGGCGAGAAATAGGCGTGGCGGATAGCCGTTTCCTGACCCGCCAGACGCACGTAGGTGTCGTCGCCCAGCGAGAAGCGCTCCTCGCCGAGGATGTTCACGAAATCGTTCGTTTCGGGGTCGACGGTGATGGTCTCGCTGCGAAGAATCTGGCTGTTGGCGATGTTCATGTACTGCACGGTGATGTCGCAGGTGTCACCCGGCGTGTAGTCCTTCGGCACATAATAGACGTATTGAAGCACGTCCGTGCCCTTCTCCAGATCCTCCCAGGCGTAGGTGATGGGCTCCATGTTGCCGGACCACGGCACCAGACCGTCCTTCGGAGCCGGCGTGTAGGTGGCCGTCTGCTCCGGAGTGACTTCGTAGTGGATCTTATCGATAAGAGCACCCGTCTCACCGTTGATTTCCATCACGGTGAGGTTGACCTTCTTCGTAGTGGCCTGCGAGACGTACTTCGCCGTCACCGTGCGGCCAGCCGGATACTCGCCTGCCTCGAAGGCGACAACGGGATTGCCCTGCTGGGACTCCGTCGAGCGGGCCCCGATGGCCGCATTGTCGTCCGTCGCATTAGTTTCAAGGGTCCAAGAATCCAGCGTGTAGTAGTTGATGCCCCACTGCCCCTTGTCGCGGTCGGTAGTAGGCGCATCCGCAGCATTCGTAACGGCGCTCATCGAGAAGGAGTTCGGCAGGGTGTACTGGTAGCCCTTGCCCTTCACATCTACGCTGTCGGCCCACAGCGTATTGCCGTTATCGTCCACATAGTTAATGGTGACCTGATAGGCGCCGGCTTCAGTGTTCTTTACTTCCATAACGCGAATCTGCTTCGTGGCCTGCTCCGGCGTCAGCATGACGGTGGAGCCGGTGAGGCGCTGGATGACACGATAATAATGCGTGGTCTCCTGGCCGCCCTCGTCAGTGGCCGTCTTGAAGAAGGACTTCTTGATGGCAACCTCTTTGCCCGCGCCGAGGTTTTCCACGATTTCCGTATCGATGATGTTGCCATCGACATCGACGTACTTGACAGCGCCGGAAATAGCGTCGGCTTCAACTTGGTTATAGGTGACGACGAGGCGCTTGCCGGAGGCGGCATCTTGCACCTCGGCTTTGGGCTCACCGGCTTCGGTCGTCGCCGTGCTTTGGAATACGATAGGGGTGTCGCCCGTGAGGTTCTTGTAGTAGCTGGCACCAGCGCCGACCGTTTCCGCGAACTTGTCAATGTCGGGATCGATCGTGCGGATGCCGAGCGCCTTCCACTCATCGGTTCCATCAGTGCTCACGAGCTGGGCGTAAATGGGGCACACCGTGCCCTGATACAGTTTCTCTCCCTGGCGCTTCGCGTCGAACACCTTAATCGTGTAGGTGGGGAAATTGTTTGGGCCGGCGTACACCTGCTGAAGGGACAGCGCGGGAGCATCGGCTTCCTCGGACATCTGGCCGAGCGCGGCCTGGCCGGCGACGGCAAGCTTCAGTGCCACCACTTGGGCAATGCGCGCGGAAGTGGCGTCGCCCGCGTAATCGGCGTCGCTCGTATCGACGTCAGCCTCGTTGGGAATCTGATAGGCAAAGCGCGGGGCGACGATGACGCCGTCCTTTTCAATTTCGAAGTAGATGTTCTTCCCCGCTCCGTTTTCCACGCGGAGGAGATCCCACAGGCCGTCTTCAGCCGTGGGGGTCATGAAGTCGATGCCATGAACATCGCCGCGCTGGATCGGCTCGTCGGCGGGAGCAACAGGGGCGGCGGGGCTTCTGCAGCGTCACCGCTTGAAGGGTCGTCGGCAAAGGCCTGGACAACGAAAGAAAGGGTCGTCGCCGGAAAAGCCAGCGTGGCTGCAAGGGTAAAAGCTAGAAGACTCCGGCCGAAAATTCTCTTTTCAGCGAGACCCCCTATGACCGATTTCCTCATTTGTGTCTCCTCCGCTACTCGTGATCGCCGCCAGCGCTATACGCACCTATACGCGCGCGAAGCGGTGGCTTCGGGCGCGTGGACAATCCTCTTCCCCTCTTTTGGCGCGAAAGACCGTCTCTCTTTGCCAGCCGGTTCGCAACCGTGTTCTCTCGCTCGCTATTTTAGACGGCTCATCAGGCTATTGTCTACCTGTCAATCGTCTTTTAGCGAGCTGACTCTCCGTCAATGCTAAGGATCACTTTATTGATCTGAGGGTTTTTGTCCACTGCAAAAAAATGACAACAAACGCGACAATTATGACTGCTTTTCGGAATACAGAGCTTTGAACTGGTGATTCTTTGCTATTTCGCACAAACTTCAAAAGAAGATGACTAGGTAAGTGACAGGGTAATGGTCACATTAATAACGACTAAAAAAGTCATCTTTTCTCGGGTGTTTGACGGTTGGCAAGGTTGCTGAGAACCGAGCCGAGGACGCACAAGGCGGCGCCCATCAGTACTACCCAGCCCAAAAGGAGCTTACCGGTAACCGACCCCAAAGCCATAAGAAAATATCCCACTCCAGGCACGGAGAACACCACACGGCCAAGCACATCGCGGAAGAGAACCGGCCTCAGATCGACATCGTCGTTGGCATCCCCTTTAGCCACGAACTCCTCCCCTGCGATATCGATAGAATCCACCCGATGGATGATGACGTCCTCGTCGCGCCAGAAAGCCGCGACATCTCCTACTTGCAAATCCTCCCCAGCAACAGGCTGGGCGTACACCAGAGACCCCGTAGGATAGGCCGGCTCCATGGAACCGGAGACGATCGCATAGGGCTGCACACCTAACACCCGCGGAACCACCGCAGAGCCTAGTCCCACCAACGCGAGGGCAACCAGCACCATTCCTCCTGCAAGAGAACACAAGCGGGCGATAGCCCGCATGCGCGCCAAACGCCGCTCAACCTCGCGGGAAAAGGAGTCTTTCGCTATGTTCGGCGGGAGCTCAGTCAATTGCTACCTTGATGACCTGGTGATTCTTATTTCTCTCGACGATTGTAAGTTTCTCCGAGTTCTTCTTAGTTTGCAAGAGCGCTCGCAAAGAAAGGGGCACGTCACGAAAAACACCGCGCCCGCCGGCGTAAATGCACTGCGGACGCGGTACTTACTGTAAGAAGGTTATTCCGTCGGCTCCTCGTTAGCTTGTTTCTTGCGGGATCTCACCAAAATGAACACGATGATAGCTGCAATTGCGGCGGCCGCAGCAGCCCAAGGAACCCAGGCTGTGCTGACTACAGGAGCTTGATCACCCGGCTGTTGGCCGGAAGCCAGAGCGTTGTCCTCGTCGTTGATACTCTCGGTATCTGGCGTGGAAAGCGGCGTACCATCGGCGGCAAGGATCTGCGTTCCCTCGTCGGTGACGAGAGGCTCAGCCTCGATAGGATTCGCAGGATCACTCGGGGCTGCAGCAGGAGCAGTCGTCGCTGTGTCGGCCGCAGCAGCGGTTTCCTCGGGCGTAGGAGCCGTCGTGTAGACATTCACGGCGGTGCTTCCATCGGGAGCTTCAACATCCACCCGACCACTCGGCTGCTGAACCGTGGTTGTTCCCTCAGCCAGGCGCGTATAACGGAACGTGATCACGTTTTTCGTTTCGTCCTGCGACAGCGTGAGCAGCACGAGCGCGGCTTGAGGCAGATAGTTCTCGATATACTGGGGCGCGGCAGCCGGCCGGTCGCCGATGTCGCCGAAGAAGGTCTGCGGGTCGGCCAAGGCGGTGCCCGTTTCAGCATCCACATAGTTCACCGTATAGGCTACGCGATTCGCCAAAATGCCGTAGGCCACCACGAAATCGGTGTCTTCAGTTATCGGCGCAGAGGTGTTGGCTAAGGCGCCATCGGCCGTAGGAACGGCGTACAGCATGGTGTCTGCGCCCTCAGAGTTCACGGGATTTCCGCTTTCGTCAACCGTGTCGGTATTCCTATCGGAGCGCACGTTGTCGAGGCCGGCAATGCGAATACCCTTGGCGTAGTACTTGCCGTCTTCCACCTGGTAGGCGAGATCGGAAAAATCGGCTGTACCGTTCAGCTCTACCAAAGGATCAAGCTGCACGCTGGCGGCAGGCGTGCCGGCGCCCAGGCTTACGGTGCCCTGATTGCCAGCATACACCGTCACGCGGTAGGTGGTGGGTTGATAGACTTCGGCCGTAGCCGCGAAAGCGGCAGGCGCGCACAGCGTCGTTGCCAGCATGCAACCCATCACGGCCGCCAGAGTGCGGCGACCCCATGTTCTCGTATTTTTCATCGGGCGTCGCCCTCCTCGTTCCTCTTCTGGCGCCGCTGACGCACGCCCACTCCCACCAGCACACCAGCGGCCACTAAAGCTACAACCACAAGCGCTCCAATTGCAATCGTATCGCCCGTTTGGGACAATTGTTTTTCAGCCGTCTTCTGCGGCGTCGGTTGCGGTGGCTGCTGGGGCGACTGCTGCTCGTCCTTCTTCTTTGGCTGATCGATCTGCGTAACATCGCCCGGAGTGCCCGGCTTATCGGTAGGTTCGGCGGCGAATTGCAGCTGAATCTGCGCATCCGAATCGAAATAAGTGTTGCCGTGGGTCTCGCCGTCGATGGCTACCTCCAAAGTCATCATGGCTTTGGCCTGAGGAGCCAATGTGTCCAGAAAGAAATACTCGCCCGTGGCTTCCGTGGCATCGAACAAACCCTCAGTGGAGCCCGATCCCGTATCGCCCGACACAACCTCATTAGTGATGATCACCTTCTGCTCCCCTTTGGGATTGGTGTAGGTGAGCTTGTAGCTGTACGACCCGCCGGAGCGCAGCGACTTCTCCATCGACTCAAGCACCTTGTTCTTCATGTACCAATCGGCGGACTTATCGCACTTCTCGCACATAATCACGGTGAACTTCGCGGAATCGCCCGGCTGCATGCCGGTGAGCTCCTTCACGATGTTTGCTGAGCCCTGGTCGGTCATGGCCGATCCAGTGAATTCCACCGTCCACTGCTTATCGATGGTCTTCGCGAGCGCCGGCTGCGCCGTGGCAAACGCCGTGACAATAGTCAGAGCTACGACAATAGCGCCGAGCGCCGCCCTTTTTGCGAAAAACCTCCGCTGTCGGACTGCCTGCATCATTCAAGTACCCCGCTAATCTTCCTGAGACCAATTCAGGCCCAGCTCGGACACATCAACGCCCCAGGCACTCTTAGCTGCATCATGGGCGTTGTTCACCTGCACGGAATCTACCTGAGCCTCTAAGGCTAGCCAGCAGTTAGAGTAATCTTCACGTGCCTCTTTGATGCTCGGATCGATGGAGATGCCCGTAATGGCGGGGTACTCGGCGGCCTCGCCCGCAGGAAGCGCCGCCTTGTAGTAGTACACCTCACGTTCGGCTGTGCATTCGTCGGCGGCGCGCACCCAGTGCTGGGCACTTTCATCGGTAAACTGCAGCTTGATGAGCGCCGGATTCAGACCTGCGTTCTTCACGCGCGTATCGGCGGCATCGTCGTCGCCTTCGGCACCGGTGGCCCAGTACTTGCGCACGGTTAGGCGCACGTATTCGTCCATGTCGCTGGAACGGTTCTGCACCGAGAGGCGCTCGCTGTATACCTCACCGGGAACCATATATTTGTCGACGTTGTCAGGTGCTTCGGCGGTGGGTCGCTTCAGCAGCGCCTGGGAATCAGCAATGAGCGCGCCGCCCTCGGGAACCAGCGCGTCCTCCCGATCGCCTGTTCCCTCGGTAAGCGCCACGCCAATATGCGTCTGCTGAATTTCGGCCACATATTCGCCGCTGAAGTAAGTAAGGGCTGAGCGAGCAGGGCTGACGGCCATCATGGCCACACAGCCAACCAGCGCAGCAGCCAGAACGATGAGGACGATACGCGTTTGCAGTGGCAGGTTCTTAAGCGTTTGCACCATACGTTACTCACCGTCCTTCACGGGCATGATCTGCATCAGCCGTTTCTCTCCATCGGCGAAGGTGCCCAGCAAAGGCTGGCCTTCCACAAAACTCTTGGCCGAGGCGCACTGCTGCACCACGGTGATATCAAATGGCTGGCTGAACGTGCTATCCTCCCGCGTCACCTCAACCGTGAAAGCAGGGGTAGACTCGCCAGGTGCCACCGGATGAGGCCAATACAGCCAGCCTTCGTCGTTGGGCACCGGGTCGCCGGAAGCGTTGACACCCGTGACATCTTGGGTCCACTCGGCGGCATCGCCTTCGGCTACGACCTTCACCTTCACTCCCCAGCTATCGGGGAAATCGGGGGAGAACACATTTACACGCACCATAGCGTCAACCTCGCCGGTGTTCTTCACGGCAACGGTTTTCTGGCCTGTATCGGGATCGGGGTACTCATCAACCTCAGTTGTAGGCGGATTGGGGTTGTAGCTGAACGACACCATTCCTTTGGCCTGGGTGGTATCGGTGTAATAAGCGAATGCCGTGCCCGCCGCGGTGCCCATGGTAAGGGCAACAGCGATGACAAGGGCAGCGATGCCTCGCTTGGCAAGATGCTTCTTTGCCATAATTAGTTCCCCCCTTCGATAGGCGCGCTGGGCTGCTTCCGGTTGTTGTAATTGGCATCGGGCGTGTAGGTGAACTCGCCGTCTTGCCCCGATGTATAGCTGTTCACGACACCGGTACCGAACGTGTTCTCATCCTTGAAGTTGTTCGTGAACTCATGGGAGACGCCCGCTTCAGCGTTGTCGTGGGTGAGAGTCACCGTCCAGGTGTTGCGACCTGTGGCCTGCTTGAAGTTGTCGCCCGTATAGAACTCCTCTTCAACCACGTAGTAGCCGAGCGGGAGGTCGGTCAGCTCTTTTTCAGCGGAGTCATCCGCATTGAAGGTGAAACCAATCTGGTTCACGTAGATCGGCTCGAGGCTCGCCTTATAGGCCTCGACATCCTCATAACCCGTTACGTTAAACACAGCTGTAGCCGAAGCATGCTCAGCACCGTTCCATCCCGTAAGCTTCTTGGCGAGCGTCATTTTCCCCACGACATCATCCTGCCCACCAGGATTATCAGGATCACCAGGGAATTCTTTGCCCGCGGCTCCTACATCGATGTAGTCGTTGCAGGCAATGGCGCCGCCATGGGTGTTGGAGTAGTTGCCCGTGAAGAACAGCACGGCGGCCTTGCGCGCATTGTCCTTATCGGTATCGGAAGGATTGGCCTTCAAGAGCAGCAGACGCTTGCTCTCGATGCATGTCGTATCGGTTTTGGTCAGAGTGTCCTCGTCGATCTGGTACATGGGATAGTCGTCGATGTTCTCCGTCCGCGTGTAGGCTCCCGTCAGGGTGATATCCGTGGGCTTTGCCTTATAATCGGCAGGATCCACTGGATCGCTCAAATGAAGAGTGCGGATCTCATCACCAGGACTGCAGCTATCTTTTTTATCCTCGCCATTCTCGATAAAGTCAACCTTATCGTCAACCGATAAGACAATCCGAGTTTCATGGACAGCAGGCGAACCGGTTTTGGACAAGTCGATTGTCTTGTATTCCACAAGGTACCCAGCAAGACTATCTATTTCATCGACACGATCCGCCGGGACGATGACCCTCAAAAGATTTTCATTCGATCGGTAAAAGACATTAGTCACGGAAATTTTCGAGGTACCAATATTTAAGTATTTATCGCCTTTCCAGCTCTCGCGATAAGCATAGGCCTCGCCGCCGGCTACATCGCCGGTAGTGTAACCTTCCCAGTTGTAGAAGCCGCCGCCGAGCATGGAATTGAACACCTTGCTTTCCTTGGCGCAATAGAAGTCGTTGGCAAGACCAGTCTCTTTCAGCTTTTTCCCGATCTTCTCCTTCAACCCGTAGGTCTTCCGACCGTCCTTCAGCTCGGCACTTTTCAAATTTCCCTCAAGCAGCCATTGATCGCCGTACTCGTTGGGGTTCTGCGTGCAATTCTCGGCCAGAGCCGTGTTGTCGAACACGGCGGCATCGCCGGACACCACGACGCCGTTGGTGCAGGAGGCAACGCCTCCGCCGAGACCCGCTGCCGTATTGCCGCTGATCAGGGGATGATGCACGGTCATACCGGCGGTTTTCCCTTGGTCGATAGACGACATGAACAGGCCGCCTCCACCGTAGTCGAAATAGGTGGCGGTCATATTGTTGCTGATAATACCCTGCTTTATATAGCTCGCCTTCGCCGTACCAGCGAGAATGCCGCCGCCTTCGCTGGTTCCCGCATAGTTAGACGAAATGCGGCAGTTCTCTATTTTCAGAACCGGCAGAGCGTTCTCTATTTCCTTGCTCGTATCAGGTTGGGTGCTGTTCCATTTCGTGGGCACTGTGTGCGTGGCGCCCAGGGCGAAGATGCCGCCGCCACCGTCGGAAGCGAAGTTGCTGGTGATCTGACCTCCGTTGATAACCGTGTCGCCCAGCGTGAATACGCCGCCACCGCCACCGCCGTAGTTCTTCCAGAAATCAGACTCGTCAGGCACGCCCGTGCTGCGATCTTTTTGATGCACGCTCATACGACTGTTCTCGGAGCGGTTGTTGGTGATAGTGGCGTTCTGCTCAATAGTAAGGGTGTTGGTGCTCGGCGTCCCCTTCTTGCGCCCCTCGATGTAAATGCCACCACCGTCGGCGTTAGCTGTGTTGCCGGAAATGACCGCCGAGCCAGTATCCGTCACATCGCAGTTCTTGGAGGCGTACACCGCGCCGCCGTTCATCGTTGTGGCGATGGTACCCTTGGTGAGATCTTCCAGAGGGCTCTTCCCTGCTACGTTGCCCGCGATGACAGCGTTGCCTCCAATAGTCAGCGCCGCGTTGCCACTTGTTTCGCTGGACATCCAAATGGCGCCGCCGTTTTTCGCCGTGTTGTTGCCGGCAATCACCGCCGTTCCGTCGATCATGATATCGATGGGTGCATTGGTGTCCTTGTTGTTGGCGCTGATCGCGGCACCATGGCCCTCGGCGCTCACACCGGTGATGAAGCCGCCGCTCATATGGAACGAGCCGCCCTTGTTCAGGTTCACCGCGTGAATGTCGCCCGTCACGCCCTTGTCGCAGAACAAGTGACCGCCTTCGATATTCAGAACGGATGCACCGTTGTCCACCACGACGAGATCGCCCTTCTTCGTTGCCTTGATGGAACCGACGTTGCCCATATCCACCGTATGCTTGATCTGGTATTCGTTGGTGCCTCCGACAATCTTCTTATCTTCATAGGAGCGCGTCACGTAATAGGTGAGCGTTTCGCCTTCAAGCGTCGCCTCCTGGCCAACCCATTTCTCGCAGAACTCGCCCAAAACGCCATTGCGTAAATCGCCGGCGTTATCCTTGCTCGGCTTCGGCACTAACACGCCTTCGCTCGATTGATCGAATTCTCGGTATTTTGAAGAGGAATCATTAATAGTGAAGGTTGCCGCAGCCCCCTCATCGCCCACCATAAAGAGAGGACCTTCCACTTCACTGGTGATGGTGAACCCATTCAGGTCGAGCGTCTTATTCCCTTTCACGACCACAGAATGAGAGGCCACCAGATCGGAGGTCAGCTTCACCTTGACTGCATCGTCGCCCTCCTCGCCAAGGAAATTGGCCAAAGAATCCCAGTTGTCGAACGTTTCGCCTAGGGCCTCGGAAGTCACGGTAATCTCGATGGTTCCTTGCGCAGCCGCAGCTTTGAGAAGCTCGTCTTTAGCCACAACATACTCGTCGGCGTCGGCATCGTAGGCCACGATAATCTCTGTCGTAGAATCGTCGTTTTCGAAGGAGCCTTCCTCGCCGCCTGCCGTGGCCGCCATTGGTGTGGCATCGTCGCTTACTACTTCTTTACCTTCGTCCGATGAGCCGGCAACTTCATCCGATGGCACGGCGGCGTCCTCCGAAGCGGCTTGACCCTCGGAAACAATCTCTACCACATCGGCTGATTTGTCAGATCCCTCGTGAGACATTGCGCTCACAGCGTGATTAGCCTCGATACCCTTAGAAGTCTTATCTCCCTCGGATCCCGCTTCAGCCTCAACGGTGGGCTCTGCCGCACTTGCCGCAGCTTTCCGAGCCGCAGGCTGAGTCGCAGCGGCTTGCAATACCGCCTCCACAGCCTCAATGCTGCGATCGCTGCGCCCATCGCGCACGGAAGCCTTGAAACGCAGATCATCTGCCACCGACGCTAGATAACCACTCTCACTTTGGGCATCGAACGTTTCGCCACCGACCTCCACGATCACGTCGCTATCGAGATTGAAGAGCACTTCAACGCGATCTGCATCGTTAGCTGCTACGGCTGGCGTACTTCCCCATAGATGAAAATACCCAAGGGAAGCCACCAAGGCACCTGCGGAGACAACCGCAATAGCTTTCTTCGCCCGCGCTTTCATACCAGCGGCGTGCCTTCTGGTCACTGTCGTCATGTTCCACCGTTCCTCGTCTTACTTCTGCTGGCAACTTGTTATTGCCTTGACGTCAGTTCGTTTACTTGCAAACTATACGCGCGTATATAAACGCTGAACAGATAGATATGAGTTATTTGGTCAAGATAACATGCCATTGATATGGTAATGACTAGGAAAATTGACAGTGATAAAAACAAAACGAACACCCGAAGGTGTTCGTTTGATTTATTTATGGTGGAGCGTAGGGGGATCGAACCCCTGACCTCAGGCTTGCAAAGCCCGCGCTCTCCCAGCTGAGCTAACGCCCCATGGCATGCACTAGCGGCCATCGCTTTGCTTGTTCGGGGTTTCGACAGTTTAAAGAAAATCGGCCGATTCTGGCCCGAAATATAATAAACGCTCCACCGGCTAACTCGGCTCACGGTGGAGCGTTTATCGCAAAGTAATGGTGGGCCCGAATGGATTTGAACCAGCGACCTCACGCTTATCAGGCGTGCGCTCTAACCAACTGAGCTACGGGCCCTTGAAAAAGTGCTTGACTATCTTAAGCCTGTTTCATAGGTGAGGTCAAGGAAAATTTTTCCGATTTCCAAAACGTACACGACACGCCGCGAACGGCACGAGTAGTATCCTTTTAATCAGAATATGAATTATTTCACCTTCCGTGACAGTATCCTCCCTTTCGATGTGCGAAAAGCGACTTATACAGACATTCGAAACTCCAGGATGCAAGAATTTTGACTTATACAGGCAAACCTGCTCCTTGTTTTATTTCGGAAATGCCTGTATAAGTCGCTTTTCGCGTCCTGGACTCAATGTTTTTGTCACCGGAAGATGGGCTTAAGCGGTTAAACATTCCAAAAGTTTAAATAAGCTTGGTTCAATAATGAGACAATAGACATCAAACATGATAACGTACAATCTCTTGCGCACTTTCACAGCAGCATAGCCTAGATACCAAA
>ERZ791746.2221-NODE-2221-length-11369-cov-14.072211_pt1 | contig 11369 bp, 12 predicted proteins | sample MGYA00510038_ERZ791746 | MGnify/ENA primary metagenome ERZ791746 (study PRJEB30046, sample SAMN00792018) | human gut metagenome | study: EMG produced TPA metagenomics assembly of the A metagenome-wide association study of gut microbiota in type 2...
TGTCGGGCGGTCTAGGGACTTTCACCCTTAAGAGTGCGCCCATGCTGGGCACACTTGGAGATGGAGGTCCTGCATAGGACCTCCAAGTTTGGCCTGAAATACAAAAGGCGCTTAGCCTGCCCATAAAAGCGCCTTCCTTTTAGGCCAAACGGCGCGCGCCAAAGGCGCAAGATGGATTGCCATAACCGTTAGAAGCTGGATGTAAGATAAACATGCCTCCTGAATCAGCTGCTTCGCAGATTCCGCCTCTGCGAGGCGGATCCATCCCCTGCCCTTTGGGCTGCCCCCTTCTCCAAGGGGGCACGTGCTTTTCATTATCATTAAATAGAATTGAAACGTACAAGCCCACAACCGGTGAGCGAGCGCAGCGATATTCACCCACCACCTTAGTCCCATTCCTGCGTAAAGAGAAAATCATCCCAAACACAATACAACAGCCAAAGGGCTGCAGAAATGGGTTCTCATTCCTGCAGCCCCTTATATTATATCAATATATATAGCTTAGCGTCAGCCTGCCTTTACTTACCCGCTTCCGCCTGTGCTTCTTTCAGCTGGTCGAAGAGATTCCTGTGATACCATTTTTCGGAAATCTTCTGCAGCGTGCCATCCTTGGAGAGCTTCTCCAGGGCCGCTTCGATTTCATCAGCCAGTTTCTGTTCATTCTTATTCACGATGACCACGGTTTCATTGACCTTGATAGGTTTATCCAGAGCCACGATATCGAAATTCATGGCCTTCGCAATATCTTCCACCCCCAGGTTATTCGGATACACGAGGGCATCGTACTGGCCATTCTTCAGGGACGTCAGCCGTTCTGCGGGGGTGAGGCCATCCTGGATGGGCACTTCCTTCATGATATTGTCATGGGCCTTGTTCCAGTCTGTCAATACCTTATAAATACCGCCATTCGGCGTGTTCGGCACCAGCTTGCCGCCGCCCCTGATTACGTCTTCCAGGCTGTGGTACTTCTGGGCATTTTCCTTGGACATGTACACCATGACAGAAGAAACGCCGATCGGTGTCTTAGGAACGATATAGTCCTGTTCCCTTCTGGGAGTCCGGTAGTAGCCGCCGGATGCCACCTTGGCGTCCCCCGATTCCATCATTACATCCTGGGTTTCCGGTGGAACTGCCTGGATATCCAGGTGGTAGTCCTTCAGGTTCTTATTTACTTCCTGCCAGATATCATATTCGTAGCCCTGAAGCTTGCCGTTTTCATCGGCCCAGGACAGGGGCCGTTCCGTACTGGACAGCACCAGTTTTACGCTGGTCTTGCCGTCAGCCGCGGCAGCGGTCTTGGAAGAAGCAGCTTTCTGGTCGCCGCCGCAGCCTGCAAAGAGTCCAGCTGCCAGAAGAGAAGCCAAAGCAATGGATGCAATTTTTAAAGATTTTTTCATAGGTATTCCTCCTTGTAAAAGATGCTGTAAAACAAAAAGGCTCCCGTCCTTTTCAGGACGGGAGACCCGCGATTCCACCTAAATTCGTATATCCGTCACCGGATATGCCTTTGAGAGTTCTAACAAACCCCTGCCCTGTATCGGGAGCTCCCGGGAAGGCCTACTTCTTTTCAGCCCGCCATGCTCGGAAATGCACTTCATCAGCCTATCCGTATCCGCTTCCACTCTCCGGATTCGCTAAGCCGTCATCCGCTGACTACTCTTTTCTTCATTGCATTTTTTCTATGTGAATAGAGTATCATGGATAGTTGGGGATGTCAATAGGGAACTGATGACATGGTGCCAATTGCGGTTTGTAGGGCTGTTGGAGTGAACGGTTTGGCATGCTTGCGGATAGAGTCACTCGCATGGAGCTCCTAGCTTCTAGCGGCTAGCTGTTAGGAAGGCTGATCCGCCTGCGGCGCTTCCACCCGGTATTCCCGTCAGTCATTCGTGCTGTAGGCTGGCCAGCTTTCCTGGAAGCCAGGAGCTAGCAGCTAGAAGCCCCCGCCCGAATGACTCTACCCTCCAGTATCGAACTCAACAGCTCGACAAACTGAAATATCACAGCACCTTTTCCAGCCACTTTCCCATGATATCCGCAATCTGTTCATTATTCCTGTCCTCAAAGAGGAAATGGGTGTTGCCGTAAATGCCTATATCCGGCAAGTGGAGTACCTCCGCGCGCCCGCCGTGGCGGTTGATGGTTTCTGCCATGAGCCGGGCTTCCTCCAGCCGCACCCGCCAGTTGTCCTGGCCTCCGTGGGGACTGGGCTTTTCCGGAATGTTATCGCCGAAAATCATGAGAATCGGGATTTCAGTGAGTTTCAGGAATTCCTCTGTATCCACAGGATAAGGGGCCAGAGGGCCGAAGGGGCTGGATGAGGAAAGGGGCGCCGGCGCTTCTTCTTTTGGAAATACAAATCCCACCCCCGGCTCCAAAGCGATGATGGCTTTCACCTTTTTATTTTCCATGGCTGCCAGCCACCCCGGCAGGCCGCCCTGGGAATGGGTCACCAGCACCGATGGTCCCGCCCGATCCACTGCCGCTGACAGGGCATGGGCAGAAAGCTTCGGGTCAAAGGTCCCCGTATTGGGAGTTCCCTTCTGCCAGAACTGCTCCTCCGCCTCTTTGCTGTGAGGAATCTGCACATGGTCAAAATACTTCGGATAATGGCCGAAACGGAATATATCAAACCACAATGCTTCGTCCGCTGCCGGTTTCACTTTCCCCGCCACGCCGGACGCACCGGCCCGGCCCCGCCGAGGCTGGTCCAGGAGGTACACAGGATACCCCTTCCGGAGGAAAATGGTCTGGAACCCCTCCCGCCCGTCAGGGGTCGTCTCGAAGCAAGCGCCGCTCTGGCCGGCGCCATGAAGGAAGACAAGGCTCACCTTCTTTGCATTCACCGGTACCTGGTAAAAGACGTACCCATTGTCCACATGCTTCTCCTGCCCCGCGCCAGACAGGGCATGGGATTCATCGTAGGTTCCCGGTTCTCTGATGACCTCGCCGCCAACGGTGAAGCTCCCCTGTTCTTCGATGATAAGAGGTTTCTTTAATCTTCCCATAGTCCCATTTCCTTTCAAGCCAAAACAGGAACCACCAGTGTTCTGTCTCAATCATAGTAATGCAAATCTCCCATGTAACATTTTTGGAGTAGAGTCAATATTTGTCCTATACCCGTTATATTCACCGTAAAGATAAAAGTGCAAGGTGAATATCTCACCACCATGCAGGCCCTTGGAGAAGGGCCGCGCCAAAGGCGCAGGATGGATTAATGGGTCCAGAATCTACAGGTTTGACACATTCCGCCTCTACGAGGCGGATCCATCCCCTACCCTTTGGGCACCCCCTTCTCCAAGGGGGCACGTTTTTACGGATATAGGCAATACATGTCATTTGCACAAATGTAGTTGAGGCAAACCGCCAGGTTCCTGTTTACAATCATTCATCAGTTCATATAAAGCCCGCCATTCACATCCAGTGTGGTGCCGGTAATAAGCCGGGCATCGTCGGATGCCAGGAAAGCAGCGGCCCCTGCAATGTCCTCCGGTTCCGCCACTTTTCGTAAGGGAATAGAAGACAGGTTAATGTTCATTTTCTCTGTCATCTGGGTTTTTACAAACCCCGGCGCAATGGCATTCACATTGATACCGGATGGCCCCAGTTCCCGGGCCAGGGATTTCGTGGTCCCCTGAAGCGCTGCCTTGCTGGCCACATAGTCTGCCGCCGTCGCAATACCTCCCACTTCTCCGGCCAGGGAAGCGATGGTGATAATTTTCCCACCCCTTTCTTTCAGGAATGGAATCACTGCCCTGGTAGTATGGATAACACCGTAGAGGTTGACAGAAAGCGTTTCTTCCCAGTCCCGGTCTTCCAGTTCTTCAAAGCTCTTGGACAGGCGGCAGATGCCTGCATTATTGACGAGAATATCAATCTGTCCAAAATCTTCTTTCACCTGCTGCACGGCTTTCTTCACTTCTTCGTTCAAAGACACATCGACCCTGTATGCCCGGATTCTACCCTTTTCCAGCTTATTTCCTTTCTCTACAACCTTCCGGTTATCTTCTTCTTTTTTTCCAAAAATGGCTACCTCTGCTCCCTCTTCCAGAAAGCGGAGGGCAATGGCTTCTCCAATGCCCCTGTTGCCCCCGGTGATGAGGGCTATTTTCCCTTTCAGTCGTTTCATATGCTTCATCTCCTCAGGCCAGATCCGCCAGCGCCTTGGGAACTGGCGTTTCAAATGGAATAGGTGCCCTGGCCGGCGATTCGTCGGAACCATCCTTATCCAGAATACGGCGCAGGAACTGACGGGTTCTCGCTTCCTTTGGGTGGGTAAAAATCTCTTCCGGGCTTCCTTCTTCCACGATGACGCCGCCATCCATGAAAATCACCTTTGTCGCTGCTTCCCGGGCAAATTTCATTTCATGGGTCACCACCACCATGGTAACACCATCCCTCGCCAGCTTTTTCATGACAGAAAGGACGTCACCCACCAGCTCCGGATCCAGGGCTGACGTAGGTTCATCAAAGAAAATCACATCCGGTTTCACTGCCATGGCCCGAGCGATTCCCACCCGCTGCTGCTGGCCGCCGGAAAGCTGGGAAGGATAATAGTCCGCCCGGTCTGCCAGGCCCACTTCTTCCAGTGCCTCACGGGCAATGGTTTCCGCCTCTGCTTTCGGCATGCCCCTTCCTACGGTAAGACCGAGCATCACATTCTGGAGAGCCGTCTTATTGGCGAAGAGGTTGTAATTTTGGAATACGAAAGCCGTATGTTTGCGGACCCAGGCAATATCCTTCGACTTAGCGCTGTGAAGATCCAGCTTTCTGTCTCCCAGTATCATTTCCCCTCCGTCCGCTCTTTCCAGAAAAGTCAAACTCCGAAGGAGCGTGGTTTTCCCGGAACCCGAGGGGCCCAGGATGACGATGACGTCCCCTTTATTGACATTCAGATTCACATCCTTCAGCACTTCCTGGCTGCCAAAGTGTTTCTTTACATGAGATATTTCCAGCATAATTACCCCTCCTCACCGGCAGTCCTGTAAAAGCCGACGTGTTTTTCAAAAATATGGTATGCCACCTGGACTACAGTGCATACGATAATGTAGAGAATGAAAACTTCCAGATATGCTTCGATATAGTTATACCCATAGGCCGCCTGAATTTTAGCGGCTGCCATGATATCCTTGATGCCCATGAAGAAGGCCAGTGATGTACCTTTGATGAGGTTCACCGTGAGGTTGCAGATATTCGGCAATGCGGAAGTCAATGCCTGGGGAATGATGACCTGCACATTGGTCTGGAATTTCGTGAGGCCAATGGTAAGTCCCGCTTCCATCTGTCCTTTGGATACACTCTGGATAGCAGAACGGAAAACTTCAGACAGAAGGGCAATCGTATTTAATGTAAATACGATAACCGCATACCACAGGGGATTGACTCCCTGGAATACATCAAACTGAATCCCCACGGATTTCACGAATGCATTGAGAAGGCTGGGAAGCAGGGTGTACATGAGAAGAATCTGCAGTACCAGCGGTGTGCCCCGAATGAAAGATACATAGATGGTAATCATTTTTTCCACAGGACCCCTGGCATCAATTCTCTTTTCCGCCATAAGAAAGGCAGGCACCAGGGAAAGAAGAAGAACCACAGCCGTGAGGAAGATGGTCACCGGCAGCGCCTTCAACAGAAATGGCAGGGCATGCTGCATGAATGAAAAATCAAGTTCCATAGGGTTCCCTCCTTACGCTCCGGCTTCCCGGTGGGACAGGCGGGCTTCCATCTGCAGGAAGGCCCGCTCGATTAAAATACTGAGCCCCCAGTAAATGAGGAGGCAGGAAATATAGAGTTCAACGCCGTAGGCTCCGTAATTCTGGGCCAAAATGAGATTCGTCTTTCCCAGGAGATCAATGAGTCCAATGGTATAGGCCAGGGCACTTTCTTTCATCAGATTGATTACGGAGTTTCCGAAATTCGGAAGGGCAATCACCGCCGCCTGGGGCAGGAGCACGTGGAAGAACGCCTGCGCCGGGGAAAGGCCGATGGTCACAGCCGCTTCGTACTGTCCTCTTTCCACTGTCTCATAGGCCGAGCGGAATACTTCAGAGACATAGGCTCCAAAGAGAAGGGTAAAGGTGATGATGACAAACACCGCCCGGGACAGGTCGTCCATGTCGATTCCGAACTCCTCCTCCGCCAGTTTGGGAAGACCGTAGAAAACGATGAAAAGAAGAACGATAGAAGGAGTGCAGCGGATAATGTAGGTATATCCATCGACCAAGGCCCGGATAATACGGTTTCCGGACAGCTTGGCCCAGGCCAGGAGCATTCCCAAAAGAGACCCGGTCAGAATACTTGTCACCCCCACCACCAATGTCACTGCCAGATAGGGCAGGAGTGTCGGGATGGATGTCACAATCACCTCGGGGCTGAATGGCCTTGTATCCATAGTAAGCACCTCCTTCAAAAAATTGACTTACTGGTTATCAATCAGTTTGCTCACTTCTTCACCGGAATATTTATTTTCCAGCTCTGCAATCTTGCCTTCCTGCTTCAGCTCGCCGAGAGCCTTGTCCACATCTTCTGCCAGCTGTTTATCCTTCTTGTTGATCACCGGATATGTCGGAATGGCTTTATACCGGAAATAGCTGAGCTTATCCTTGAACTGCTTATAGGGAGCATCGTCTGCTTCCACATTCTTCTTGTAAGCCAGTTCGATGGCGAAATACCCGTCATACCGTCCTTCCAACACCCAGGTATAGGCATCGGCAACCTGGAAGTTTTCCGAAGCCTCCAGGTTCACCGGATGGTCCGGATGGGCTGCGTTATAGTCCTCGATGACCTGATACTGGGCATTCTGCGGGGCGATAGGCACCAGTTTCTTGCCGGCCTTGGCAAAATCATCAAGATTCTTGATGGTATCCGCATCTTCCTTGCGGATGGTAACACCGATAACACTGGCAGCGATATTATTCTTTGTAAAAAGATATTTCTTTTCGCGGGCCGGTGTCTTCCAGGCTCCTTTGGTACCAATGTCGTACTTGCCCGATTCTACACCGATAAGAAGATCGTCATCGGAGGTGGGGACGAACTGGAATTCATACTGTGGCAGCTTCTTGGCCACTTCCTTCATCACCGCCACTTCCATGCCGTCGGACTTATTGTTATCATCTACGAAGTCGTAGGGGAAATAATGGGGCGTATGGGCTACCTTTACAATTTTCTTATCCCCATTTCCGGAAGCTCCTGCTTTAGCGGAGTTTCCTTTACTACCACCGCATCCTGCAACGGTGATTGCAATTCCCAGGGTACCAACAATGAGTGCTGCCTTGATCAGACTTTTAATTTTCATGATGGTTCTCCTTTTATTTCACAAATTCTTCTGTTGCCCTTCTGATCCATTCCAGATGGCGGATATCCGTATCCCTTGGAATGGTGCAGTCCGCTCCGAGAACCACGCCGGTGGTACCGGTATCTGTCAGAATCCGCTCTGTTTCTTTTCTGATTTCTTCTTCACTGCCCCTGTAAATGAGGTCCTGCTCCGTCTGTCCGAAGCCTCCAATCACCGCCTTGTCATGGAAGAGCTTCTTCCCTTCCTTCAGGGAAATGCCTTCCACATGGGCTGCCCAGTTCACTGCAAGGAATGGGTAATCTTTATACCATTCCAGATGGTTCCGGAATCCATGGTAACCGCAGATATGGAGAATATTGTTATCCTTTGCTTCATTGGCTGCTTCCAGGATTTTCAGTTCATAGGGAGCCACATACTTTGCGTAATCTTCTTCGCTCACCCGGTCATAGCTGATGTTGTTCACGGAAAGGTAAATACCGTCCACTCCGCCCTCTTCGATGAGAGCCTTTGCCAGGATGCTGTAATCTTCCGAAATTACATCAAACACATGGGCCGTTCCTTCCGGATCCTCTCTGATCCATTCCGCCAAATCCACCGGATGGCCTGCTGTATCCTGCATGAACTCAATAGTTCTTGGCACGGCGAAGAGATTGTAGAAAAGCTGCACATCCTTCCCATAAAGGGAAACCAGCTTTTTCGCATAGCCGATCTGGAACCGGAACCAATCCGAATCCTTACCCAGTGTCCTAAGGTCTTTCAGGTCCTGCGGCCCAGTAAGTGGATTCTTTAACGATTCCACGGGATAGCTGAAGTAGCCGTCCGTCATGATTTTGATGAGGTCCGGCTGGAAGGCTTTATAGAAATCCGCCTGTCCTGCGAGGACCTTTTCCGTCAATTCCGGATGGCTGAAAGCATCGGACCCCGTTTCATCCTTCAGGAAATGGTGCCAGAACCCCAAGGGAATCCGGTCTGTTTTTTCATTATGGAAAACTGCATCAATTAAATCTCTTCTGTTCACTGCCATATCTGTTACTCCTTTACTTTTTATTTCACTGCCATATGTCACGCTTTCTCACGGGACCACAACATCGTTTATTCATGAATTGATTTCCTTTCCGGATATAAAAAAAGACCCCATCCAAAGGGACGAGGTCTCGTGATTCCACCCAATTTCACCAAGCAGTCATCTGCTGTAGTCTCAAGAGGTACTTCATCGGAAAATTCTCCTGTACCCCTGCGCTGTAACGGGCGTCTCCCGGTATGGCCTACTTTAGATTCAGCCCATCAGCTCCAAAAGGCACTTCCCTTTCCTATCCGTATCCGCTTCCATCATCCGGACTCGCTTTTCCGTTTTCGAAAAGGTACTCTCTTTCTTCCCTGCCTGTGTAGATGAATTTTTAAAAATATGTCCCCCGGCCGGATGTCCGGCCGGGAACATGGGGATGTAGGCGTCTGTCCTGCTCCATATACGGGCTGCTCGAAGTCCTCCGGTTCCAGCGGCTCAGGGCTTTTGGAAGTCCCCTGCCTGCCTTGAAGGTGTCCCCATTGGATCCCCGTCAGCGAAATGACTTATTTCTTATAGAACTGGCGGTAAGCCGGAGCCGAAATTCCGAGGAACAGGAGGCAGCTGGCCAGGCCCCATTTCAGTTCATTCAGTTCCTTTGCAATCAGCTTGCCCATGTTTCTCATCCTTTCTTCTGTAAATCAAAAAGCTCCCGTCCCATAAGGGACGAGAGCCATAGCTTCGTGTTTCCACCCAATTTCATATACCCGTCACCGGATATACCTTAAGAAGTTCTATCAAACCCTGGCCCTGTATCGGGAGCTCCCGGGAAGACCTACTGTTGTTTCAACCTTCCAAACTCAGAAATGCACTTCAGCTCCCTATCCGTGTCCGCTTGCACTCTCCGGACTCGCTTTGCCGTCTTCAGGACGCTTACTCTTTTCTTCATCGTTTTGTTGTAAGTAACTTTAGCACGGTTATTTTCGTCTGTCAAGAGGGAAAAATAAAGATTTGAGATTTGAGATTTGAGATTTGAGGTCCAGCAGCTGACGCCGCAGACCCAGTATAATCCCTCTGTCTGCTTGCGCAGACATCTCCCTTTGTAAAAGGGAGACTATTAAAAGCGGCTTTACCACAGATGGAATCCTAAAGACTCTGAACATCAAATATGCAAATGTCTCTGCTGTAGGCTTCCTTCGCTGAAGGAAGCGCCCGGTGGGAAGGGTTAGTCGATGGGAATTGGTGGAAACGGCTCGAAGGGCCTGTCCACCTGAATACCAGATCCAGCTACCAGCTACTGATAGGCTTACTTGAAAATCCGCTGCAGGGCCGGAGAGGGGATACCGAAGAACAGCAGGACGCCCGCCAGATTCCATCTCAATTCATCCAGTTTCCTGTGAACCTGTCTTTCCATGTTACCCTTCCTTTCATGAGAAATCAGATATGAAGGGGTTATACCCCTGTTCCGTTTCAGATTAATGTACCATCCGGCGGAACCGTTGTCAAGGGAAAAGTAACATCAGCCAATTGCGGTTTATCGAGCTGTTGAGGGGGGCTGATGGATAGAGTCATTCGCGCGGGGGCTTCTAGCTACTAGCGGCTAGCAACTAGGAAAGCTCTACAGCCTACGGCACGAATGACTGGCGGAAATACCGGATGGGAAGCGCCGCAGGCTGGCCAGCTTTCCTAGCAGCTAGAAGCTAAAAGCTAGCAGCCCCGTGTGAGTGACTCTACACGCAAGCATACTAACCGCCAAACCCAACAGCTCACAAAACTGAAATTGGCCGTACTCCCCCATTTCACCTTCTCTTATCCTATTTCATCCATATATCCCGCATATATTCATTTTAACCGTAAAATACTCACGATAATCCGGATATATTCATTTTCCATGCAATGCTTCACTTATAATCCTCCATTTTCCTTTGATTTCCTCCCTTTTCCATATTGACATGAGGGACATTCGGTTTCTATAATAATGCAAAAAAAGATGGGGAGGTCTGATCCATGAAACAGCTCAAAATCGCATTGACCGACAGGGCGAAGGCCCTGGGCATCCTTTCAGAAAACTGGAAAACCATTGCTCTTTCCGCCGCTGATTTGACCGATGTATCGGCGGTGGTAATCACGTCCCAGGACGAGGTTCCCTCTTCCTACGATACCATCCACGCCTTTGGCATTCCCCTTTTCATACTGGACACCGGCATCGCCGCCGGACGGAACATGACCGCCATCGCCGCCACCGTGCTCACGGCAAAGGAAAAATGCGGCTGGAAGAAGAAAATCACCAGGGCCGCCATGGACTATGAAAAGAACCTGCTGCCTCCCTTTTTCGGCGCCCTCACCCGCTACACCGCCCGCCATAATGATGAATACGCCTCTCCCGGCCACCAGAGCGGCGCTTTTTTTCGGAAACATCCTTCCGGCCGCATTTTTTATGACTACTACGGCCCCAACGTATTCCGGGGAGACCTCTCCAGCTCCGACGTGGACCTCGGTGATTTCCTCATCCACGAAGGGCCCGCCCTGGACGCCCAGAAACATGCGGCCCGGGTGTTCCATGCGGACAAGACCTACTTCGTCCTGAACGGCACCTCCACGTCCAACAAGATCGTCATGAATGCCGTCCTGGCGCCGGGTGACATTGTGCTCTACGACCGGAACAACCACAAGTCCATCGACCTGGGCCTGGAGCTCTCCGGCGCCATTCCGGTGTACCTGGAAACGGCAAGAAACGGCTGCGGCTCCATCGGCGGCATTCCGAAGCACTGCTTCGATGAAGACTATATCCGCCGCCTCATTGCCGAAAAGTCTCCGGAAAAGGCAAAGGAAGAACGGCCCATCCGGCTCGCGGTGATCGAGCTGGGCACCTACGACGGCTGCCTGTACAACGCCCGGCAGGTAGTGGATGAAATCGGATACCTCTGCGATTATATTTTCTTTGACTCCGCCTGGGTGGGATACGAACAGTTCATCCCCATGATGAAAGACGCCTCTCCCCTCCTCCTGGACCTCAATGCTATTAAGTTAAGAGAAAAACGAGCAAAATATGTCTTTTAGGGATGCAAT
>ERZ791746.2238-NODE-2238-length-11310-cov-9.289916_pt1 | contig 11310 bp, 8 predicted proteins | sample MGYA00510038_ERZ791746 | MGnify/ENA primary metagenome ERZ791746 (study PRJEB30046, sample SAMN00792018) | human gut metagenome | study: EMG produced TPA metagenomics assembly of the A metagenome-wide association study of gut microbiota in type 2...
ACACCTGCGTGGGACTGATCGCCTGTGTGGGAGAGTATTTCCACACCCTGCTGCCCCGCATCCCCTACCCTGCCTTTACCGCCTTTTTTGCCGTTGCCAGTATGCTGATCGCAAATCTGGGTCTGGCAGAGATCCTGCGCCTGTCCGTTCCGGTGCTCAATGCGCTGTACCCGGTGGCCATTATGCTGATCGTACTTTCCTTCGTGCACGGGCTGGAGCAGCACCGCCGGGTCTACCCGCTGTGCATTGGCTGCACCGCCGTGCAGAGCATTGCCGCCGCGCTGCCGCTTGGCGCATTTTCTGCCCTTGCAAACGCTCTGCCGCTGGCGGCACTGGGCTTTGGCTGGGTGCTTCCGGCTGTCGCCGGGCTGCTGGCAGGGGTATTTCTGAGCCACACTGAAGAATAAAGGAGATTTTACTATGATCCAGCCCATCATGCACGACCCGCTGTTTCTGGCGCAGAAGTCTGCCCCCGCCACCCCGGAGGATGCTCCTGTTGCGCGGGACTTGCTGGAGACCCTGACCGCCCACGCCGATGGGTGCGTAGGCATGGCAGCCAACATGATCGGTGTGCGCAAGCGTATCATCGCAGTAGAGGCCGAGGACGAGTATCTGGTGCTGTTCAACCCGGTCATCTTGAAAAAGTCCGGCCTGTACGAGGCCGAGGAGGGCTGTCTTTCGCTGGAAGGCGTGCGGAAAGCAAAGCGCTACCAGAGCATCAAGGTGCAGTATCAGACCATGGACGGCAAGACCCGCATCAAGACCTTTACCGGCTGGACCGCGCAGATCATCCAGCACGAGATTGACCATTGCAACGGCATCCTGATTTAAGTTTTTATCATGCACAAAGCCCCCGAGGGTGTATCCCTCAGGGGCTTTGCTATGCTGTAACAGAAGAACGGAAGCTGTATTCTGAGCAATCCTCTTGCGGTGCCCTGCATCCACTTCGACCCTTGGGCGGGTCTCGCGTCTTGCAGACCGCTGCGCCAAAAATTGCTCCCTGTTTCGGCCGCAGGCCGCGGTCGCAATTTTAGCCTTTGACGCCACCCAGAGCGACGCCGCGGACGATGAACTTGGACAGCAGCAGGTAGACGATGATGACCGGCAGAATGGCGATGGCCACCATCATGTACACCTTGCCCATATCGAACTTCAGGAAGTCCGCGCTGCGCAGCTGGGCGATCAGGATAGGCAGGGTCTTTTTATCGGCGGTATCCAGCACCAGAGCCGGGATGAAGTAGTTGTTCCAGCTGGCCACGAAGGAGAAGATGGCCTGAACAGCCAGTGCCGGCTTCATGATGGGCAGCACGATCTTATTAAAGGTATAGAACTCGCCTGCGCCGTCAATGCGGGCGGCCTCTACGATCTCCATGGGAAGGGAGGCATCCAGATACTGCTTCATGAAGAAGAACACGGTGGGTGCTGCAATGCTGGGGATGATCAGCGGGATAAAGCTGTTTTTCAGCCCCATTTTGGAGATCAGCTGCAGAAAGCCCAGTGCGGACACCTGCGTGGGCATGGTCATGATGAGCAGGATCAGGGCAAAGGCAGCCTTTTTGAACTTGAAGTTATAAGCGTAAATACCGTAGGCCGTCAGGGCCGAAAAGTAGACGCTGAGCGCTGCCGAGCAGGCAGACACCAGCAGGCTGTTGCGGATGCCGCTTACCACGGGGATATTGGCATCCGTAAGCACGTTGCGGAAATTTGTGATGATGGATTTGCCCGGCATCAGCGAGAAGCCTTTTTGAATCTCGAAGTGGGTACGGGTGGAATTGATGACCAGCACATAGAAGAAGAACAGGCACAGAAAGCTGATCAGCACCAGCACCAGATAGCACCATGCACGACGGGCGGTCAAAATCGCCTTTTCGGACTGGTTTTTAGGCGTATGTGCCATACTTATTTCCCTCCTTTGGCAGCAGCCTTTTTGGCTGCCTTCAGTTCCTTGCGCTGGGCCTTGGTCAGGCCGTCCTCCTCCTTGGTCAGCGAGAAGTACACAATGACGCACAGCACTGCACACACAAGGAACAGTACCACAGACACCGCACCGGCCATGCCGTAGTTCTTGCTGAACAGGTGGTTGTTCAGGTACATGATCATGGTGGTGGAGGTGCGGTCCGGGCCGCCCTTGCCGTTGGTCAAAATCTGCGGCACATCGAACATCTGCAGGCCGCCGATCATGGAGGTGATCATGACGTAAACAAGGATGGGACGGATCAGCGGAATGGTGATCTTCCAGAACATCTGGTTCGGGGTGCAGCCGTCCAGTTCAGCCGCTTCGTACAGGGTGGGATCCACGCCCATGATCGCAGCCATCAGCATGATGGTGGTGTTGCCAAACCACATCAGGAAGTTCATCAGGCCGATCAGCCCGCGGTTGCCCCACACGGTGTTCAAAAAGCTGATGGGTGCATCGATCCAGCCCATGCTCTGCAGCACGGCGTTCACCGGGCCGTTGTCCGAGAACAGCGCGAAGAACAGCATTGCAAAGGCGGAGGCCATGATCAGGTTGGGCATGTAGATGACCGTCTTGAAGAAGGTCTGGCCCTTCAACTTCAGGCGCAGGTCGGTGAACCATGCTGCCAGCAACAGGGAAATGGCAATCTGCGGGATAAAGCCGATGATCCACAGAATCAGCGTGTTGCCAAAGTACTTGGGCAGATCGGTTGCGAACAGGGTAATGTAGTTTTTCAGGCCCATAAAGTTCGGGCCAATGACCTTCAGGCCGCTGCGGTAATATTCAAAAAAGCTGTAGTAAATGGTAGATGCCAGAGGGATCAGCTGGAATACCGCGAAGATGATGAAGAACGGCGCAATGAAGATGTAGCCCCATTTCGCGTAGCTGATCGACCCTTTCTTTTTCTTTTCTCCCATAAGGATCGCCTCCTGATAAATTTGCGGAAAGAACAGGGGCGGGCGGGAACAGCGTCCGGCCCGCCCCTGCGTATTCACTTTTCCGTTTTAGGGTCGGCTGCTATTATGCGGGCCACACCACGTCGGTCAGCTCAGGATACTTCTCCTTGATAGCGGTCTCGAAGTTTGCCTTTGCGGTATCTTCGTCCACGTTGCCGGTAAAGTAATCCTTGAATGCGGTCTGGAAGCTCTCGTTCAGGCCCTGATCATACGGACCAGCGTTGGACATATCGATCTTGGTTGCAGCCTCTGCAAACAGAGCGATGTGGTTCTGGCCGCCCAGGAACGCGGAGCTGTAATCGCTGTTTGCAATCTCGTTCATAGCCTTCTCGTTGTTGGTGTAGTCCTGCGTATCCATGGTGATCTGCTTCATGATGGCCTCATCGCAGGTCAGCTTCTGCATAACATCCTTGATGGTCTCGATGTTGTCGCTGCCGGCTGCGCCGCAGATCCAGGTGCCGCCCCAGTAGTAGGGCTGAGGGCCTTCGCACACAGCGTAGTCGCCGTAGATGCCGTTGCCCACTTCTTCCTTGCCGCCTTCAGAGGTAGGAGTTTCCAGAGAGTTGCCCAGCAGGGTGAAGTTGATGCCCCAAGTGGAGTAGAAGAAGCCGAACACCTTACCGGTGGGGCCCTGATCGGAAGCCCACTGGCTGTCCCACAGGCTGGACTTGTTGTTGTAGCCCTTATCGGTGTACTCCTTGGTCTGGTCCACCCACTTCATCAGGTTGGGATCGACGGTAACGGTAGTGCCGCTGACCCAAGGTGCGGAGACGTTATTGGAAAAGGTGCGGTAAGCATCGTCAAAGCCGGACAGCATCTTATAGCCCTTGGCAGCAGCCTTTGCAGCTACATCGTTGAACTTATCCCAGTCGGACAGGCAGCTCTGCACCTCGGTGGGGTCGTCGGTGCCCAGCACGTCCTTTGCAATGCTGCGGCGGTATGCAAACAGACCCGGGGTAGCCTGCCAAGTGGTGCCGCGCTGGCTACCGTCCACAGAAACGATGTCCTTGGTGTACTGGTACTGGCCGGCCAGATCGGAATCGGTCAGGCCGATATCCTTCTTGACATCCAGAACATAGTCGGAGTCCACATACTTCAAAGCGTAGTCAGCCTCGATCAGGAAGATGTCGATCTTATCATCATCGGCAGCGGAGTCCTGGCTCAGCAGAGCCTCGTCCAGCTTGTTCTGGTAGTTGTTGTTCTCGTTGGCGTTGATGGTCCACTTCACGGTGGTGCCATCCTTCAGGGTGGTGGTGGACTTGTCGGCCGCGATCTCCTTGACCTCGGGGTAGTAATCGTTGAAGCGGCTCTGAAATTCATCGTTCCAGCACCAGATATTCAGCACCTTGCCCTCAGCGGGAGCGGCGGAAGCGGCTGCAGAGGATGCGGGAGCTGCAGAGGAAGCAGCAGTGCTGGTAGAGGAGCTGCCGCCACAGGCTGCCAGAGCAGCACCGATCGTCACGACACCGGAAGCGAGCAGGAAATTACGACGAGAGATCTTTTTCATAAGGGTAAACCTCCTTCATGGTTTTCCATCAAATAAAAGTCATTCTCAAAAACTCCGCGCCGGGAGTTGTGGGCCATTGTTAAAGGATGCGGACGGAGTCGCCGTCCAGCAGCTTGCCGGACACCCGGATCTGCTCCGGCACTGTCACGCGCGGATGCTCGATCAGCTCGATCAGCTTATCCGCTGCCAGTTTGCCAAGAGCCTTGGTGTTCTGCTGGTAGGTGACCAGCGAGGGTTTGACCACCCGGGAGAGATAGATGCCATCGTATCCCATCACCGAGATATCTTCCGGGATGCTCAGGCCCGCTTCGGTCAGGGCGTTGTAGCCGCCCAGTGCGGAAAAGTCGTCCGGGAAGATGATGCAGGTGGGCCGCTGCGGCAATGCCAGCAGTGCCCGGGTCTCCTCTGCGCAGCGGTTCACGTCGTGGTACACGCCGCAGCGGACGTACTGCTCCGGCACCTTCAGCCCCAGCTCCTCGCAGGCCTGATAGAAGCCTGCCAGACGGTTTTCCGTAACGGCGGTCTTTTCGCCGTGGATAAAGGCGATGCGCCGGTGTCCGCAGGCCCATGCCTGCTGTACCAGAGCCTTTACGCCCGCCACGTTATCCGAGAGGATCGCCATCCGGTTATTGAACACATGGTCGATGGTCACCACCGGCACATCGCCGTTGACCAGCTCCACCACCTGCGGATCGTAAAAGTTCACACAGGCGATCACCACGCCGTCCACACCCCGGTAGTGGCAATGCTCCAGATAGCTCATGGACCTGCCGCTGATGTTGTGGTTGATGAAGGTGATATCATAGCCGCGCTTTTCCGCTTCTACCTTGAAGCTGTCCAGCACTGCGGAGAAGTACTCGTGGGTCAGGCCGCTCTGTTTTTCATCTACGAACAGAACGCCCAAGTTGTAGGTGCGGTTGGTTTTCAGCGCCCGGGCTGCTGCGTTGGGCAGGTAGCCCATGCGGCGGGCCGCTGCGGAAATCCTTTCCCGCGTGGCCGGTGCAATGTCCGGCTGGCCGTTCAAAGCTTTGCTGACAGTTGCGACGGATACGCCGCACTCTTTTGCCAGATCCTTCAGAGACGGCATCTTGTAGCCTCCTTCCGATGAAAGGAGCTGCGGAATGTTTCTCGCAAGTTCCTTAATCGTTTTCGCAACTTCAATATAGCGCATTCTGCATTAAAAATCAAGCGAAAACGCAAAAGTTTTGGGTCGTTCGCTTCACTTTTGGCATTTTGTTCCAATACGACCTGTAAAAATTGTGCACCTCGATTCACTTTCGTTACATTTCGATTAAAACAGGAAAAATTTCGTTGCAGTTTCATTATGGTTTTCGGCGACAGGAGCCGTCTGTATATATTACTTTTAAAATGGGGTTTTGCCTTTCTCGTTCGGTGCTTTGCCGGGGCGCGCATTCCAAAAAGAAGTCGAAAACCGACGTGACCTCACAGAATATTTTTAAATTTCTTCCCGGATTTTTGCAAAAAGCCCTTGCATTTTTTTGCGGGATACGGTATGCTTAACGTGATGAGATTGCTTCTTTCGCAGCGCCTTAATCGTTTTCGCCCGTCGATGCACTGCCCACCCTACAAGGCGCAGTTTTAAGGAGGAAGCATTATGAAGTTCGGATATTTTGATGACCAGAATAAAGAATATGTCATCACCACCCCGCAGACACCCCTGCCATGGATCAACTACCTTGGCAGCGAGGACTTCTTCAGTCTGGTCTCCAACACGGTGGGCGGTTACAGCTTTTACCGGGACGCCCGGATGCGCCGCCTGACCCGCTACCGCTACAACAACTCTCCGCTGGACATGGACGGCCACCGGATCTATATCAAGGACGGCGACACTGTGTGGAACCCGGGCTGGCAGCCCACCAAGACCCCGCTGGACAGCTACAGCTGCCGCCACGGTCTGGGCTACACCATTCTGGAGGGCAAAAAGGACGGCGTGACCGCCCGGCAGGAGCTGTTCGTCCCCAAGGGCGATGCCTGTGAGCTGGACCGCGTGACGGTGTGCAACGGCGGCACTGCCGTCAAGGAGCTGGACCTGTTCAGCTATGTGGAGTTCTGCCTGTGGGACGCTGTGGACGACGGCTCCAACTTCCAGCGCAACTACTCTACCGGCGAAGTGGAGGTAGAGGACAGCGTTATCTACCACAAGACCGAGTACCGCGAACGCCGCAACCACTACGCCGTGTTCTGGGCAAACTGCCCGGTAGACAGTTTTGATACTACCCGGGATGCTTTCTGCGGTGTATACGGCGGCCCGGCAGACCCGCAGGCCGTCCGTGCCGGGCACTGCTCCGGCAGCATTGCCCACGGCTGGGCACCGGTGGGCGCTTTGCATATCCACCTGATCCTTGCCCCCGGCGAGAGCCGCAGCATCCTGTTCGGTCTGGGCTACATCGAGAACCCGCAGCAGGAAAAGTTCATTGCGCCGGGTGTCATCAACAAGACCCGCGCCCATGCCATGATGGAGCGCTACGCCACCGATGCACAGGTCGATGCCGCACGCGCCGCCCTGCGCACCCACTGGGAGCAGCTGCTGTCCACCTACCATCTGGAATCCGGCGAGGAAAAGCTGAACCGCATGGTCAACATCTGGCATCAGTACCAGTGCATGGTCACCTTTAATATGAGCCGCTCCGCCAGCTACTACGAAAGCGGTACCGGGCGCGGCATGGGCTTCCGGGACAGCTGTCAGGACCTGCTGGGCTTTGTGCACATCATCCCCTCCCGCGCCCGGGAGCGTATTCTGGATATCGCCGCCACCCAGTTTGAGGACGGCAGCGCCTACCACCAGTACCAGCCCCTGACCAAAAAGGGCAACCGGGATATCGGCACCGGTTTCAACGATGACCCGCTGTGGCTCATTGCCGGTACCGCCGCCTACCTGCGGGAGACCGGCGACTGGTCCATTCTGGAGGAGCAGGTACCCTTTGATAACGACGAGACCAAGGCACAGCCGCTGATGGAGCATCTGCGCCGCAGCTTCAACTTTACCTGCACCCATCTGGGCCCCCACGGCCTGCCGCTTATCGGCCGCGCCGACTGGAACGACTGCCTGAACCTGAACTGCTTCTCCGAGCACCCGGGCGAGAGCTTCCAGATCACCGGTCCCAGCGAGGGGCCCGTGGCCGAAAGCGTTTTCATTGCCGGTATGTTCGTCAAGTACGGTCACGAATACGCCCAGCTGTGCGACCATCTGCAGCTGACCGAGGAGGCCGCTGCCGCCCGCAAGAGCATTGATGCCGTGGAGCAGGCCACCCTGACCGCCGGTTGGGACGGCGCATGGTTCCGCCGTGCCTACGATGCTTTTGGAAAGCCCATCGGCAGCAAGGAGTGCACCGAGGGCCAGATCTTCATTGAGCCGCAGGGGATGTGCGTCATGGCCGGCATCGGCAAACAGAGCGGACAGGCCGCGCAGGCACTTGCAAGCGTGGAGGAGCGGCTGGACACCAAATACGGTGTGGTGCTGCTGCAGCCCGCCTACACCAGCTACCAGCTGAATCTGGGCGAGATCTCCAGCTATCCTCCGGGATACAAGGAGAACGCCGGTATCTTCTGCCACAACAACCCGTGGATCAGCTGCGCTGAGGCAACGCTTGGCCACGGCGACCGCGCCTTTGCGGTGTACCGCAAGACCTGCCCTGCCTACATTGAGGACATTTCCGAGATCCACCGCACCGAGCCCTACGTCTACAGCCAGATGGTAGCCGGTAAGGATGCCCCCACCTTCGGCGAGGCAAAAAACAGCTGGCTGACCGGCACGGCGGCATGGACCTTCTTTAACGTAAGCCAGTACATTCTGGGCATCCAGCCCACCTTGGACGGCCTGCAGGTAGACCCCTGCATCCCCCACACCCTGTCCGGCTTCACCGTGACCCGCCGCTTCCGCGGTGCGGTGTACCACATCACAGTGGACAACACCGCCGGGGTGCAGCACGGGGTCAAGGCGGTTACCGTGGACGGCAAGGCCATCTCCGGCAATGTGTTGCCGCTGGCTGCCGCCGGTACTGAGGTAACGGTACAGGTAACCATGGGTTAAACCGACTTTCTCTGCTTTCTCATATTATTCTCCTTTCCGTAACCAACGCCGCCGCGCAGCACCCTGCACGGCGGCGTTGGTTTTACAGCTTATCCGACAGCACAACGATCAAAAATGCGCTCCGCGTTGCTCTGCGCATAGATAGCGGAATCGGTTTTTTATTCGGGATTCAGAAAAGCCTGCGGGCTTTTCTGAATCCCCTTTTCACTAGTGGGGTCGTAACGGTCAACTGCATTTATAATTCAGACCGCCCTTTAACCATTGCGACCCCACTTGTGAAAATAGCGTTTGGAGCACTCCGCAGAGTGCGACAAACGCGAAATAAAAATAATATTTCTTCTGAAGATGCGCAGAGCAACGCGGCGCGCATTCCAAATCGTTCTCCCTCCCCTCTTGCATTTTTGAGAAAATGGGTGTAGAATACAGTCACAATCAAACACAGGGGAGCTCGTGCAGCGGGCTGAGAGGAAGTATCGCAAGCTTCGACCCTTTTACCTGATGCGGATAATGCCGCCGTAGGAAGTCATACCCTTTATGATTTTTTGCAGGAGGAGCCGTGCCGGGCTCCTCCTGTTTTTTTGTGCCTCTGCGGAGGTTCCGCAGCCGGCTGAGGGGGAGCGCCCTGAGCCTTGGATGAATGCAGCGATGGGAAGCCGTGTTCCGGCGTGAGAGGAAACCAGTAAGTTTCGACCGCACCTTCCGTACCTGTTCCCGCTTTATAGCGGGCACGGGCTGTTTTGTTGCGGAAGCGCCGGTGTTCGTCCTGCGCTGCCGCAGATAGTTGAAAAGGAGCCGATCTGTTATGAAGAAACCTTCTGTCAAAAAGCTTGCCCTTGCCGGTATGTTCTGTGCCCTGTGCGTGGTGGGCAGCGTGTTCAGCTTCCCCATGTTCGGCAGCAAGTGCGCACCTGTGCAGCACATGGTCAACGTGCTGTGCGCCGTTCTGCTGGGGCCTTGGTGGGGTGTAGGCGTGGCCTTTGTGGCATCCCTGCTGCGCAACCTGCTGGGTCTTGGCAGTCTGATGGCCTTCCCGGGCAGTATGTTCGGTGCGCTGCTGTGCGGCCTTGTGTACCACAAGACCAAGAACCTGATCGCCACCGTGGTGGGTGAGGTGTTCGGCACCAGCATTCTGGGCGGCCTGTGCGCATGGCCCGTGGCCATCTTCCTGATGGGCAAAAGCGCTGCGGATATCGCCTTCTACGCCTACATCGTGCCCTTCCTCATCTCCACCGCTGTGGGTGCAGTGATCGCCGGTGCAGTGGTGTTCAGCCTGCAGCGCTCCGGTGCTCTGCGCTCCATGCAGAGCAGCCTTTCCTGACCGGAGGTGCCGGGAATGCTCAAAACCGCCTTTGAGAACCTGCGCAGCCGCAGCCCGCTCATCCACAACATCACCAACTACGTCACCGTGAACGACTGTGCCAACATGGTGCTGGCCTGCGGTGCATCCCCCATCATGGCCGATGATGCCGCCGAAGTGGAGGAGATCACCGCCATCTGCGGCGGGCTGAACATCAACATCGGCACGCTGAACAGCCGCACCGTCACCAGTATGCTGCTGGCGGGCAAAAAGGCTAACCAATTGGGCCACCCCGTGGTGCTGGACCCGGTGGGTGCCGGTGCTTCCCGTCTGCGCACGGACACCGCTTTCCGCCTGCTGCGGGAGGTGCAGTTCACGGTGATCCGGGGCAATATTTCGGAGATCAAGACCCTTGCCTCCGGCGCGGGCACCACCAAAGGCGTGGATGCGGACGTTGCCGACAAGGTAACTGAAGAGAATCTGGACAACGCCGTGGCCTTTGCCAAGGCCTTTGCAGCCCGCACCGGTGCGGTCATCGCCATTACCGGTGCCATCGACATTGTGGCCGATGCACAAAAGGCCTACTGCATCCGCAACGGCAACGCCATGATGAGCAGCATCACCGGCACGGGCTGTCAGCTTTCTGCCCTGACGGCAGCCTTTGTCACCGCCAACCCCGGTCACCCGCTGGAAGCTGCCGCTGCGGCGGTATGTGCCATGGGTCTGGCGGGCGAGATCGCCCACCGGCGGCTCACCCCGCAGGACGGCAACGCCACCTACCGCAATTACATCATTGATGCCATTTACAACATGACCCCCGAACAGCTGGAGAAAGGCGCAAACTATGAAGTGCGATAAACACACCATGCTCCTGTACGCGGTGACCGACCGCGCATGGGTGGGCAAGCAGACTTTGTATCAGCAGGTGGAAAGTGCCCTGAAGGGCGGTGCCACCTGCGTGCAGCTGCGGGAAAAGCAGCTGGGCGACGCAGATTTTCTGCAGGAGGCCATTCAGATCCACGCCCTGTGTCAGCAATACGGTGTGCCGCTGTTCATCAACGACAACGTGGAGGTGGCGCTGCAGTGCCACGCCGAGGGCATCCATGTGGGGCAGGACGATATGGCCGCCGCACAGGTACGCCAGCGCGTAGGCGAAGGCATGATGATCGGCGTTTCCGCTCACAATGTGCAGGAAGCGCTGGACGCCGTGGCGCACGGTGCGGATTACCTTGGCGTGGGCGCGGTATTCGCCACCCACACCAAAACGGACGTGAGCGAGATGCCCCGGCAGACCCTGCTGGATATCTGCAGCGCCGTGGATGTGCCGGTGGTGGCCATTGGCGGCATCCACAAGGAAAACATCCTGCAGCTCAAGGGCACCGGCGTGGACGGCGTGGCACTGGTAAGCGCCATCTTTGCCGCAAAGGACATTGAGGCCGAGTGCCGGGAGCTGCGCGCCCTTTCGGAGCAGATCATAAAGTAAGCTATCATCCCGCGGCAAACCGGGGGCACCACCTTGGGCCGCGTTACAAAATTCATGGA
>ERZ791746.2247-NODE-2247-length-11286-cov-18.376458_pt1 | contig 11286 bp, 25 predicted proteins | sample MGYA00510038_ERZ791746 | MGnify/ENA primary metagenome ERZ791746 (study PRJEB30046, sample SAMN00792018) | human gut metagenome | study: EMG produced TPA metagenomics assembly of the A metagenome-wide association study of gut microbiota in type 2...
ATTTGTATTTTTATATAATACTTATTTGTATTTTTATATAATACTTATTTGTATTCAAGAAACCTCTCTTTAAAGGCGAATTTGAAAAGCGATTTCAAATTCATTTTTAAAAATTAAGGAATGGTAATTAAAGGTACACACATATGGAGATAAAAGGGCATAGAGCTAGGCATAGCAAAGGTTGAAGGGTGTGAGAATAAAAAATGTGGATACAGTATAGTCTTGTAGATGTAAGAAATTTAGACATTATTGAAAAAAAGAATTTCGATGTTGAGACTGATGTTAAAGTGCACAAACTTATAATGGCTCAATGGCAAGAATTAATAAAACATAATGAATATTTAGGAGTAGACCCAAAAGAGATATCTGTACTTATAAGGTGGGCAATTTCACATTCTTTAGGAGTAAGAATATATATAAAAACAGGATTCAACTATGCAAGAGAAATAGGTTATACAGGTGTTCCACAGATATATGAGTATCTTTTAAGTGAGTCACAGCCATCAATAAGAGGGACTACTAAATGGGTAGATTTTATTATATGTCTTATTAGAGTAGTGGAGAAACTGACAGGTAGAAGGAATTTAGGTAGCTTGCTTCCTTGCAGGTCAGTAACTTATATGGAACAAATAGAGTGGTTAATAAAATTTTACCTTAGATTTTATAATAGCAAAAGTGATGAATGGGAATAACTTTTTAAGCGAATAACTTAAAAGGTTATTTGCATTTATGAACTTAAATGCAGGAAGATGCTTAAAGGGAAAATAAAAATTGTAGTCATATTAAAAACTGCAAAATGCAACTTAATACTTAAAAGGAGAAAAATGTGGGGAGAAATAGGTACACAGTCCCTTTAAAAGAGATGCAAACGCTATCTTAAATAGTAACAGTTACCAATAACAGCACAATATATAGTAAAAAATTATTATTTATTGAGATATTGTACAAAATATAGGTACTCACTAATTGAGAAATTGTATTAATATAACAAACAAGTGTTCATATATAGGTACACAGTATATAGAGAACGAGTGTGTGATAGGTACACACATGTGTTCGGTGTAATGATATAGTGTACACTCCACACGCACACAAAAAGGCAAATTGATTACTTTTTCTAGGGGTGGAGATAAAGAATTTTGGCAATTTTGCCCTATTTTAGCAAAAAACAGCCTATTTTGTACACTGGTAGGAGACACTGACATAAAAGCATAAAAAAATAGCCCAAAAGGGCTAAAATTTGAGCATAAAAATAGGGGTAAGAGTGGTTCTATCCTCTACCCCTATAGAAAGTATATAAAATTTATTTCGCCGCCGCTTTCCTTTAACATCCATAATGGTAAGCATATATAAGGGCTGTAGCAATGGTGATAGCAACCATTTCCCCCGCCAGCTTTTCCCACAGCCATTTAATGCCGAATAGTGTTGCATAAAAAATTCCGAATAAATATCTCATTGTATTACCTCCATGTTAGTAAATATTATTATTAAGCTCTTAGTATCTTATGTGGGTCATACGGGTTTAGGATATATTCGCTTTTTCTATCAGCATACACTTGACTGACTACTATATCTCCTAATCCATCTACTGTAGTAATACAGCTACTTCTTAACTTTCCCCGCTTGCTTACTGCTATGACTTTAAAGTCGCCAAGCGATTGATTTAATCTAAACCTCTGCACTTTATCACCTCCTATCTATAGTATAACAACAATAAGCCCCGCTATCAACTAATATTTTAGCATATGCTTTAGCAGATTTAAATGTATCAAATTCGCCAAGCAACTCTACATTATCATATAATTCCCAACCGTTTTTCTGCACAGAAAAGCTAACATCTTTTATCCATAAATCGCTATTACTAACATAATCATGTGAATTAAAGCTAATGGCTCCTGTTAAAAAGTCTCTTTTCTTCCACTGTAATTCTGACATAATAACCTCCTATTTTCCTGCCCCCTACTTATATTATAATCTTACTATTCTTGTTGTCAAGTATTTTTTTTAAAAAATAATAGTTGACATTGCACCTTGATATTGATATAATAATATTGAGGTGATTTATATGGATTTTAGAAAATTTAAAAGAATAATGAGCTACTGCAAGCAATATGGCGGGGCTACTCTTGATGGATTTGGTAGAGTAGTTAAATTTGATAGCGGCTATCAAGTAGCATACACAGACCATGCAGTTAAGGGCAGAAAAACAGTAAGGGGAATGCTATCTAATATTGTCGATACTGCTTTAGCTTCTGCCCACTATGCGGGATTGTGGGTTGAAAACGGCTATACTTATATTGACAATAGTGTACATGTTGACAGCTTAGACTTAGCCTTATCTTTAGCCCGCAAGTATAATCAACTTTCTATTTGGGATTGGAAAAATAGAAAATGTATTTATGTAGAGGCGCAAAATGAATAAAGAATTATTATTAAATAACATCCGTATCATTAAGAGAGGATACTTATATGATATATACGCTTATATGTCATATATGACTGATTTCGAGTTGCAGTATAAAGGATTAGATTTTTTTAAGCTAATAGATGTTATTAGGAATGATTACGAATTAGAGGATACTATTATTAAAGAAGTTATAGAGTTTACTAAATACTAGCGGGAAATATTCCCGCTTTTCTTTTTTACCCTTTTATGTGAACATATGTTTGCAAAACTCAATCACAAATATTTTGATTTGTCAAGTTTTTGAATTGCAGTAAAATAAAGAATATTTAATTTGCTGGCAGTATTCTCACAGAATAAAATGCCTCTTAGACGCTCATATTTGCCTTGTGAGCGTTTTTATATCAATATAGGATAAACCATAAGCACATATAAAATAAAACTCAATAGCGGGCATTTTCGTTCTCCACAATACACATATACTATATTTATAGTATTGACAAATTGAATATACTATGCATATTTACAATATTGAAATAAAATATTTATTTTTGTATATTGACAAAACTGTTATTTTATGCTTGTCACTTTTTACCGCCCTTTTTTGCACTCTCCTATATATAATATAATGGAAGGAAAAAAATTGATAAATTTTTTAAAAAAAGTGTTGACAATGATATTAAGAGCTGCTAAGATATAAACATAGAGAGATACACAAGGAGGCAAGAAAATGCAAGAATTTGAATTTGTCGATAATGGAGTATTTGAAAAAGACGGTGTAGAATATAGGAATAAAGGGCAGGTTGAAATTGAAGATAAACTGTTCTACCTTTTCATCACTTCTGATGTGCCGAATTTCGCCCCTCTTTATTTAAAAGACACCAAAAGATTTGTCGTTCTTGTTGTAACTGGCGATAAAGCTAGAGAGGCTACAGAAGAAGAACGTGTAATACTACAATGTAAATGCAGAAGATGCATAAATTGTGGAGAAGTAATCACTAAAGAAGATTGGATTTGGGTGGACGAAGATACCTTATGCGCTGATTGTTATGAAAATTTATTGGGTGAAGAAATTGAAATATGTGATATTTGTGGGTGCGCCCATTTTTCTGATAATGATAGAATGATATACATTCAAGAAGAAAAGCAATTAATTTGTGATGAATGCGCTGAACGTCATTACTTTCAATGTAGTAATTGCGGAACATGGACGAAAGAACCATTACTAATGACTGATGGAGATTATATATGTAACGAATGCTTTGAAACAGGTGACTATTATATATGTGATGATTGCGGGAACGTTATAGACCCACATACTGACGGTGTAACAATACGTAGTGACAGTGTTTACTGTGAAGATTGTGCTTTTGAGCATGCAGACCCCAATGAAGAATATATACACGAATATGGCTATTCTCCATGCATAATGTTCAATGAAGGGAATGAATTAAATAGTTGCCCGAAAAAGGGGGAAAGATAATGTACGGCATAAATATTTAGCTATAAATACTTTACATAAGAATACATATGAATTTCGCATATTTAATAGCACTGTGGATAAAGATAGAATATTAGCTTATATTGAATTTGTAGATGCATTGCTTGAATATTGTTCAAAAAGTAATTATTTACAAATTTATAAATTTAATTTTTGGAATTTAGCAGAATATGCAAAGGGGGAAAATAAATATAAACATTTAATGCATAGATTTTACACTATAAAAAATGAAATATACTAGGAGGCTAAAAAATGGAAATTTCAGAATTAAGGTTCAGCAAATTTAATGATGAACGCATTAACTACGCTACAGCAGAAAGGCTAATGTCATATGAAAATGTGCTAGTAGTAGAGGAACACTACGGAGCGTATACGCTTAAAAATACTAATAACGGCGATATTATTACAGTTTATACAAATTAAAGGGGGCTATATAATGAGTACATCAGCTTACATTATTACTAAACACAATGACTACTATTGGGGTGCCATGTGTAATTGGGACGGATACCCTGACGGCTTGGGAAGTGATTTGCTTAATATGACTATGAAGGATAAGAATAATGATACGATTGAACAACAGATATTTGATACTATTAAAGATGGTGATATGTCATATTTAGGTGAGCCCTACATGGAGGAAGACAGCGAAGCATATAAATTTAAGTCGTTAAAAACCATGTTACGTAATATAGTAGGATGTTTTGTCGATTATATCTATCTGTATAACTGTGGGCAATGGTATGTGGCACGTGCAGAGTATGATATCGATGTTATTGACTTCTATAGATTATCTTTATTCTTTAAGAATAATAATCCGCAAGAATTTATGGGCGAAGATTATCAAGAACATATCTTTAGAGATAAAACGCCTGATAGCATTGTTACAATAAGGAGTAAATAACAATGGATACTATTAAGAATATGTTGAGAATTGCAGGAATGACAACAGTTATGACTATCATAGTATTTATAGGCGTAAAATTAGGGCTACATGTAGCAAATGCTTTAACTACAGCATTAGGACTGTGACACATAGCATAGTGGGGGGGGGGTAGCCTATAAGTGATAGATAAATATTATCAATTAGACAACATGGCTATTTATGTAAAATCATTAGTAGTATATAATAGTGTTAAGTATTATATATTAGATGTGTTTATTGATAATATATTTACTAAGCAATATAATATAAAAACTAATGATATATTATTGACAGAAGAACATATTGTTATTAATGAAGTAAAGTTTATTAGAAACTATTATCAATAAGAAACAGTAACCACATGAAAATACATCCGTTTTCATAATGGTTACTGTTTTTGTAACCGTGTGCCTAGTTACAAATTTTTTTTACAAATTTTTTATCTCACAAAAATCTGGGGTAACTTCAAGAATAATAATAAAAGCAATAATAGAATAGTGAATTTTTTTTTCAAAAAAAATAAGCCTTGAAAAAGGCTTAGAAGAATCGGTCTTCTATATCTGGATGTCTATTACCACCTGTTAAGACCGCACAATATTTTTTATCAGCGTGAAAGACATTTACTATTTCCAATCTATAGGGAACATATCTTTTTTCAATCTCTGCTATTAACATATCTAAGGAAGGTTTAATTACTTTGGTATATTTCATTTGTTTGCCTCCTTTTTCAAATATCCATTGGGTTACAGTCTTCACAATTTGGCGTAACTTCACCATGTAGCCAACGACAATATCTACAGCAGTATCTACTATCCCAGTAATCACAGTCATTTAAAAAGCAATCATTACAAGGACATTGTTCTTCTTCCACTTCTATTTACCGTCCTTTATTAGCTCAGGATTATCGTAGATATTTCCGACAACTTCTACATCTTCTGGTGATTCTATGACATTAAAAATGTTATCAGACACACCGTTAGTAGTGCATTTCAGAACATATTGATTATTCCATTCTACAGCGAAAAGAAAAGCTTTAGAGTTGTAGATACTGAGTATATCGCCCTCAAATATTTTCTTGCCTTTTTTGTCAACAAAGCCTGTATATTGTCCGACTGTTTCAGGGTCAACTCTGTGTGCTACAGTTTGAATGATACTCTCATCTTTTTCATAACAGAATATATCTGTACCGCGTTCACATATCCTTGCTCTGCCATCTTCAAAATTTAGCAGTTGACCTGTGATTCATTCTCCGTTATCAAGCCTTTTACCTCTGAATAAGATTTCACGCATTTTTTTCTTCACCGTCCCGTCTGTTCCATGCCGCTATAGCTTCTTTCTGTTCGGAAAAATATTTCATAGTGGAAGCACCACATTCTCGGCACTTTACAAAATAATCATCTTGGTTAATTCTAGACTCTGTGATTACTGCTTGTAGTCTTCCTTCACCGCCGCAGAAGGGACAAGGCTTCATTCTTCCATGCTTATGCTCTTTTACAAGTTGTTGTTTATACTTATCTTTTATGTCACTCCATATTTTTATAGTTTTTTCTTTATTATCTATTGCTTCTCTTTTTGTTTTGAAGCATAAACCTGCCTCCATTAATAATAAATCTTTAGCATCTCCTAAAAAACACTTAGAACAGTAATCACCACAAGGCGCAAGATACCAATAAGTTGAATTATATTCAGGGTTAAGGGGCGGGTTTTTTGCTAAATACTCCTCATTTTCAAAAAAATCCTCTAAATTTTTGATAGAATAAGTAATGCCATTAATAGTTCCTTTTAAAATATAGGCATACTCTTTTTCATTATTTTCATGTTCAAGACCTTTAAAGTATTTCAATAAACATACTAATCTGTCTAATATTTGTTCTTTCATCATTTACTCCTTTGTATATTTTTGGCAATAAGTGTGACCATTCATAAAAACAAAATTACAACAATTACAGTTATAATTATCTTTATAATTGCACTTAGTATCATTGTAATACTTACAATTAACCCACGGACAATATAACACCCTCTGCCATGAGTATTCGTCTCTAATGTGTACTTGTATTACTACATCTGCTAATTTTACTTTTATCATAATCAGTCCTCGTTGAATAATAAAATCGTTGTGGTGAATACTCAGAAGGAGCTTGTGTAATATTGAACTGCCTACACTGCTCACAATTAACTTTTATGCAATGAGGGCAATAGTTAAGATACTTCATTTAATTCACCTAACTCTTTAAGTGTTAGTGATTTTTCCCCTAATGCTTCTCTAACTGCATTATAGTTACGTAAAGCAATATCTATATCATAATAAAACTGTGAAATGATTTCTTCCTCAGTTCCAGAATATAAATATTGGTCAGAATCTCCACAAGTCTCACAGTACAAATCCTCATAAGGTATTTCGTCTTCTGAGGTATAATAACCCCCTAAATGGCTTTCATATAAGTACATTATACTCCTCCTAGCATAAAAACTATCTTGCAAAGTAAAGCGGCGAAAATAATAAGATAAGCAATAAGAGAAGTCACTATAGCCGCTCTGCGAAAACCTGTAGTATAAAGCATCTCTAAGAAAAAATCGGAAAAAGCAATGCCTATTCCAAAATAAATAAACATAATTACAACATAAAATAAAACCACTATTTCCACCACGTTTCTAGTTTAAAATTTGTTTCACCAGTTTCTTTTACAAAAAGTTTTTTTACAAGTTTTCCTAAATCTTTTTCTGTGCTTGCTTTGAGTGTTTCTGAATTTTGCAAAAATACTTTCATTACAACCCCTGAAGACAACGCAAAGTCATACATTTGAGAAACTGAAATGGTGTGTCTACATTTAGAACAAATTAGAGTAAGGGTGTTAATATACTCTGAGCCATAATCACAAGTAGGACATCCCCCATAGCTTTCTTCATCTGATTCGACATTAAGTAAATAACCATCTTTTAATTGCAATAAATATTCCATAATCTTCCTCCTAAAATAAACTTAAAATAGCTGTTATTGCTAATAGTATAACACCAATAGATGCACAATACATTGTAGTAAAAAGTAGAGCGAAAGCTATAAGCTTAGTAGCTGTTTTTTGAAACAATTTAAAACCTTTTATAATCAATCACCTCTATTTTTATATTGATTTCTCCACAATTTGCTATGAAATAAAGGTTTATTCGGACCTATATTAACAATAGCTCCAATAATAACCAACGGAAGCATAATTGGGAAAGCAAAAATAAATAAACATAACCAACCTAAACCTGATACAAAATCATCTGCTGAGTTTCTTTTCTGCGTTTGTTTCATAATATCAAATCCTTTCTAAATAAAAATCACCTTTTCTATGCTTTTATTATAACATGAAAAGGTGATTTTGTCAAGGTGTTATCCAACAAGTTTTTATATCTTTTATATCTAAGTCAAGTATAGCTTTTTTATTCATTTGATATGGGTGTAAAGGCTTCCTACTTGGAATAAATTTAGGTTTAAAATCAGTATAACTAACTCTTATTTTTGGATAATTTATACTAATTACTTCTAAAGGCATATCGGGAGTAATTGGAACTGTGTAAGGGACTCTTGCATTAAATAGGGCTACTGGGCATTGTGTAGAATCTTTTAAGTATACTGTATCTCCTATTTTCATAGCTATCTCCTTCTATATTAGTTTCTTTAATTCTTGCAAAAATGGACAATTAAATAAAGGTTCTACAATACTTAGTTTTTTTGCGTGTTCGATTGCTTCATCAGCATTTCCAAAGGTTTTTATAACCTCTTTATCCTTATTTAATACATGATATTCATAAACAGAATGATATTTCCCTAAAATCTTGTTTATGAAAATAACCTGACGTGTTATTGAATATGGTGCTAATTCAAAGTCACAATAAACAATTTGAAATTTAAAACGTTCGATTATAAATTGTTCAAGCCATTTTTTAAATATATCCCCTAAAATCATTTCTGGTGGGCAACTCTTTTTTGAAAAAATACGTTCTTCTGCTCTACCACATTTAGCACATATTACCTTGATTTTATACTCTTCTAATGTTTCTGTATATTGCATTTTTAAATATTTGCAACAATCGTGGTCTAATAATTTACGCATTAAAAAATGATTGCAAGAATAGCAATAACGCCTAGAGTGATTAAAAACCTCCACAAATTTACGCCATATTTTGCAATAAATCCTTCTCTAAATTCTTTAATGTTATCAAGAGTATCTTCAAGGTCTTCTTTTATTTCTTGCAGTTTATCTTTAAATTCTGCTAATTCCTCATCAGTCATTTTTCTAATAACATCTCTAAGCTCTTTATGAGCTTTCTTTACATTTTGAATTTTTGTATCAAGCAATTCTTTATTAGTCATTTTTTAAATTCTCCCTTCCAACAAACTTCTCTTGTAATTTCATTAAGTGAAATTGGTCTATACCCCATTTCTTCTAAAGCCACATTAAAATGTTTGCAAATAGATTCTATTTTAGCCAAATTATGTAAATGTCCGTGAACGTTTATATCGTAATAATGAAAAATTTTTGGTTCATGGCTAAAAATAAAATTTATTCCTTGATGCTTTAAAACATACTCTTTGCAAACAATATCAAAGTATTTCTGATATATTTTTTTAGAAAATATATCATGGTTTCCTAATGTTAATATTTTCTTACCTTTTAGTTCTTTAAAGATTCTTAAATCTATTATTGACCAAGCAATATCACCTAAGCAAATAATAGTATCTTCTTCTGCAACTAAATCATTCCAGTTAGTAATAATTTGCGATTCATAATCATCAGGTCTATTGCATAATTTTTTAATTTCTTTATGACCAAAATGAGTATCAGCTATTACCCAAATCATTATACTCTCCTTTGACTTCTTTTGTGATTTAATATTGCTTTATTCCAGCAAACTAAACAATTCTGTTCGGAGCATAAATCTGCGCTATTTTTCATACCAAGTGTTTTAGGGCAAAAGTTTCTTGCTAAATATGAAAAATTTAAAGCAGAAGTATAAGTATAAACGTATTTATACTCACTATTACCTTCTCTTCCAACAACTCTTTCGTGAATAATATTTGACATGATTATTACCTCTATTCTCCAGCTTTAAAATTATATACTGGTTTAACTATTTTTACTATTTCAACTGTTTCTTGAATTTGATTTACAATTTCATCCATAGGTTTATAAGCCATAGGAGATTCATCAATCGTTGATTGATTTACACTGGATGAATAAATATTTCTCATGCTATACTTATATTCATCTAAATCAACAAGCTCTTTAGCCTGCCCCCTGCTCATTAATCTACCTGCTCCATGTGGAGCTGAGTAATTCCATTCAGGATTACCTTTTCCTATGCAAATTAAGCTACCATCACGCATATTCATAGGAATTATACATAATTGGTTTTTAAGGGCAGAAATAGCTCCCTTTCTAACAAAAATTCCTGTAAATACATCAGCTTTGTCTCTATACTCAATGTAATTATGCACAGACTCAAATTGTTTTTGAGGATTATAAGAAACAAATAAATGCCCTAGAATTTTAAGTGCAATTTCTTTTCTGTTTAATTTTGCCCAATTAACACAATAGTCCATATCATGTAAATAATCCATTACAGATTTTCTATCTTTTAAGCTTTCCAAGCCAGTTTTAATAATAGGTGTTTGCGCTTTAAAATCTCTTAATACTCTTTCTCTATCTTTTGGAGGAGTGTTTTTTATCAGCTCTGCTATATCATCCTTTCTGTTATGTAAATCATCATAAGCTTGTTTTTGATATATGTCACATACTTGTTTTCCTAAGTTTCTAGAACCGCTATGAATAATTAAATATTTATTATCGCTAGCATCAACATCAATCTCAATGAAGTGATTTCCTCCACCTAAAGTACCTAAACTATTCTCAATTCTTTGAGTATTTATTAATTTTGAATAACATTTTAAAACACTTAAATCATATTTTGTAGATACTTTGTTATTAACAGACATTCCAGATGGAATATTATTGCGAATAAATTCATCTAATTTTATATAGTCTATATCAATTTTACCTAAACGATAAACAAGTACCCCACAACCAATATCTACGCCAATAATATTAGGGATAACTTCCAGTTTAGATAAATTAGCAGTAAATCCTACCACACATCCTTTTCCTGCATGATAATCTGGCATGATTCTAATTTTTGAATCTTTAAACGAGTTGTTATTACATAGTTCAATAATTTGTGAATAAGCATTTTCATCAAATCTATCAGAGTATATTTTTGCTTCGTTATATTTTCCCTTAGCTAATAGCATTTTTTATTCCCTCGTTTCTTTTTAGTATGTGTATATTATACCACATTTTTTTCTTTATGTCAATACTTTTTTTAAACTTTTAAAAAGAAAGAAGCAAAGAAAAAATATTATATAACTTCGTTATATAATATCTCATTAATAATATAATAATATAATAACAT
>ERZ791746.2248-NODE-2248-length-11285-cov-3.247106_pt1 | contig 11285 bp, 8 predicted proteins | sample MGYA00510038_ERZ791746 | MGnify/ENA primary metagenome ERZ791746 (study PRJEB30046, sample SAMN00792018) | human gut metagenome | study: EMG produced TPA metagenomics assembly of the A metagenome-wide association study of gut microbiota in type 2...
CCAGCCATGAGCAAAACTCCAAAAGAGTAGTAATTGCAATGGCTCCCGGCCATGGCTGAAGCCGAAAATCACTCATATGGCATAGAAAGCGGAACCCCTTTTTGGTAAAATTGACTTGAGAGAAAACCAACCAGAAAGGGGCTGGCCGCTATCTACCGACAGGAAATCATTCAGGATGTCACGCTGTTTACATCCCAAAGCGCCGCCATGTTCTACAACAAGCTTTTCAGCAGCTTGGACTTCACGCTGCCCAGAGCGGCAACCGGGCGGCGGGGCTTCCCCAAGGAAGCCATGGTCTGTGCTTTTATCGTTATGAAATGCGAGGGTTTCTCACAGATCACAGATTTGATGGATTATCTGGACAACAACCGGCTCATTGCCCATTACTGCGGCTTCAATATTATGGAGCCGCTGCCGTCCTACTGGACGTATGACCGTTTCCTACGGCAGTTGGACAACGGTGCGTTGAAAGCGGTCATGACCGGCCTGGTGCGGCAGCTGTACGAATCGGGGATCGTGGACGCATCCTTCATCGGTCTGGATTCCACGCCCGTCATGGCGAACACGAAGCAGAACAACCCGAAATCCTTTGCAAAAAGCAAGTTCTCCAAGGAAAACCACCCGAAAAGCGACCCGGACTGCGCCTTGGGCGTCCACTCGGCCTCCAACCAGCACAATGAGCGGCGGTATGAGTTCTACTGGGGCTATAAAAGTCATGTGCTGGTGGACTGCATCTCCGGGCTGCCGCTCTACGAGTTGACCACACCGGGCAATATCGCCGATTCCTCCGTGGCCGCTGAGATCCTCGCGTCCGCGGATCAGACGATTTCTTTGAAAGAATGCGCTTTCCTTGCCGACAAGGGCTACGATGCGAAAAGCATCTACAATACGGTAAAAACGGTCTATGATGGGGAGGCTTTTATTCCCCTCAATCCACGCGGCACGAAAGATTCAAAGGCACTTTCTGCCGGTAATCCGGTCTGCGAGGCCGGGCTGGCTATGCACAAGGACGGAAAAACCGCCGACAATGGGCGTACCCGCCAGAAATACTGCTGCCCCTTCCGCCAGTCCAAAACGGGCGCGTGTCCCTGCAGCCACAAGAATTGGAACAACGGGAAGAAAAACCGGGGCTGCACGAAATACAAGACCGTTCCCGATGACTACAGGCTTTCCATTGACCGCAGCTGTCTCTATTTCAAGCGGACTTACGCCCTGCGGACGGAGTGTGAGCGTTACAATTCCCGCTTCAAATCCACAGGTCAGGAACGGCTGTGGGTGCGCAACGGCGCAAGCGCGGCGAACCTCAACACACTGGCTCATATCTCCGCTCTGGCTGTTGCTTTGGCCGCCGTTTTGTCCGGCTCTCACTCCTACCGCGCATCCAAATCATTCCGGCGAGGTGCTTAAAGCGCCTCCTCATACGGCTTTTTTCGCTCGGTTTTCCTCCGGGCCTGGTTTTTATGCGCTTTTTCTCTTGGTCGGATAATCCCCGCTTTTTCGCTCTCTTCGCCCTTTTGTTTTAGGACTTGTTTTGCTCATCTCTATACTCATTTGCGCCAAAATGCGTATTCCGTGCAAAATACGCACTGTTAATCCGCCTCACGCTGCCGCTCCTTGAGAATGGCTTCCAGCTCGGCACGGTCGGTCGTGATCATTTCCTGTTCCTCTTTGGACGCCTTAATGATGACAGGCACCTTACTGTTGTTGGAGCAGATCAGCGCCTCGCCGCGTTCAAAGCGGGTAATGGAACGGATCTCGGTTTTCGTAAGCTTCAGCGTATCCCAGACAAACTCCGCTTCGTCCGGTTCCAGATTCAGAATGATCTTATTTTTGGAATTATTGATAATTGCCCGACCGTAGCGACCATCTTCCAATCCGAAGAAATCGGACAGGTCCTGCGTTGCAGAAATCGCCGCGCCGCCGAAGCCTCGGATGACCTTGAATATTTCCAGGCAGAACTCTGCCGCCATCCGGTTGGAACCGGCACCGATCAGCTGCCAGATCTCGTCGATCATAATGGCCTTCTTTTTTGTGCGGTCGCTTTTGATCTTGTCCCAGACATAATCAAGGGCGATCATCATACCCACAGGTAGCAGCTTGCCCTTCAGCTCCGATAGGTCGAGAACGATATACTTATTGGACAGGTCCACATTCGTCTGTTGATTGAAGGACTGCGCCGAGCCGGTAACAAAGCGGCTGACAATGACTGCAATACGCTTGGTCATTTCATTCTTTTGCAGTTCCTCATGCAGATCTCCGAGTATCGGCATGGTCTTCATCTTCGGCGGAACGGCATTGCGGTCCTCATAGACCGAATCGTTATCATGCGTGATACCGAACTTGCCGTAGGTACGGATCAGCGCCTCATCCAGCATCTGCTCCTCTTCGTTGGTCATGTCCGGAATCAGCAGTGAGAAGAAGATCATCAGCTGCTGAATTTTCTGCGCCAGAAGGGAGTCCATCTCGCTGTAATCCAGCTCGTCGATCAACTCCATCTCGGGGCTGATGGTGTGCCGGATCTCCATAATATTGATGCAGTGCGGTGAGCCCGGTGCAATTTTGATAAACTGACCGCCGATGCGGTTGCACGCTCGCCGGAACTCATGTCCCTTGATAGGAGCAATGATATAGCACTGAATGCCACGCATACGCATACGCAGCGCCAGCAGCTGCATGGTGAAGGTCTTTCCGGCGCCACTGGTACCGAGCAGGTTCAGATTGGCATTTTTATTTTTCTTCGTGTCAAACAGATCGACAATGCACAGCGAGTTGTTATGGCGGTTAATTCCGAGCAGCACGCCGGTATCGTCCGACATCTCGAAGGATGTGAACATATAGGTAGAGGCCGCACCGCTGGTCAGCACATTCCGCTTGGATTTCTTTTCAAGCTTCGGGGATATCTGCAGAAACGGCATCACCGTGCGCAGGGCGTCCTCCTGCTGAAAACTGCAGTCGCTGACATACATATCCATAGACTTGAGCATATCGGTCATCTGCTGCTTGCGCCACATCAGTTCTTCGTAGGTCCGTGCGGACACGGTCACGAACACCGACATATAAAAAAGGTCCTCGTTGTAATTGGCGATCCCTTGCTTGATGAAATATCCGGCCTGAATGGAACCGGTAAGCTCCTCATAGTCGGTCGAGGTGTCCTGCATACTTTTAAGCTTCGTGCGGTTCAGGCGGATGCGCTGGGCAACCTTGTCGATGGTCTTGCTGCGGTTTTCCCGTCTCAGAAACACATCGATATCAATACCTTCACCAGCATTGATGAGGGAGGACATCCATCCTGCGCGGACCTTGTTCGGGTATCCGTTTCCTTTGATATACAGGAAGGAGTAGTAGAGCCCGTCCATAATGATATAATTGCGGTGCGTCAGGTCAATTCCGCGCGGCGCAATAAAATGCGCCATACGGATATGCGGGATTGGGTCGATCCCGATGACCTTGTTTTTCGCAGCCATCGTGTCTAAGACGATGCGGTCGACACGGGAATGAAACGGCTCCTCCACACAGGAACGGCGATTGAAAAACATATATAAAATCTCCGCCGTTGCTTCGTCGGGATCCTTCGGCTGAAGGATATTGTTGCCGCACTGCATGAAGTAAGCTCGGGCGTTCTGCTCGGCGGTCAGCAGCGTGCTGCAGATCTGCCCATAGTCGCTGTTTTCATTACGCCGCAGTTCTTCGTATCGAAAAATTAAAAAGAAGCGCCTCGTCAGCGCTTCACGGCTTCCCACATCCTTAATGAGTCGGATATATCCCTCGCTGAGCTTCTTACACTGCTCACTTTCCTCGGTTTCCGTTTCCTTTCGGAGCATAGCTATATGCTTATCGGAGTCAGCTTTGCGGGTGATACTCTTGAACTGCAGATGCACCGGCGAAATTTTCAGCCAGCTTGCAAAGGAGCAGATTATCTCATACTGTTCTTCCTCCGAGCGCAGCATAAAGTTGATAGGCTCAATTTCAAGGATTTTGATATACCGCCCGTCGGTCGTCTCAATAATGCCATGCTCCAGATTTTTGATCGGAATGAAATCCTGGGTAAAGCTCAGCTTTTCGGGCTTTCTTTTTCCTGCTTTTCTTTTTGCGGAGCTGTCTTTGGTCATATTTGTATCCCACCCTTCTCAAATGCAGTTTTCTTCTGTGCGCCAGATAGCAGATAATGTGACCTGCATACTGGAACAGCGAATCGCCGTCAATGCCCATAGCGGCGAGAATCCCGATTGGAATCAGCGTGACGGTCATCACAACGATGCGTATTGTGGTTGCCATCGGGATCAGCATCAACTCCGGATATCCGACGGCCAATATCAGGATCAGTGCCTCGACCGCATTCCGCGGTTCCAGCATTCCGCCGAATATCTTTCCGGAGTCGGTATAGTTTGCAGGAATGGCAAAGGTCGTATTAAATTCTTTTTCTTCCATGATTCCTCCGTTCTTTTTTATCCCGGTGTATCACCGAAATCTATGTTCTTCGGTCGGCGCAGCGCCAGCCCGGCCTCATAGCTCGGCGTATTGAAGATTACGCCCTCACCACCGGAGGAATGGACCCACATACGCTCGCCGTTTTCACCGTATCCGGCAAAAATAAGCACATGATTCCATCCGCCTCCGTCATCATCCATCAGGAATCCCAGATCACCGGGCAAAAGCTCTTCGGCGGTAATGGCATAGGATTCGTCCCACTGGCTCCATGAGGCGCCGTTCAAGCTGACGCCGACAGCCGTTTTATAGGTCCAATCCGAAAAGCCGGAGCAATCCAAGCCAAACGGGCGGATCGTGCCGGTCGTTGTGGAACCAGCGGCTGTGACGAGCTTCGGCGTATTCCATTCATCATTCCATCCGGCTGCCGATTTACCGCCCCAAAAGTATGGCACCTTTCCAACGAGGGACAGCCCGGTTTTGACGATGTGCTTCCGTGTTTCGCTGCAATTCTGACGGGCGAGGAAGGCAATCAGTTCTACATCGGTAAGCGGAACCGTGCTGCCGTTTCCGGCTGTTCCGTAGAGCGTTTTCTTCAGAGCCAAAGCCCGGGAGTGGATCACATCGCCGTATGTGGTTTCCAGACCGTTATAGGAGGCGTTTAGATCCAGCCCGAACGCCGTGGAAATTACCGTATTGTCAAAGGGATGAATGGTGCATTCCAGATATTTCACGGTTTTCTTTTCCGGCGTAAGCGTTTCCTTGCCCGTGTACTGATAATAGGTTGCCTTGCGTGTGCCTGTAATATTGCTGCCGCTGTATACGGGGAGCGTCAGGGTGACGGCTGAGTATGCATCCACCTCGATCTGTGTATCGGACGACAACTGCTGATCCTGCAAATAGTAGGTCGCTTCCGCCGTTTCATAGCGGTATTGCGGGACGCCGTTGATTACGCCTGTCTTGACCGTTTTCGTTACCACTGTTATCGTGACCGGTTTGTAGGTATAGTAAGTAACCGGCGTGATCACTTCATTTTCTCGCTCAACCGAGGTTACTGGAAACATTTTGGCTGTCACGCCGTCAAGCTTCTTTTTCATGTCCTCCGGGTCATTGCTGAGCTGTTCCACCGAAGTGGAATATGCCGACAGAATATAGGCGGTATCATACCCAGCCGAACTCTGCGCATAATTGATCAGCGCATTCATTGAAAGCTCCCGGTCATAGCCGCCGTCTGAAATCAGGCGTTCCACCTCAGCCATCGAAGCGTCATACCCGGCTTGGACAATGTCCGAAACCGTCTCAGCGAGACTTTCATAGATCTCCGTGATGGATACCGTCGGCTCATTGCCGTCAATGCCGAGCGCTTTATTGATGATGATTCCGGGCAGCTCTACGATCATGACAATGAGGAAAACCACCGAAAGACACAAACAGACCAGAATCTTAAACAGGGTATGCCGCATCGCCCATGCGGCAGAGATGATCGCACCCCAAGGACCGCCGGCGGCTGTACCGGCAGCGATTTCTGCCACGGCTTTGCCGCCCTCCACACCGGCTTTTACGGTTGCTGCTGCGGCATTGGAGGCTGCTTCCGCACCCTTTTTCGCCGCCTGCTTTGCGGCTTGCTTTCCGGCGTTTTTGGCGGCTTTTGCTGCCTGACCGGCCGCTTGGCCGATATTATCCGAACCGTCTCCCATTTGCTGTTTTTGCGGTTCCGCCATTCTTTCACCTCCGTATTCAAACTGCCAAAGGCAGACTTATTTTCTCTTTTGTAATAGGAAGACAGCCGAACCGAATGCAATGATCCGGTTCGGCTGCCCACCGTTTATCGTCTCCGCCTCGGCGGCTTGATTCCCGAATCACCCCGAGATTTTGGCTCGCCATAACGGGACGGTGTGCTTTTGTACCGCACGGTTTCCGTAGAGACGGTGCGAACATTATCGCCGTCATAGACCGGTTTTCCGTTCTCATAAATCGGCTTGCGTTCCACTGCAGCCTCACCGTGTACTGCGTACCACTGGCTGCCGTGAACATCTTCATATACCTGATAGTCACCGCGGGGAGGTGCATACTGCGCCGTATCGTAGAACATCGTGCCGGATCCGTTTTCGTGCCGGACCTCAAAATGCCCATCCATACGGCCGGACCCATCCACGCTTGTGACTGGTTGCTCGTAACCCGGCATAAAGCTTTGGAACTGTGCCCGGTTATAGCTTTCAGCTGCATCGCCTGCCTCAAAGGGAGGCGTTTCTGCGTGCTGCTGCATGGCGTACCACTCTACGCCGTTGGCCGCTTGGATTGTGGAATGCGGTGCATCCGGTTCGTCATAATATGCACTGTTGTACCATCTGCTCACGCCGCCGTCCGAAGATGCCTCAATGACACCGTCTCCGACAGTTCTGAGCGTTGCACCGTCCGCATCCGGGAATGCGGCCGCAACCTGCGCCGCCTCAGCAGAATTACCGCTGAATACGGGCGCATCATAAAATGCTCCGGCTCCGGAACCGCTGGCCATCTGATACCACTGACTGCCGTCCGAAGCATTGACAACGGCGTGCGGACCGTCTGGCTTTTCAAACTGGGAAGCGTTGAACATCTCGACAGCCGTTTCTTTTCCGTCAGCGCCGATCGCCTTGGTGGAGATATGTCCGCCGGTGATCTGCGTATCCGAGAGATTCATACCTTTCATATGCGGCATATAATTGCTGAGACTGCGATTGGCAATGTCGCCGCCGATAGAGCCGGACACATTCGGTGTTCTGGACGCTACGGAAGAGATGGATTCTCCGGTCAGTGTGGCACCGTTACGGGCTACCATACCGCCGAAAGCTCGACCGACAAAGCCGATCGTTCCACCGACACCCATCCTTGTACCGCCGTCCACGACCGCATCACGGACATACGAATTGCCCTTGAAACGGTTGGCAAAGCCTGCGGCGAACCCCGTTGCCGCTGCACCTGTACCGGTTGCGGCACTGCCTCCGCGGAACACGCTGCCGGCACTTCTTGCGCCTCCGGCCACGCCGGTGATCACTCGTGCAGCCATCAGCAGTTCCATACCCATACCGGAGCCGGTCTGGGCTACATTCAGTCCCATTGCCGCAAGATAGCTGTCAAATTTCTGTGCCGTTTTGAGGAACGCCACTGCACAGAACAGCCACAGGAACACATTGCCGTTTCCGTTGGACAAGGCGCCGCCTGTGCCGATGTACTGGCCTACCGAGGTTGAAAAGCCACGCAGGAACCAGACATTCATCACAAGGAGCAATAGTTGCGACCCGACCATCCGGCACCACGACCGGAATACCGGCGTTGTTGCTTTGGAGGCACCCATAGAAAAGGCGAGAGGTGAGGTGTAGCACAGCACACCGACAACGATGTACCGTTCCACCGTTTCAAGCAGCAGCTTGAAATAGTTCCAGCCCAACGCAATTTCCAGTATGACGAGCAACAACAGTCCGACCACCGAGATGGTGGCGATAAGACTGGTCAACCCGTTTTGAAGTGCCTGCTCGATTCCGGCAAAGGTAAAGTCCTCCGCCGTCATTTGAATGTCCATGAGTGCCGTATACGACGCTGTTGCGATTTTCAGCGTCAATAGGAAAATCGGCTTGGCATATCCGATCAGGAAGGCGAATAACGCACCTCTGCCAAGCAGTATCCACGGATTTTCTGCTTCTGTTACAGGGCCTCCGAAAACACGGAACAACTGCCAGACTGTAATCAAAAACAACAGCGCCCATGCGGTGTACTGCATTACGGTGAAAGCTTTGGACACAAACGGGAAGTATTCTTCCATTGCCGTCATATCCGTGCCAAGCGCCTGAAGGAACAGCCCGGACACGGCGTCCATCATATCTGACACAACGCTGCTGATCCAGGTGACGATTCCTTCAAAAATCCAGTCAAGCATAGGTGTTCACCTCCTTTCCGCTTGACCGGATCTTTTACGGGTTGTAGTTTCCGCCGCTGATGAGGGGCTGCAGATAGGCAACGATAAAGCCAAGAGAATTCAGAACGATCCAAGTGATCACGATTCTCTTGAGCCAACTCGTCGCTTCATCGACGGCTCGCTGATTGCGCGAGATCATGCGCACCAGCAGAGCAATAGCGGCCACGGTGACTGCCACGATGGTGCTGATCGCCACAAGCTCTCCGTAGATATCCTTCATGATCATCGAAAAACGATCCCACATATCTGCGGCGAATACCGCCTGCGTCGAAACGAGCAGTGCTGACACAACGCCCACAAGCGACCAGTATGCGGTCTTGATCTTTCCATCGCGCAGCCGAAGCTGTCTGTTCATGCTTTTGGCCCTCCTTTCTTCGGTATTGGGCAGCAAAAAACGCCGTCTCTCAAAGCTTTTCAGCTCAAGAAACGGCGTCGGTTTTGCCCGATCCCAGTTTGGGACGATATTATTTTAACACATTCGCGTTCCCGTGTCATCGGCAAACGTGTGCCAACTTTTCGCCTTTTTATGAGCATATTCATTTCAGTCCTTCCAGAAGCGTCAGCATTTCCAGCCAGAAGTCCACATCCGGCGCAGCTGTCGCCCACAAGCGAATGGAGAGAACGGAAATGGCCTGTTGGCGATAGCGATAAAAGTTCCGTGACGACAGGTTCAGTCGATACAAAACCTCCTGATGGTTGAGCACCTCCGGGGCTATGTAGGCTGTGTAGATGAGATTATACAGTCGTTCGCCGTTGTCCGGCTTTTTTCGGAGCACGGTCAGTGCCTCGTTGAGCCGATCCATCAACAGGCGAGATTTCTGCATGCCCTGCATCCGGCTTTCAATCTTCTTGTTGCCCAGCGCCACCTCGACATCCACCTCCTCGATCAGCTTGTCCACACCTTCAAACGGCCGATCAAGCTCGGCAGCAACCGTCTCGGGGAAGCATTCCAGCATCCACACCAGCGTGCGATAGTGTTGGAGAAGCATCAGCGTGTTGTGATAGCAGTTTTTTGTCTTTTCCTGTCTGGCAGCACGCTTTTGTGCATCGTCGATCTGGCTGTCTCCCAGGATGCCTCGCTTTGTCAGAAGTGTGATAAAAGCGTCTGACTGCGCTTGTATTCGTTTTTCCTGCTGCTCATATTGCAGCTCATCCTGTTTGCTCATGATAAAACATCTCCTTTGCGATTTTGGTGATATCCGTCGGCCTGCACGGTCCGCGGATTTTATTCGTTTCCTGTACCTTGAGATCGAAATACCCTTTACTCCGGCAGACATACTCACAATTCTTACAGTTCCAACACGGAGAAAAATACGCGCGTATTATACTGTCCGAAAGTGCAACGCGATTTTCTTCCACATTGTCAATCGACTTTTCCACGGCATTTCTGCTGTACCATGCGACCAGGCGGTTGATATGAGCGTTGTCACTGCCTACCTTGTGCGTATTTGCACCCCAAATGCGTATTTCATCAAGAATACGCAGGATTTCTGTCTGCTTAGGCAAGGAACCCTCGGTATCCATCGGATACGATTTATTGAAAACGAGGCAGCCGTAAGAGCCGGGAAGACGGTACAGAGCAAAGATATCCCCGTGCTTTTTGAAAAATCTCCATACCTTTGTCTTTTCCCAGCCCCAGCGTCGACCCAGTTTTTCCATAGTTAATATGGCGCCGTAATTGCCGTATTGAACAGCCGGCGCTATAAAAGAAAACGCATTGCCCGGTTCTTCTGATACTGTGTGGCACCAGAGATCCAGCCATGCGTCTGCTTCATCAAATGTATATTGTTCTTCGGCAAGTCGCTTCGTAATATTGCGGGGAAGGCAGAGGAACCCAAAACCATCTGTAGCATACACGGTTCCGTTCATGCATTCCTCACCGGAGCATTTTATGACCCAGTCCGTCAATTGATAGGTCAGCTTTTTTGTTTTGCTGTCCAGTGTATATTTCAGATAACCGAGGGCTGACAGCCTGTCCAGTATCTCTAAAGCCTTTGTGCGGCTTTTGATGCCGAGAATGCTCTTGAGCCCAACAATACCTCCGGACCACATTCCGGGGCTCACAGCGTTCTTATGGCCACAGTAGGAGGCGTGTCCTTTGCGAAATGCAGCTCTGGCGGCGAGCTTTGCCCAGGCACCCATAATGCCTTTGCCGATTGGCAGGGTGTCCCTTCGCAGCTTTACCCATTCATACTTCATCAAGCATTTCAACATCAGCGCCTCCTTCCTTGGAATAATAAAAAAGACGACCTTTCCGCCGTCACATAGTATCAGTCTTCAATTCTTACGATCAGTCCGTTCAGCTTGATCAGCTTCACGCCCTTGAGATACCAGAACTCACCGAGTTCGATTCTCGTCGGGATCCACTCTCCGTCAAGCAGTATCTCCAGCCGTTCTCCGCAGTGAAGGCCGCCGTAGTAATCCAGTGGCCCGAAGCGAATGTCCATTCGACCGATTACATCATCATAAATCAGTACACCTTGTTTTTTCATTATATTTCTCCTTTGTAATTAGAAAAAGACCGGTGGGTTTTGCATTCCCATCGGTCTTAGTGTGGCAGTCGCCAACCGGCGAATAATTGAATATGACTCCTTTCTGCTTGGCTTGTCATAAGCTCTTGATCAGAGAGTTGCTGACAGCTTTGTCCGTCACACTTGCGCAGAATGTGGTCTATTTTCGTGGTCAATGAAAATATGGACAGGCACCGAAAACTTGCTTGAAATCAAGCTTTTCCCGTGTTGTCCCCATTATAACACACTCACATCCCCTGGACGATGCCGCCGGTGGTCTCCAGCAGCTGGGGGTCCGTGACCTTCAGCAGCAGGTCCCGGCCGTCCCGGTTCATGGGGCACAGCCGCACGATCTCCACCTGATAGGCCCGGGTATCATCTCCGGAGACGGTGGACAG
>ERZ791746.2254-NODE-2254-length-11260-cov-10.393842_pt1 | contig 11260 bp, 7 predicted proteins | sample MGYA00510038_ERZ791746 | MGnify/ENA primary metagenome ERZ791746 (study PRJEB30046, sample SAMN00792018) | human gut metagenome | study: EMG produced TPA metagenomics assembly of the A metagenome-wide association study of gut microbiota in type 2...
GCGCCGCCACCACCCCCTCAGTCACTTCAGTCACCTCAGCCACCTCAGTCACCCCTTGCCGCAGGCGGATAGGTTAGTCCCCCTTTTTCAAGGGGGGATGTCTGCGCAGCAGACAGAGGGATTCTGGTGGGTCTGCGGCTCCGCCGCGGGGCCTCACTTCTCTTCATTCAAGCCTCAATTCTTCTGAAAACCTCATCATAGTCATCTACCAGAGAGATCTCTCGACTCCTCGTAGCTGTAGCTATTCTTATCAATAGAGTCACTTAGCATTCTTCCTCCGCTCGAGATGACGGTTTGGGGGTAGTGTCACATCGTGCGGTGAAACCACTGAGGGGCAGCCTCCTTCCCCGGGAAGGCGAAGGTCCTGCAGAGGACCTTCGAGCCGGGCCCAAGTTGGTGCCTTTACTGCACACTAAGGCACCTTCCTTTCAGGGCCCGGCGGTGGCGCCGCCAGGCGACGGAGGTTAGCCGTTGGATGCGCCGCAGGCTGATTCTATGCGGCGCCAGCCGCTTATGGTTAGTCCCCCTTTTTCAAAGGGGGATGTCTGCGAAGCAGACAGAGGGATTCTGGTGGGTCTGCGGCAAAGCCGCGGGGCCTCACTTCTCTTCACTCAAATCTCAATTCTTCCTGAAACCCCCGTCGCAGTCATTTACCAGGGAGATCTCTCGACTCTTCGTAGCTGTAGCTATTCTTAACAGTAGAGTCACTCACCCGTTTACCACCGCTCGAGATGACGGGGTGTGGGTAATGTCAATAGAAATGTCAACGCAGTTGCGAATCTACTCGATCTCGGTCTCTATCTCGATCTCACCAGCGCCGCCACCTTCCCCTCAGCCACCTCAGCCACTTCAGCCACCTTAGCCACCCATTGCCGCAGGCCGGTCCGCTCAAGGCTGAAGGCTCCACATGGCCGCATGACGCTCACTCCAATCAAAAAAGCCGTGAAAATGATTTCTCATTTTCACGGCTATCCTATCAGACGATTACCAGAAATACACCAGGGCGAAGGCGGCCACGAAGAAGCGGTAGATGGCGAAGCCTGTCAGTGTGGAGGTATTCAGGAATTTCAGGAACCAGAGGATGGAGGCGTAGGCCACCACGAAGGCAGTGACGAAGCCCACGGCCAGGACGCCCAGGTCTCCGAAGGACAGGTTTCCAATGACCTTCAGGAGGTCGTAGAAGCAGGCCAGGAACATGAGGGGCACCGCCATGATGAAGGTGAAGTCGGCGCCGGCCTTCCGGGAGATACCGAGGAGCAGGCTGCCTGCGATGGTGCTGCCGCTCCGGGAGAAACCCGGCCACAGGGACAGGCACTGGAAGAGGCCGATGATGAAGGACTGTCTCGTATTGATCTTGTCCACATCGGTAATGGCGAAGGGTTTCCCCTTTCTCGTCTTTTCCGCCACGATCATGAAGATCCCCCCAAGCACGAGGCCGATGATGACGGTGGTGGGGCTGAACAGTTTATGTTTGATGAAGCCGTGGAACAGAAGGCCCATGAGGCAGGCCGGGAACATGGCTACGCACAGGTTGAATACGGAAGGTCCCTTCCTGCGGAACCAGTGATGGGTATTCAGGATATAGGTAAATTTATCGTGGTACACCACCAGCACCGACAGGATGGCGCCGAGCTGGATAAACACGTCGAACAGGTCCGCCAGGGGTCCATCGAAGCCCAGCATGTGGCCTACGATGATCATATGGCCCGTGGAGGATACAGGGATGTATTCCGTAAGCCCTTCTACAATACCGACAATTAACGCACAGAAATATTCGTACATCTAACACCTCTGACTCAGGAGTCACCGGTTGGGATTCACGGCGCTCACGAAGCCTTCTACTTTATTCTTTACAAAATTAATTATGAGCACATGGCTTTTCCCTTTGGAAAAGTAAATATAGGACGTTTTCGGTTCGCTGCCGGACACATCCATTTCGATGCGGTGGGGTTTCCCATAGACCAGGTCCACCGTGGACACGTCGTCCCCCAGGGCAATGCCCCGTGGCGTCACCATCCGGGTGTCCGTGAGGAAAAGGGCGGAAATGAGGCGGCTCTTCGCGGTAAGACGCACCGCATAGCCCGAGTAATACCAGATTTCCTCCCGGGGATTGGCCATTTTCTTTTCCCATTCTTCGAAATTGTGGGAGGTGAACTGTTTTCCCAGTTCGTAGCCGGCGATATGGAAATCCCGCTCCGGCAGGAAGGATTTGCCCTTCACGTCTTCATAGGACGTCGGCGGCTGTTTTTCTTTATTTCCCAGGACCTTCATGGAAATCCGGGAGACCCTGTCCTTTTCCAGGGCAAAAGAAATTTCTTTCTTCCCCATGGTATAGACCAGGAAGAACTCCTTATTTTCCCCATCCCAGAAAACCTGGGACGGCCGGCCATAGCGGCGGAGCACGTTTTCCCGGCTGCTGCCCACATGGATGTCCCGATGGGTCATGTATTTTTCCCCGGCCACCCTGATTTCTGTGATGCCTTTCCCCGGTAGGTCAAAGTCCGAAGGCAGGTCCTTCCGGTGGGAGTAGTCCTGGAGCAGGGAAATATAGCCCCTGGCTTCGATTCCCTCCCAGCCGTAGATGTCCATGGTATTGCTGTGGGAAATGGTCTCCGCCTTCCCCCAGCCCTTCTCCGCCTGGCCAAAGGAATCCCCCAGCTTCACAGATTTCACGGTGAAATCGGCGTCCTTCAAAGCGGAACCATCGAGGGAAAGGAGGGGCTCCTTCTCGGCATCCTTCTTTTCCGTCTCCTTCTTCTCCCCTGCCTTATCCTTAGAAACGGCGGGAGAACCGGTGCCGGAAGAAGCGATCCCTGTCCCCTGCCCCGCAGAAACGGCAGGAGCCGCCTCCACTCCCATAGAGCCACACGAAAAGATGAAGCCAGAAAGCAAAGCAGCAATGACAGCTATTTTCACCGTATTTTTCATAGACAGCCTCCTCCGGTAACCAAATCCATACCTGTTTATTATGCTAGTATTGCTTACTCCTGTCAAGGATAGAATGGAAAATGGAAACAATACGTAAGAAAGTGTTTATATAAAGTTTAGGGGGTGAGTGGCTAGATCTAGGTCTAAATCCAGGCGATCAGGCCCTGCGTGCAAATGAGACCGAGACCGAGGTCGAGATCGAGGGGATCCGCCTGCGGCGCTTGTGTGGCTGGATGTTGTGCGAACGGGTGAAGGCTTCTAGCTACTAGCTGTTAGCTTCTAGGAAAGCCGGTCAGCCTGCGGCGCTTTCTACAGAATCCCTCACCCCGTTGGGGAGCTCCCTTTGAGAAAGGGAGCCTAATGCAGTGTCACTCTCACGTTATTTGGACAGAGTCATTAGGATCCCAACGGCGGCTTCGCCGCGGATCGTTAGCCTCCTTCCTTGGGAAGGAGGTGGCGCCGAAGGCTACGGAGGTTAGCTGATGGGTGCGCCGCAGGCTGATTTTATGCGGCGCTAGCCGCGAATGAGTAGTCCCCCTTTCTCAAAGGGGGATGTCACGAAGTGACAGAGGGATTCTGGTGGGTTTGCGGCGAAGCCGCGGGACCTCAAATCTCAACTCTCTTTCCTCAACTCTTTCTTTGAACCCCCGTCACAGTCATTTACCAGGGAGATCTCTCGACTCCTCGTAGCTGTAGCGATTCTTATCAGTAGAGACACTTAGCATGCTGCCACCGCTCGAGATGACGTTAGAGGGGAAGTGTCAGATCGTGAAGTAAGACCGCTGATGGGTAGCCTCCTTCCCCGGGAAGGCGAGGGTCCTGCAGCGGACCCTCGAGCCGGGCCCAAGTTGGTGCCTTTACTGCACAATAAGACGCCTTCCTTTTAGGGCCCGGCGGTGGCTGCGAAGCAGACGGAGGTTAGCTGTTGGATGCGCCGCAGGCGGATTTTATGCGGCGCTAGCCGCGAATGGGTAGTCCCCCTTTCCCAAAGGGGGATGTCACGAAGTGACAGAGGGATTCTGATGGGTCTGCGGCGAAGCCGCTGGACCTCAATTCTCTTTACTCAAGCCTCAATTCTTCTGAAAACCTCATCATAGTCATCTACCAGAGAGATCTCTCGACTCATCGAAGCTGTAGCGATTCTTATCAGTAGAGTCACTCAGCATTCTTCCTCCGCTCGAGATGACGGTTTGGGTGTAGTGTCAGGTAGTGCAGAGAATGAGCTAACCGTTAGCCTCCTTCCCTGGGAAGGCGAGGTGTCCTGCATAGGACCCTCGAGCCGGGCCCAAGTTGGCGCTTTTTCTGCACATTAAAGCGCCTTCCTTTCAGGGCCCGGCGGTGGCGCCGAAGGCTACGGAGGTTAGCTGATGGGTGCGCCGCAGGCTGACAATCTCGATCTCGGTCTCGGCCTCGATCTCATCCAGGGGCACTCGCTGACGAATAGTCTCACAAAGGTAATATCTATATGTCAAGTAATCCGTACCCATGCAGCCTCTTAGCAACGCCACAGGATGGATGCGGCGGAGCCGCTATCGTATTTCATAAGGCGGCGCTTCCAAATTTGTGCGCCGCCACCACCACTCCTCACTCCTCATTCCTAACTATTCCAAAGCCACGGTCCGTACGCACGACGCCTACTCACCCCAACAAAAAAGCCCCTTTTGGGGCTTTTTTGTCAATTATCAGCAGTATTTCAGGCTGTCCTGGAGGCGGGAGAGGGATTTTTCTCTTCCAAAGAGGGCCATCATTTCATAGAGGCCCGGGCCTTTGGTGACGCCGGTCAATGCAATGCGGACCGGTTCGAAGGCGGCTTTGCCTTTGATGCCTGTTTCTTTCATGAGGGCGGAGAAGCATTTCTTGATGGACTGTTCGTCGAATGTTTCCAGTCCCTTCAGAGCTTCCGCGAATTTACGGATGATTTCGCCGCTTGTTTCCTGTTTCATGATTTCCAGGGCTTCGGGGTCTGTCACTTCCGGCAGGTCTTCGAAGAAGAGTTTCACGTTCTCCGGAGCCTGGGCGCCGTAGTAGAGGTGGTCACGGACGTACCAGACCACCTTTGTGAGCCAGTCTTTCTGTTCCGCGGAGAGGGGGCTCTTCACATAGCCCGCTTTTTCGATGAACGGGAGTGTCAGGTCCAGCAGGGCTTCGGGGGACAGTTTCTTCATGTACTGGAAGTTGATCCAGTTCAGTTTTTCGATGTCAAAGACCGCGTCGTTGGAGGAAACCCGTTTCATGGAGAACTGTTTGATCAGTTCTTCCCGGGTGAAGATTTCCTGTTCTCCCTTGGGAGCCCAGCCGAGGAGGGCCAGGTAGTTCACCATGGCGTCGGGGAGGTAGCCCATGTTCTTGTATTCGAAGACGGAGGTAGCGCCGTGGCGTTTGCTCATCTTCTTGTGGTCAGCGCCGAGGATCAGGGAAATGTGGCCGAACCGGGGGATCGGATAGCCAAGGGCTTCGTAGATGGCCAGCTGGCGGGGGGTGTTGGACAGGTGTTCTTCGGCCCGGATGACGTCGGTAACGCCCATGAGAGAGTCATCGATGACTACGGCAAAGTTGTACACCGGAATGCCGTCGGATTTCACGATGATGAAGTCCCCTACGTTGGCTGCCTGGAATTCCACGTGGCCGCGGACCATGTCATCGAAGGCAAAGACCCCGTCCTTACGGACTTTGAGGCGGATAACCGGCTTCCTGCCTTCTGCCTTGTATTGGGCGATCTGTTCTTCTGTCAGGTGGCGGCAGTGGTCGTCGTATACCGGGGTCTGGCCGGCAGCGACCTGTTTCTTCCGGCTTTCTTCCAGTTCTTCTTCGCTGCAGTAGCAGTAGTAAGCCTTTCCTTCGTCCAGGAGGCGCTGTACTTCTTTCTTGTAGATATCAAGCCGTTCTGTCTGGCGGTAGGGACCGTTCGGGCCGCCGACATCGATGCCTTCGTCCCAGTCCAGGCCCAGCCATTTCAGGGAAGCTTTGATATTTTCCTCCGATTCCCGGGAGGAACGCTTCAGGTCCGTATCTTCGATGCGGACGAGGAACGTGCCGCCGGCATGGCGGGCTACGAGCCAGTTAAATAAAGCGGAGCGGGCGCCGCCGATGTGGAACGGGCCTGTGGGGCTTGGTGCAAAACGGACTTTCAGTTTCTTTTCCATTAGTTACTCCTCCTGAATACGATGGCGGAAGCCATGGCCGCGATGCCTTCCCTGCGGCCAACGGCTCCCAGTTTTTCATTGGTTGTTGCTTTGATGCCCACATCCATGGGCAATATATCCAATATGCCGGCGATTCTTTCTTTCATGGCCGGAATATACTGGGCAAGTTTTGGTTTTTCGGCAATCACCGTGGAATCGATATTTCCTACGGCGTACCCTTCTTTTTCGATAATATTCTTTACCTCTGCCAGGAGGCGGCTGCTGTCGGCGCCTTCGAAGCGGTCATCGGTATCGGGGAAATAGTGGCCGATATCCGGGAGCCCGCAGGCTCCAAGGAGGGCATCCATGATGGCATGAAGCAGCACGTCGGCGTCGGAGTGGCCCAGGAGCCCTCCGGTGTCGGAAATCTTAAGGCCCCCCAGGTAGAGGGGTCGACTGTCATCGAACCGGTGGATGTCGTAGCCCTGGCCCACCCGGAAGGGGCAGCGGTCTTTCCGGAGCATCTGCCCCAGCCGCTCCATGTCTTCGGGGGTGGTGACTTTGAAGAACCGTTCCTTCCCCGGAATGAGCTGCACCGGCACCCCCAGTTTTTCAAGCACCGACGCATCGTCGGTGAAGGTGCCGCCTTTAGCGAGGAAATCTACGGCCCGCTGGAACAGGTCCGTCAGGGCGCCCTGCGGGGTCTGGGCCCGGAAAAGGGTGCTCCGTTCCGGCGTTTCCACGATATGTCCCTCCTCCACCTTCTTGATGGTGTCGATGCAGGGCACCCCCACCGCCACGGCAGGGTTTTCATCGGAAATGGCCCGGAAGGCCTCATCGATGGTTTCCCCATCCACCAACGGCCTGGCGCCGTCGTGGACCAGGACCTTGTCGGAATTCCTGGACACCAGGGAGAATCCGTTCTTCACGGACCCCGCCCGGTCTTCTCCGCCCTTGGCGAAGAGTACTTTCACCCTGTGGGGAATGGAAGAAACGATGGACTCAAAAACGGGCCGCTCCTCGGGCTTCGTCACGATGACCAGTTCCGAAAGGAGATGGCTCTTGAATACGTTTCTCAGGGTGTAGTAAATCAAAGGGTGGCCTTCGCAGGTAAGGAGGAGCTTGTTCAGGGATGCCTGCATGCGGCTCCCGCTCCCTGCGGCCACCAGTATAAGACTATTGATCATTGTCATCCAGCTTTGCAAAAATCATTTTTCCTGCGGAGGTCTGCAGGACAGACGTAATAATGACGGGCACTTCCTTGCCGATGGCATGGCTGCCGTTTTCCACCACGATCATGGTGCCGTCTTCCAGGTACGCCACGCCCTGGTCTTCTTCCTTCCCCTGCTTCACGAGCTGCACGAAGAGCTGCTCCCCAGGGATTACCGCCGGCTTCAGGGCAATGGCCAGGTCATTGATATTGAGGACGCTCACCCCCTGGAGCTCTGCCACCTTGTTCAGGTTGTAATCGTTGGTGACGATTTTGTACCCCTTCTGCCGGGCCAGCTTCACCAGCTTCGAATCCACTTCCGTCATGTCTTCGAAATCATCGGTGATGATGTGGAAATCTTTGCTGTTCTTCTTGATGTGGTTCAGGATATCGAGACCCCGGCGGCCCCGGTTCCGCTTCAGCACGTCGGAGCTGTCGGCAATCTTCTGGAGTTCCTCCAGCACGAATACCGGCACATAGAGAGGCCCTTCCAGGAAGCCGGTCTTATAGATATCTGCGATACGGCCATCGATGATGATGTTCGTATCCAGCAGCTTTCCTTCCTTCTTTGCCTTCCCCTTCTTCCGGTCCGTTTCCGCATGGAGATGGAGCCAGCTGGCCATTTCCGATTTCTTGGAAACCGCCAGGTGCATGCCCAGGTAGCCCAGGATAATGCTCAGGGCCACGGATACGTAGGGTCCGATGTAGGGCACACTGATGAAGGCCAGGCCCACCAGGTTCGCAATGATGAGGCCCAGGAACAGGCCCAGGGTGCCGGCGATGAGGTCCTGCACCGACATGGAAGCCAGGGACTTTTCCACCTTCGACGTGAAGGCGAACAGGCACCGGTTCAGGTACGGCGAAACGAAGCAGCCGAAAATAGCGCCCAATATGCCGCCAAGAAGCATGGCGCCCAGGGACATAAAGGTGACGCCAAGAATGGTCTCCGTCAGAATCGAATTCGGCAGGAGCGCAGCCAGTACAGTCTCTCCCTGTCTGGATAAAACGATACCAAGAACAGTAAAGAGCAATATGAATATTCCTCTTAATATTTTTTCCGGCATCTTACAATTCCTCTGTTATAAATCCCATTTAAAGAAAATCATCCAATCTCAATGATAGTAACTATAAAAATCCAAGCCTCCACGAGGGCAGGATAATGTAAACGCTTTTTCATCATTTAATTATACCAAATCGGATAACTATTTTATACAGGAATTATGAAATTTTTATGAATATTGTGGACATAGGAAGGTGGCGTGCGAACGGGCGGGGGCTTTGAGCCTTCAGCCTTGAGCTGGACAGGCCCCTTGGGCCGGATGACAGGTGGCTGGGTTTTCGGCCACAATGGCGGGGGCTTCCAGCTTCTAGCGGCTAGCTTTCAGGAAAGCCGGTCAGCCAGCGGCGCATCCATCCCATCTGTACCCATGAATCCATCCTGCGGCTTTGCCGCGCCCCTTCTCTAAGGGGCTGCATGTTTGGGGATGTCTCACAAGGAGCGTCAACCCTTCGATCGAGGCTTTCGGTAATCAAGTGCCCCCTTAGAGATGGAGGTCCTGCATAGGACCTCCAAGTTTGGCCTGAATACAAAAGGCGCTTAGCCTGCCCATCAAAGCGCCTTCCTTTTAGGCCAAACGGGGGCAGGCCAAAGGCCAGGGGATGGATGCGCCGCAGGCTGATTCTATGCGGCGCCAGCCGCGAATGAGTAGTCCCCCTTTTTCAAAGGGGGATGTCACGAAGTGACAGAGGGATTCTGGTGGGTTTGCGGCGAAGCCGCGGGGCCTCAATTCTCTTCACTCAAATCTCAATTCTTCTTGAACCCCCCGTCACAGTCATCTACCAGGGAGATCTCTCGACTCATCGAAGCTGTAGCTATTCTTATCAGTAGAATCACTTAGCATTCTTCCTCCGCTCGAGATGACGGTTTGGTGGTAGTGTCACATCGTGCGGTGAAACCACTGAGGGGCAGCCTCCTTCCCTGGGAAGGCGAGGTGTCCTGCATAGGACCCTCGAGCCGGGCCCAAGTTGGCGTCTATACTGCACAATAAGACGCCTTCCTTTCAGGGCTCGGCGGTGGCTGCGAAGCAGACGGAGGTTAGCTGTTGGATGCGCCGCAGGCTGATTTTATGCGGCGCTAGCCGCCAATGAAAAGTTCCCCTTTTTCAAAGGGGGATGTCACGAAGCGACAGAGGGATTCCGGTGGGTTTGCGGCGAAGCCGCTGGACCGGGGCTTTCAACTCTCTTTCCTCAACTCTTTCTTTGAACCCCCGTCACAGTCATTCACCAGAGAGATCTCTCGACTCCTCGAAGCTGTAGCTCAAGAATAGATTTGAGAGTTGAGTGAAGAGAGTTGAGATCCAGCAGCTTCGCTGCAATCAAGTATCATAAGGCGGCGCTATATGAATTGTGCGCCGCCACCTTCCCTTCAGTCACCTCAGACACCTTAGTCCCCTCAGCCACTTTCCCCTGCCCCATAGCGTTGTAACACCGTCATAGTCATTTACGAGAGAGATCTCTCGACTCATCGAAGCTTTAGCTATTCTTATCAGTAGAGTCACTTAGCATTCTTCCTCCGCTCGAGATGACGGTTTGGGGGTAGTGTCAGGTAGTGCAGTGAATGAGCTAACCGTTAGCCTCCTTCCCAGGGAAGGCGAGGGTCCTGTATAGGACCCTCGAGCCGGGCCCAAGTTGATCGGCCAGCCGCCAAAAGGAAAGCGCTTTGATGTGCAGCAAAAGCGCCAACTTGCGGCTGGCTTGCAGGTCCTATGCAGGACCTGCACACCTTTACTGCACATTAAAGCGCCTTCCTTTCAGGGCCCGGCGGTGGCGCCGAAGGCGACGGAGGTTAGCTGATGGATGCGCCGCAGGCTGATTCTTTGCGGCGGAGCCGCTGATTCCCCTTATGCCCCCGGTGCGAAGCACCCACAACCTGGTTGGCGAGCGCAGCGATGCCAACCCACCACCCTTATGAACCATCCACCGGTCTGGGGCATCAGTCATCCCGCATATCCCGCGGCGAAAGCCGCTGGCGTGTATCATAAGGCGGCGCTATATGAATTGTGCGCCGCCACCACCCCCTCAGCCACCTCAGCCACTTTTCACCGTCCCATGGCGTTGTAACCCCGTCACAGTCATTTACCAGGGAGATCTCTCGACTCATCGTAGCTGTAGCTATTCTTGACTGCAGCATCACTACTCCGCTTACCACCGCTCGAGATGCAGCAGTCCTGCAGAGGACTGCTGAGCCGGGCCCAAGTTGGCGCTTTTTCTGCACACCAAAGCGCCTTCCTTTTAGGGCCCGGCCGACCGGGGTATGGGTAGTGTCGATTGGAATGGCGACGAAGTTGCGAATGTACTCGATGTCGATCTCGGCCTCGATCTCACAAGTGCCTCCCCCTCAGCCACCTTAGCCACCTGGTGTTAGCACGACGTCCAGCCATATAACTTAAAAAGCAGCGCCCAAGGGCGCCGCTTTTCCATCAGTTCGTCTTGATATCTCCCTGGTCCCTTGTTTCCGCTCCTTCGGCGGGGCTGGGGTAGAAGTACATGATCCGGTCCGGGCGGAACATGTTGGTTGCCAGCCGTTTGGCGAGGATCGGGGTCATGGCCTGTTCGAAGTCCACCACGTCTCTTGGGGAAAGGATAGTGTCTTCCACCAGTACGATGATCACCGGGTTCACTTCCGGTGCGTTTTCCGGTACTTCGCTCCGGTCCAGGGGAATGCTGAATATGAGCCGTACGGTGGCCACATACTGTTCTTTGTAATCAAAAATCGTACCGCGGTACGTATTTTCCCAGAGTGTCCGCATCAGGTCGATGCGGTAGGGATCCTGTTTCAGTTCATCTGCCATACAAATAACCTCCCATGGGAGCTTACAGCTCCTTAATGTATCAGTATTATTCTACCCCAAGGGCCGGGTAAGGGGAAGAGGGAGGATAGGAAACGGTATGTGTCAAGGTTTTCTCGGTACTTTATTTGACAGTCGACGTTATCAGGTTT
>ERZ791746.2259-NODE-2259-length-11234-cov-2.168709_pt1 | contig 11234 bp, 10 predicted proteins | sample MGYA00510038_ERZ791746 | MGnify/ENA primary metagenome ERZ791746 (study PRJEB30046, sample SAMN00792018) | human gut metagenome | study: EMG produced TPA metagenomics assembly of the A metagenome-wide association study of gut microbiota in type 2...
CTTCCGAATTTCAGAAGATGATTGCCACAGGCGAACTGATCGAATATGCGCAGTACGTGGGTAACTATTACGGCACACCGCGCCGCTATGTGGAAGAACAGCTTGAAGCCGGTAAGAATATCATCCTTGAAATTGAGATACAGGGAGCTTTTAATATTAAAAAGATGTTTCCTGATGCAGTGCTGATGTTTTTAATGCCGCCGACTGCGGCAGAGCTTGAAAACCGTCTGCGTGGCAGGGGAACAGAAGACGAAGCCACGATTAAAGCGCGTCTTGCCCGTGCGACACAGGAAGCGGAAGGCGTTGAAGGGTATGACTATATTGTTATCAATGATACGGTCGATGCCTGTACACAGCGTATCCACGAAATTGTTACCAGTGAGAAGATGAAAGCTTCCCACAACCTGACTCTGATTGAAGACATCAGAGAAGACTTAAAAATCTATGCAAAAGGAGAATAAACCATGATACATCCATCGTATTCAGAATTAATGAACGTTATCAACAGCGAGGTAGAAGAAGGCGAACAGCCGTTAGTACAGAGCCGCTATTCAATTGTAAAGGCTGCTGCTACCCGTGCAAAGCAGATTATTGATTCCAGAGCCATTGAAGAAAAACTTTTGAAAATGCCTGAAAAGGATAAGGATAAGGTCAGTGAACCGGTACTTTCCGATGACGAAGAATTCCGTTTAAAGCTCGGTGAGCCGACTATTCCGAAGTCAAGCAACATGAAGCCTTTATCAATCGCCGTAGAAGAACTCTACGAAGGCAAGGTAAAGATTGTAAACAACGCAAACGACATCAGCGAAGATGAATAAAGCCAATATAAAATAATGCACTGTGGCAGATATATTTTATATATTTTGTAAACGGTGCGGATTATTTTTAAATGATGCCTGGGATATGTTCCGATATGTGAGTGTATCTCAGGCTTTCTTTTATTTTATTCATTGGCGGCGCATTGTCAGTGGCAAATATAGGTATTGCAATCAGATTTAGCACCAATATTGTCATTAGTGGCGTTAGTTCGCATTTTATACTATAATTGTATATTAAATATTTCAGATAAAATAAAAAGGAGTTGTGTCCTATGAGCGGAAAATATAATGAATCAAATCAGTCTATCAGTTGTTCTGTCTGTAAGCAGTGCGGCGGCTGTCAGTACGTTGATATTCCTTACGAAAAGGAATTAAAGAAAAAAAGTGCCTATTTAAAACAGCTTTTTGAAGGGATCTGCACCGTTGGAGAAGTACACGGTATGTATCGTCCTGCATTTTACCGCAACAAAGTACATGCCGTTGTCGGTCTTGACAAGCAGAAAGGCATTGTGACCGGAACTTATGCGGAAGGCACACACCGCCTTGTCCCGGTCGATGTCTGTATGATTGAAGACCAGAAGGCTGACAGCATTATTGCAACACTGCGCGAACTGTTTGCTTCCTTTAAATATGTACCGTACAACGAAGATACGCACCGTGGATTTATGCGCCACATTTTAATCCGCCGCGGATTTTCCACGAAAGAAATGATGGTTGTCTTGGTGACCGCCGACAATAAATTTCCGTCCAAAAATAATTTTCTCAAGGCACTGCTTGAAAAGCACCCGGACATTACAACCGTTGTGCAGAATATCAACGATTACTCTACAAGCATGGTTCTTGGCAAAGCCAATAAGGTTTTATATGGAAAAGGTTATATTGAGGACGTGCTGTGCGGCTGCCGCTTCCGTATCAGCCCGGAATCTTTTTATCAAATTAATCCGTCACAGACCGAAAAGCTGTACAAAACGGCTATCAGGCTGGGCGGCATTACAAAAAATGATGTGGTCATTGATGCGTACTGCGGCATCGGAACGATTGGCATCGCGCTGTCTTCCCATGCCAAAAAGGTTATCGGCGTAGAGTTAAATCCGCAGGCGATCAAGGATGCACAAACCAATGCCGATTTAAACCACATTAAAAATATCCAGTTTGTCAATGAAGATGCCGGTGACTTTTTAGTCCGCTACGCCGAGGGCGGCAGGGCAGACATTGTCATCATGGACCCGCCAAGAAGCGGCTCTACTCCGGAATTTTTACAGTCCCTTCTGCAAATCAAGCCGAAACGCATCGTCTACATTTCCTGCAACCCGGAAACACAGGTACGCGATGTGTGCGTACTGCAAAAGGGCGGTTATAAGGTGGAAAAATGCGAGGGGTATGATATGTTTCCACATACTTTTCATATCGAAAATGTAGTTTTGATGACATTAAAATAAAATTAGAAATGAATACGATATCCCTATCGAGGAGAACTTCAGAAAGGATGTGAGTGTTATGTGTAACTTGAGTCAGGGAATTGAAGAAAAGGGGATTGCTATGGCTACAGATAAGGATATCGAAGAAGTGAAAGCGATTATTGCAGGGAAAGAACCTGCACTTGTATAAAATTATATGAGAACAGGAGCCTTTGAGTTTAATGACTTGGAGGCTTTTGTTCTGTAAATATTAAAAAAATAATGGAAATAGTAAATTATTAAATAGAAATAGCAAAAAAGGACACCTCCCATGAAACTCATCTTATCCGGCGACACACACGGAACATTTGACCTTGATAAAATTATAACATTTTTTCAAAAACAGAATACAACTTACACAAAAGAAGATTATCTCATAATCTGCGGAGATACCGGCATTTGCGGGTACTCTGAAAAAGAAGAAACCAAAGTCAGGCACATTTTAAGAAATCTTCCGGTTACAACGCTTTTTATAGACGGAAACCATGAAGATTTTAAAAAATTAAATGCCTTTCCGGTTGAAAAATGGCATGGCGGCAATGTCCATTTTATTGAAAAAGATATTATTCATCTGATGCGCGGACAGATTTTTAATTTAGGCGGCATTACATTTTTTACTTTTGGCGGGGCATACAGCCCTGACAGAGCATATCGGGAGGAGGGTATTTCATGGTTTCCAGAAGAACTTCCCTCCCGGCAGGAATATTTAGAAGGCTGGGAAAATTTGAAAAAATCGGGTTTTAAGGTCGACTATATTCTTACCCATACCGCACCCCAAAACATTATTTCCAAAATGGGATATAAAGATTTACCCGGTCACAACGAAGAAGCCCCTTTAAGAGAATTTTTACAACAGGTAGCCGACCATACTGATTTTAAGGCATGGTACTTTGGACATTTTCATAAAGATTGCAAAATAGCGGATTCTTTTTTCTGTTTATATGATATACTTTCATTAATACAGAGGTAATTACGAATTCAAGAAGATAAGTTGGCGTGCGCACAGAATGCCCTTCCAGAGAAATGCGAACAGTTATCTTATCCTGATTTTTTGAATCAGCGTAGAATTTTGATTGTCCAAATCGTAATGAAAGCATATGAAAAATTGTGTAAATAGAGAAATTCAATTTTTTATTGAGAGAATGTTTGAAATGTTGTATTAGTTTGAGCTGAAGGAGGAAATTCAATTTGAAAAAGAAAAAAGATGAAGTAACAATCCGTTCCAGCGCAGCAGAATATCTGACCTATGTTGCTTCCATTGGTGACCAGCAGGACAGCATTGAGATGCGCTACGAGAATGAAAATATATGGCTGACACAGAAGATGATGGCCACATTGTACGATGTAGGAACAAATACAATTAATTATCATATTAAAAAGATATTCGAGGATAGTGAGCTACAGGAAGATTCAGTTATTCGAAAATTTCGAATAACTGCTCCTGACGGGAAAAGCTACAATACAAATCACTATTCCTTGGAGATGATTATTGCCGTAGGTTTCAAGGTCAATTCTGAGCGTGCGGTACAGTTCCGTAAATGGGTGAATCAAATTGCGAAGGATTATACTATCAAGGGCTGGGTTATAGATGACGAACGTCTGAAAAACGGCGGTTCTGTACTTACAACTGAATACTTTGACCGTTTACTTGAACAGATTCGTGAAATCCGCCTGTCAGAGCGCAGATTTTATCAGAAAATAACTGACATTTATGCTACGGCACTTGACTATGACCGCACAGCCAGAACAACCAAGCAGTTCTTTGCTAAGGTGCAGAATAAAATGCATTATGCGGTACACGGACATACGGCAGCAGAACTGATTTATGAACGCGCTGATGCGGAAAAACCTCATATGGGACTTACCACATGGGCAACAGCACCGGAGGGTAAAATTGTAAAAAGTGATGTAAGCATTGCAAAGAATTATCTTACTGATAAAGAAATGCGTTCATTAGAGCGTATTGTATCTGCTTACCTAGATTTGGCAGAAGACCGTGCAGAACGCCACATTCCGATGACAATGGAGGACTGGTCAAAGCGTCTGGATTTATTCCTGATGGCGGATGACAGAGAAGTTCTTCAAGATGCAGGGAAAATCACAGCGGAGATTGCCAAGGCAAAAGCTGAAACGGAATTTGAAAAATACCGTGTGATTCAGGACAGATTATTTATGTCCGATTTTGATAAGTACATACTGGAATTAGAAGAAAACGTAAAGAAATGATGTCTGTTTCTGTGCGTATGCGTACAATTAATCAACAAATTTTTAAAATAAGAGGACAAACATGACCAGAAAATATACAGAATCCGAAATCAGAGATATCATTGCTGACAATTTACAATGTATTGAACCCGGCATGGTATTAATAGATACAGAACATTATCTGCCGAATTATAAAGGAACAAAAGGCTTTGTTGATATTCTGGCAAAAGACTGCAAAGATCATCTGACGGTTATAGAAGTAAAGAAAAGTAATTCTACTGCGCGGGAAGCAATCCATGAAGTTTTTAAATATCTAGAAGGTGTAAAAATAAACAAAGGACTGCGGGACGATGAAATCCGTTTACTGATTTTGTCTACCGAGTGGGATGAGCTGCTCATTCCTTTTTCTTCTCTTTGTCAGAACAGTACCGTTAATATCGAGGGGTATCGTATTCAGGTATCTGAAAATCGTACACTGTCATCTGTAAAAAGAGTACAGCCTATTATGCACAATCATGAACGTCTGTTTTGTGAACATCATATGCTGCGTGCATATACTACAGAACAGAAATTACAACAGGCAATCCAGGAACATATTACATCTTTTGAAACAAAAGGAATTTATGATTACGTTCTTGTTATATTAAAAGCACCAAAAAATCATAGAGAAAAAGAGCTTGCTGCCATGGAAATGCCCTACGTCGGCTACTCTCAGGAAGATAGAGCCTATATGTCAACCCACAACCATGAACACTATCCCGACTATAAATTTATTATTTATTCTGCAAGCCAGTTACAATCTGAAGATATTTACTGGGATATATTAAAAAAAGATGCTGACATCTATTCAAACGTATCAGAATTTTTTACAGAAGATTCTGACGAAGAAGATTATCTGTCAGACCTTCATGATTATGCAATAAATTCTGTTGCCCCTGTTCCGTCCTGTGATACTGAAGATATCGGTTATGCCGCAAAATTACAGAATTATATTTATAACCAGAACTGGACGGTTGAAAAAATTATCAGAGGAAAAATCTTTAACAATGAATTTTTATCGGACGAAACCATTTTGGACGAATTGTGTGGTGCACGAGGCGGTACGCGCCAAAAATATTTATTGGAATTTGATTCGGAAAATATTACTGCACTGAAAAAAATGAAAAGAGAAGTCAGTTATTGTTTACAGGATAACAAGCAATGGAAAGTACCTGTTACAACCATTCTTGATACGCTGATAGACGAATGTGATAAAAAATCATTTAAAGGGAAGATATATATTTATAATCCTATGCATACCTTATACACGCTTTATCTGACATAATAATATTATGAATTGGGCACCTTGTTTTTTCATTGTCGTGGAATATCCGGATCAGACGGACGTATATTTTGGCGAAATGAAACATACCGGAAATATTCAGGATTTTGATATTGTTATAGAAAAATATTTTGGAAAAACATTATGGGATTTAGCGTTTTCATTGACATGGGGTGGTTACCTGCCAAATGATGTACAAATTGCAAAGGATTTAGGACTGGGTTACGGTGTATATAAAACAAGCAATATCTATGGCAAATCAACGCATTATGAATATTTAGATTATGAATTTACAGAATGTGATGAAATTTCCTCAATGAAAGCTCTTACAGAATATTTTACCCAAAACATCAGTGTAATAAACCGAATCGTTGACCTGTTTGAAAAGGACATGCCTGCCAAAGGATATACTTTCATCTGATGTTTCATTGAAAATCATTATATGCTATACTTTCCTTAATCACAACATTTTTAAGGAGGTCACTATGAACATCGAACAGGCAGTAGAGCTTATTTACACAGGTCTGGTAAGTGAAGAATCGGTTCCGGTTAAATTACGGGCATACCATGAACTCGACCGGGAACTGCTTGCACAGGTGCAGGAAGCACTGGATTTTGCAATAGAGTATTACAAGGGAGAGCCGTTGATTCCTAAAAAACTGGCGGCGGCACTGGTTGATATTTACGGTGCTTTTTACTTTAACAGCGGTTTTAGTGAAAATGAACTGCGCGAGCTTGAAGATATCGGAATGGATTTACAGGAAAAATCCATAGAACTTTTTGAAGACTAAACAAACCCGAGGTAAAACAAAATCATGGGACAGACAGATTTATTTGGAACAGAAAAAATCAGCAAAATACTTTTAAAACTGGCGCCACCGGTCATGCTCGCCCAGCTGATACAGGCGCTCTACAACATCATTGACAGCCTGTTTGTCGGCAGATACTCCGATTCGGGACTGACGGCACTGTCAATTATCTACCCGCTCCAGCTTTTAATGATTGCCCTTGCCGTGGGAACTGGGGTGGGCATTAACACGGTTATGGCGGCAAAGCTGGGTGTCGGCAATGAAAAAGAAGCCGATGAGTATGCCGGTGTCGGCACGCCGTTAGCAGGCTTTATGTGGCTTTTATTTGCGGTCATCTGCTGGTTTGCCATGCCGTTTTACGCAAAAATGTCAACCAATTCCGAAGTCATCATTCACGATGTCATCGTATACGGACGTATTGTGTGTGTATTCAGTTTCGGACTGTTTCTGGAAAGTATCTGGACAAAGGTTCTGCAATCCTGCGGCGATATGAAAACGCCGATGACAGCGCAGATTATAGGAGCGATTACGAATATCGTGTTAGACCCACTGCTGATTTTCGGTATGTTCGGATTTCCGAAAATGGGCATTGCGGGCGCGGCGGTGGCGACAGTATCCGGACAGATTATGGCTGCACTGATTGTCATGAAAAAAGGCTTTCGCAAATCCCCGCACAGACAGGTTTACCCACACCACATTGCCAAAATCTTCCAGCTGGGTATTCCGAATATTCTTATGCAGTCGGCGTATACCTTTTACATACTGGGATTGAATCTGATTCTTGCAACCTTTTCAGACCAGGCAGTAACCGCACTGGGACTTTACTATAAATGGCAGACCTTTTTCTTTATCCCGCTCGGCGCAATGCAGACCTGCATTGTTCCTGTTATCAGCTACAATTATGCGGCAAGAAATATTGAGCGCTGTAAAAAGACCCTGTCGGCTTCCATTGTGTTCGGAATGTCCCTTATGGCACTGGGAACACTATGCTTTGTCTGTATTCCTTCACAAATGCTGCGGGTATTTACTTCCGATGAACTGGTTATTGCTATCGGACGGGTCGGCTTCCGCTTTGTCGGCATCAGCTTTCTGCCAATGGTCACTTCATTGATATTCCCGGTATTTTTTCAGGCGGTGGGTTCAAGCCTTAAAAGTTCACTGCTTACTGTTATCCGCACCGTGGTATTATTTGTTCCGCTGGCATATTTATTTTCCAGATTCGGATTAAACTGGTTCTGGCTGACTTATCCGGTGACGGAAGTTATCACCAGCCTTACCGGGGCTTATTTTTACCGTCAATTCTTAAACAAGGATTATGTACGGGAAACTGAGGCTTCTGGCGGTAAAAACATCACAGATGTCACCGCCGCCACACATATCTCAGCCGCCACAGCTGGCGCAGACAATACAGGCAGTCATGACAATATCGATAATCTTGACAATCCTGATATTGCCTTAAAGCCTTCCAAACCCGGCGTCATTATCACGATTGCAAGAGAGCATGGCTCATCGGGCAAGCAGATTGGAAAATGTGTCGCCAATGCCTTAGGCATTCCTTTCTATTATAAAGAAATGATTACGCTGGCGGCAAAAGAGAGTGGACTAAATCGCGAATTCATTTCCGATATTCACAAAAATTCGCCGGATATCATGCGTGATTTATATCTGAGTTCCAATGCAGTGCAATACGCGATTAAAGCACAGGATGCCATTATCCGTGAAATTGCGGAAAACGGCTCCTGTGTCATTGTCGGCAGGGCAGCAGATTATATTTTAAAAGATTACGACAATGTTGTCCGCATATTTATCCATGCGCCGCAGGATTACAGAATTCAAAGAGTTATGGATGTATACGGCGACACGCCAAAAGAAGCAAGGGTGAATATTGAGCGTTCCGATAAGGCAAGGGCTTCATATTATGAGCATATTTCCGGCACACACTGGGGTGATGCAAGAAATTATGAATTAACGGTCGATTCCTCTGACGGTGTTGAAAAAACGGCACAATTCATTGTCCGGTATATCACAGGACACACACAGACAGATTCCGCCGTATAAAGTGTAAAATCAGCCACACGGATTAAACATTACCGGTTGCCAATCTCCTGTTAAAATGATATCATACTTTGTGGATTATTTATCAATACTATTTTAACAGCAGGAGAATTCTATGAACAACTCAAATGAACCCATTTATGACGCACGTAAGCTCGGCATTCCGAAAATGCTGATTCTCGGAATCCAGCATATGTTTGCGATGTTCGGTGCTACAATTCTGGTACCGATTCTTGTGGCAGGCTATTTTAAAGATGCCTGCGGTGAACCTTTGACAAGAGGTCTTACCGTTTCTGTTACTTTATTTTGTGCAGGCTTTGGCACACTGATTTTCCATCTTTGTTCCAAATTGAAAGTGCCTGCGTTTTTAGGCTCGTCCTTTGCATTTTTAGGCGGATTTTATACCGTTGCCAACTTAAAAAACGGTATTTATGCGACCATGAATGTCAATGATAAAGCGGCTTATGCCTGCGGCGGTATTGTTGTTGCCGGACTTTTATATCTGGCGGTGGCGCTGATATTCAAACTGGTCGGTGTCAACCGTGTCATGAAATTTTTACCGCCGGTTGTAACCGGTCCGATTATCATCTGCATCGGTTTATCCCTTGCACCGTCAGCTATTTCAAATGCTTCAACCAACTGGTGGATTGCATTTACGGCATTAGCGGTGATTATCATTTTCTGGGGAAAAGGCATGTTTAAGATTATCCCGATTCTCATGGGTGTTTTGATTTCCTATGGGCTTGCGGTGATTTTAAATGCCTGCGGTATCACAAATCCTGATGGCACAGCGATTTTAGATTTTGCATCTGTATCGGGCGCCGGCTGGATTGGACTGCCTCAGTTCCAGATTTGCAAATTTGACATCACAGCCATTCTTGTTATGGCACCGATTGCCATTGCAACGATGATGGAACATGTAGGAGATATGTCCGCCATTTCCGCTACAGTCGGAGAAAATTTTATTGAAGAACCAGGTCTGCACCGTACCTTAATGGGTGACGGACTTGCAACCGCATTTGCCGGATTCCTCGGCGGACCTGCCAACACGACATACGGTGAAAATACCGGCGTTCTTGAACTTTCCAAAGTTTATGACCCGCGTGTTATCCGTATTGCGGCATGTTTTTCAATTGTATTGTCCTTTATTCCGAAGTTTTCGGCAATTATTTCAACAATGCCTGCGGCAATTATCGGCGGTGTGTCATTCATGCTCTACGGTATGATTTCCGCTATCGGTGTGAGAAATGTCGTTGAAAATAAGGTAGACCTAACAAAGTCCAGAAACTTAATTATTGCCGGTGTCATCTTTGTCTGCGGACTTGGATTTTCAGACGGCTTGACCTTTACTGTCTTTGGCACTTCAATTACACTGACAGCCCTTGCCGTAGCTGCGATTGCAGGTATTTTCCTCAATGCCGTTTTACCGGGAAATGATTACCAGTTCGGTAAAAATCCGGAGGGGGACAGAAGCCGCGGGGTCTATGTTGCAAACAGCGACAGCGAAGATGAAGCAGAGTAATAAAAAAGATAAAAATGCCGCATTGACGGCGGAATGGAGATTTTTATGAATAAAATGGAAAATGTAACTATTTTTGAACACCCTTTAATCCAGCACAAGATTTCAATCTTACGTGACAAGAGAACCGGCACAAACGAATTTCGTCAGTTAGTTGATGAAATTGCCATGCTGGAAGGCTTTGTAGCGCTTTCAGATTTGCCGGTAGAAGACGTAGAAGTCGAAACGCCGATTGAAACCTGCATGACACCGATGATTGCCGGAAGAAAACTTGCCGTTGTGCCGATTCTTCGTGCCGGACTTGGTATGGTTTCCGGTATTTTAGCGTTAGTTCCGTCCGCAAAGGTCGGACACATCGGTATGTACCGTGACGAAGAAACTCACGAACCGCAGGAATATTACTGCAAACTGCCGGACCCGATTGCCGAAAGAACGATTGTTGTGTGTGATCCGATGTTAGCAACAGGCGGTTCTGCGATTGATGCGATTAACCAGATTAAAAAACACGGCGGCAAAAACATTAAGTTCATGTGCATTATTGCAGCTCCTGAAGGACTCGAAAGACTGCACAGGGAACATCCGGATATCCAGATTTATGTCGGTGCATTAGACAGACAGTTAAACGAAAATGCATACATCTGTCCGGGACTTGGCGATGCAGGCGACAGAATCTTTGGAACAAAATAAGAAATTCTTAAGAAATAAATTGGCTTCAGGTATTGTAATTAAATACATTTTTGCGTATAATCTGCATAGGTAGCAAAGTAATGGTTCACAAAAATGAAATGGAGAAGTACATGAACCCTGAAAATAGACCCATTAGAAGTATTTTTACAGTAATGTCAACTGCCATCCGTACACTCGAAAAGGAAGGACGGCTGACAATGGAGAAAAGCTATATACAGCACGGCTCGACATCTGTTTATGAACATAGTGTAAAAGTAGCTTATACAAGTTTGTATTTTGCAAGACGTTTCCGGCTGAATATTGATGAAAAGTCACTGATCCGCGGTGCATTGCTTCATGATTACTTTCTTTATGACTGGCATG
>ERZ791746.2266-NODE-2266-length-11205-cov-10.395695_pt1 | contig 11205 bp, 8 predicted proteins | sample MGYA00510038_ERZ791746 | MGnify/ENA primary metagenome ERZ791746 (study PRJEB30046, sample SAMN00792018) | human gut metagenome | study: EMG produced TPA metagenomics assembly of the A metagenome-wide association study of gut microbiota in type 2...
TTGTATATTATTATTAGTACTAGTATTTGAAACCTGAACATTATTATTTATTTTAGAAACATCATTGTTACTAATAGTATTCAAATTAACCTGATTATTATTAGAAGTACTATTCATATTTTGAATATTCATATTCATAGTATCATTAATATTAACACTCGGATTACTAATAACCGCATTCAAATTTCCTTGTGCTGCTCTATAACTACCACCATTAGGTGAATCTTGATTATTCATAAAATCACTCTCCATTTAGATAAAAAATTTAGGAAAATCCTAAATTTTATAATTTCCAATTACCATTTTGCATTTGAATATTTTGATTACTATTAACTTGATTACCATAAGGTATGTTATTAGTAGTATTCATTTGATTAGTCATTCCAGGATTTATACTAGAATTAGTATTAGGATTAAACTCAGGTACATTAGGAATATTAGTATTAACTGTATTAGGAATATCATTTTGAACATTAACTTGATTATTCATAGTGGGCATAACCTGAGGTTGAACATTAATATTAGGATTAACACTAGGAGTTGGAACTTCCATATTAGGAACAACATTATTTGGTTGTATATTATCTATTGGTACATTACCAACCATCATATTACCAGTAGGAATATTATTTACAGAACTAACATTTTGCATAACCGGTTGTACTTCACTCTGTATATTAGGAACTTGATTTTGAACTGGTATATTATTAACATCAAAATTATTAACAGGCTCCTGATTATATGAAGGAATATTACCAACATTTTGATTAGGTATACCATCTACAAAGTTAGGAATAACATTTCCTACATTTATATTATTATCGGGAATATTAACTTCAGGTATAGGATTAACACTAGCAACAGTAGGTTCTACTACTGGAGTAGGAATACTTTGAACATTATTATTCATATTATTATTCATAATAGGAGTACTCTCTACAGGTCTAGGTTCAAAATTATTTGTTTGTTCCATAGAAGGATTAAAGAATCCATTATTAACACTATTCATATCATTAACATTATTTATATTATTCATATTATTTGAAGCATTAACATTAAAACTATTATTCATACCCATAGAATTAATATCATTAATATTTCCCATCATATTCATATTCATTCCATTATCAATATGTTCATTATTATTATTATTAACACTATCTCTAAGTTTCTTTTTCTTTTTAGTATCTACTAAAAAGCCAACAACAGTAATAAGTAATATTACAATAACAACCACAAACCACACCCAATATTCAAGTAAAAAATCAACTACTATTTCCATTATTTATTTCCTCCCTATTTACTCTATACATAGAATAACATAATTTACTCTAAAAATCAATAATTTTAAAATTTTTCTGTAACATTTTTATCAATAAAACTAAGACTCTTCATTGATAAATCCAAAGATTCCTTATATTTTCCTCTTTTAAATAACTCCTCTGCCTTAGTAAGAGCTATATCTATTTCCTCATAACTACTTCTATAACGATTACCATAAATTATAATTTTTTCAGACATACTAGCAATCTTAATCATATCATTAGTCTTATTATATATTTTAAAAACCAAATCTCTAGCAGTATCTACCCTTATATTAAGTATCTTAATAACAATTGGTTTCCTATCTAATTCCTTAATAATTTCTCTAATAGCATCTTGTGCTTCAGTAAGTTCAATATAATAACTACTAGGTATTACTGGTATTTTATAATCTTTTAGTCTATATTTAGCTTTCTTAAGTAAGTTTTCAATCGTAGCAAGCTGTTCTCTTGCTCTTGTTTCATCATCTTTCATACTAGTAATTGATCTAAGTTGAAAATCCAAATCATCTTGTAATCTAGATAACTTAAGTGATAAACCATTTAATTCATCTACTAATTTAGAATAAGCAAATGTTTTCATTTTACCCTGATCAACTAATATTTTATAATCTTGATTAATTTTTTCTAAATTCTTATTAAGAATACTAAACTTATTAATATCTTCATCAGATAAATTATAATTATATTTAATATCATCTATCTGAAGATAAATATCCCTAACAACTTTATTAATATTATCTATCTTATAACTAAAATCTTTAATATTTTGTCTAAATAAATCCTTACATTCTTTTTCTTTATCAAAATCATTATATAATTCATTAAAATATTCAATAAAAGTTTTTAATTCTATTATAGATTCTCCTAATTCTAATTTCTTTAAATTTTCCATAATATTATCTATCTTATTTTTTATTTCTTTAATATTATATTCAACATTTAAATAATCAAGTGGATAACCATCTCTTTTCATACGATAATAGTAGGTTATAGCTTCATCAATTTTATTTGGTACTAATACAGTAGCCATTAATACTATTGTAGGAATATCTTCAAGTAATTTACCTAATTTAGTTATTTTATCATCAAGTAAATTTATTTTCTTCTCCACTGATACATAATCATTATTATCCATAGCTTTCTCAAACTTAGCAAATAAATCATCAATATTATCTATTTCTTTTTCTAAATAATCCGCTATTACACCATATTCTTTTTTTGATCTTTCAAATTTATTTTGATCTTCACGATATACTATTTTTAATTTAGTAATAAGAGCTCTATTTCTTTCTTCTGAATTAGTAATTAATTTAACTTCTTCAAGTAAATGATCTGTTTTCTTTTTCAAAGAATTTATTTCTATTTCAATATTTGTAATCTTTTTAACTGCTTGTTTATAATCTTTTCTATCAATCAAAAAATCAGCTTCTGATATTAAATCAGTAAGTTCAGGTATCTTTTCATCTCTAATTGTAGTAAAAGTATTATCCCAATCATCTAATTTATTTTTTAAATTATCTGTTTTTATAAGTTCTTTAACTTTAGTTATTTCACTAAGTACAGGTACTCCTATTAAATTATTTTTTCTTATATCTAGTTCTTCTATTTCCTTTTTATACTTCTTATTCTGATTTCTTTTTATAATAACAATCGTAACTATAATAAGTATTACAGCCAATATAAAGGCAGATATTGTAATTAAAAGAACACTATCCATTAATATCACCTTTCCTACTCATAATATATTCTACCACATTTTTTTATATTTTAAAATTGTTTTTGTAATAAAAATATTTTTTTTTAAAAAGTGTATATAAAAATCAAATATAAATATTGATATTTTTATAACTTTTTAGTATAATGTATACAAGAAGAGAAATTTATCCATAATAAAAATAGGTAACACCTAGTTCCAAAAGGTGTTCTCTCCATAAGTAGATTACGAAGCACCCCTGTGGTGCTTCTTTTGTCTATCTTCTACGAATCATATTATCTATATAGATAACAGTGATAAGAGCTATAAGGGCCCATGACAAAAACAAGATAAACCTAAGCTTATCTTGTCCATTCAAATTCAAAATCAAATATTTTAACAGTATCCCCATCCTGAATACCCATTTTTTCTAGTTCTTCATCAATCCCCATTCTTCTAAGTTTATTAGAAAATCTCTCATATGCTTCTTCAGTATTAAAGTTAGTCATTCTAAATAGCTTTTCAACAGCATCACCTTTAATAACATAAACATCTTTATCTTTAACAATAGTAAAAGGTTTTTCTTTCTTAAATTTATATAAAACATGACTTTCTACTACTTCATCATCATATAAATTAGTATCTTCAATTGATTTAGTAAGTTCAGATAATTTATTAATAACTTCATCTAAACCTTCATTAATTAAAGCAGTAACTTCAAAGATATTTTTATTTTTAATCTTCTTTTTAAATTCTTCTAAATTCTCTTTAGCCTTATCTCCATCCATCTTATTAGCTATAATAATCTCTTCTTTAGTTAAAAGTTTAGGACTAAAAGATTCTAATTCTTTTCTAATAGCAACATAATCATCATAAGGATCTCTACCTTCAGTACCAGCCATATCTATAACATGAGCAATTATCTTAGTTCTCTCAACATGTTTTAAAAATTTATGTCCTAAACCTACTCCTTCACTAGCTCCTTCAATTAAACCAGGAAGATCCGCTACTACGAAAGTATTATCTTTAGTCTTAACTACTCCTAGATTAGGAGATAAAGTAGTAAAATGATAATCTGCTATTTTAGGATTAGCATTAGATATCATAGAAAGAATAGTACTCTTACCAACCGAAGGCATACCAACTAGTCCAACATCTGCAATCATACGAAGCTCAACTTTAATATTTCTAACTTCACCAGGTTCTCCATTCTCGGCATACGATGGACAAGGATTATTCCGAGAAGATAAACTTACATTACCTCTACCTCCTCTACCACCATAAGCAATCGTAGCCATTTCACCATTTCTAGTAAGATCCGCTATTACAACACCAGTATCAGCATCTTTAACCGTAGTCCCAACCGGTACTTTTACTATTAAATCTTCACTATTACTACCATATTTATTTTTACCTTCACCATTTTCCCCATTATTTCCTTTAATTTTCTTCTGATATCTTAAATCTATTAATGTTTTTAATCCTTCATCAGCTTTAAAGATAATATCTGCTCCTTTACCACCATTACCACCAAATGGTCCTCCCATTGGTACACAAGCTTCTCTTCTATAAGCCATACAACCATTACCACCATTACCAGCTTGAACATTAATTAATACCTCATCTACAAACATATTATCATCTTCCTTCATACTTAACTTTGAATATTACTACAAGTACTAATATAATCATTAAAGCTATATAAATACCACTTACCCATAATATTCTAAGATAATTTATTTTCTTTTTTTCTTTTTTCATTTTTTACCTCTTTTATCTTTATTATTATTTTATCAAATAATTCACTTAAAAAATCAATTATATAAGTATCAACAAAGGCAAGTAACAAAATAAAAACAATACTTACTATACCAAATTTTGAAACTAAAAACAAGTCAGGAAGCAAAATTAATAGTTCAAAAAAGGAAATTGTACAAAATATTAGTAATATTTTACGCCATAAATTAAGTGGTTTACATATTGTATATAAAAGTCTTAACGTAATAAAACCAGTTAACGTTACTACTACTAAACGATAATTCTCAAAGTTTTTATTAAATATTGTACAAAACATTATTATAATAAAGATATTTAACACAACAGTTATTCCATTAGGTACAGCATTTCTAAATACTTTAGCGATAAAATCTTTATCTACTTTATTATAATTAGGTTCTAAAGCTAAAAAGAATGACGGTATACCTACACATACTGAACTAATTAAAGATAATTGAATTGGATAAAAAGGATATTCATGAGATAATCCAATCGATAAAAAACATAACAAAAATGAATATGTTGTCTTTATTAAATACATTGAAGCTACTCTCTCAATATTATTTACTACCCTTCTACCCTCATTAACAATACTAGGAAGTACACTAAAGTCATCAGTTTTTAAAACAACATCAGCAACACTTCTAGCAGCACTAACTCCACTACCAAGAGCAATACCACAATCAGCCTCTTTTAAAGCAAGAATATCATTAACACCATCTCCTATCATACCAACAGTATTATTTTCTTTCAAAGCCTTAATAACCATTTGTTTATGCATAGGAGTCATTCTACCAAAGATTGTTTTCTCTTTTACTACTTCTACTAACTCATTATAATCTTTAGGTAAATCTTTTCCTTCAATATATCTATCATAACCTTCAAAGTCCAGTTGTCTTAATATATTAGATACAGTACTGGGATTATCTCCAGATATTATTTTAATTTCTACTTGTTGCTCTTTAAAATAACGTAAAGTATCTCCAGCATTACTTCTAATATTATCTTTTATTACAATAAAACCAATTATATCTAATTTATTCTTTTCTTTAGCTAAAGTAATTATTCTATAACCTTTCTTTACATACTTATCTAATTCCGGATAATCACTAATACCATTATCAGTAATATATTCTAAGGCCCCTAAATAATATTTAACTCCCTCAATTATAGTAATACTACACTTTTTAGCAGAACTAAATGGTATTCTATCTTCTACTTTTAAATTATCTTTAACACCATATTTATTCTTTAAAGCCTTATCAGTAGAATTATTAGCATCATTAGTATTTATATTAGCAATAATATCTTCAATATTATCTTTATCATTTAATTTAATTAATTCTACTACTTCCATAGTACCATCAGTAATAGTACCAGTCTTATCTAAACATAATACATCAACACATGATAATATCTCTATACCATGTAACTTTTCTATAATAACATTCTTTTTAGCCATCTTAACAACACCTGCCGTTAAAGCAATTGAAGTAAGAAGTACCAATCCCTCTGGTATCATACCAATAATACCCGCTACTGTAGATAAAATAGCTTCATTATAAGATTGTCCACTATAAAAATATTGACTAACAAATAATAGTATTCCCACTGGTACTATTAAAAAAGTAATTATCTTTAATATCTTATTAATAGTATTTTGTAAATATGAAGAATTATCTTTAATAGAAGTAGCCTCTTTAATCAAGTTATTAGCATAATTATTCTTACCAACACTAATTACTTTAGCATAAGCACTACCACTAGTAACTATTGAACCAGACATAATCTTATCATCTTTTCTCTTAATAATAGCATCAGATTCCCCAGTAATAACAGATTCATCTACTTCTAAACTACTAGACTTCATAACAACCATATCTACTAGTGCTGATTCACCACTAGTAAGATAAATAATATCATCCATAACAATCTTTTCTTTAGGTATCTCTATCTTTTTACCTTCTCTTACTACTGTTACAGTATCTTGATCTGTTACCTTTAATTTTTCTAATATTTTCTTTGACTTAAACTCTTGATATATAGCAATAACCGTATTAAATATTACCGTACCAACAAACAAACAATTTTGAAGTGATCCAGTTGTTAATACTAACACTAATAAAGAAATATTTAATATATTAAATAGTGTTATAGTATTAGATAAAATTATTTGTTTAGTTGTTCTAGTATACTTAACTTTCTCCTCATTACTTAAACCATTATTCTCTCTATATTCTACTTCTTGTCTATTTAATCCTTCCATAATCCCTCCTAGTTAAAAAGGGCTTAATAATGCCCTTATTTTCTATAATAATAAACTCCACTATCCATACCAGGAAAAGCCATAACATTTCTCGGATTAAATGAATAGTTATTAAAGAAAGTAGCATGATGACCACTAGCCATTCCTAAATGTAAATGAGCTCCAAAACTTACACCAGTATTTCCAACATAACCAATAACATCATCAGTTGTTACTGCCTTACCTTGATACATACCAGAAGCAAAACTACTCATATGCATATAAACAGTAGTATAATCTACTCCATTAACATTATGATAAATATAAATAGCATTACCTCCTCCAGATATCCAACCAATACGAGCAATAGTTCCTTTAGCAACGGGATATATAGGAGCACCATATATATTAGGATGCCATAAATCTATACCATGATGATAACCACCAATATTAGGTCTCTCAAAAGCATAACCAGTATAATTATCACTAACAGTAAAATAACTAAGTGGATATCTCCATCCAAAAGATACAGGAGTTGCTAAACAAGAACTAACATCTTGATTTAACTTACAACCCATTTTTTCATAGTAGGCAATCTCTTTCTTATAATCACGAATATCTTCTTCTATCGTAGATCCTTCTTTATCATAAGATTCAGCATTTGATTTTAAAGTAATCATCTTACTATTTAACTCACTACTCTTAGCCTCAAGAGTACCCTGTTTACTAGCAAGTTCTTTCTTTTTATTTTCCAAAGTAGTAATTAACTCTTTTAATTCATCCATTAACTTAGTATTATAATCAGTAAGTTGTGATACTACCGAATACCTATATATAAAATCAGTATAAGAATCAGCCTCAAATAAATATTCTAAGTAAACATTTTCTCCATTAGATACTTGAAGAAACTTAAGTAACTCATCAGTTTCTTTACTCTTTTCTTCTATTTGCTTTTGACTACTTATAATATCATCTTCTGATTTCTTTATATCACTTTTTATCTTTGATATACTAGATATAATTGAAGCTATTTCATTATTTACAGCTTTAATCTCATTAGCATTCAACTCTTTCTTATTTTGATTATCCGAGTATTTCTTTTCTAAAGCCGCTAACTCATTTTTTAACTGTCCAAGTGTTTTAGCTTCTACTTTATAACTAGGAATAAATACCATAGTCATTATTATAAATATAAATAATATTTTTTTCTTCATCTTATCACATCTTCCTAGAATAATTATATATTAAATGAATGCTTTAGTCAATAATTTAATCCTATATTAATATCTCTTTAAATAACTACCTGAAGCAAATGGTACTAAATTTCTTGGATTAAAGGAATTAGCATTAAATCTACTAACATCATTACCGGTAGCTACTCCAAAATGTAAGTGACCACCACAAGTACAATAATCATAACCACCCTTACCAGCATAAGATACAGAACACTGACTAGGATTCATAGCACCAGTAGTTAATCCACCAGTTAAACCAACAACAGTATTAGTATCAACTATATCATCAACATTAACCTTAATTTCTAATAAATGCATATAAACAGTAGTATATGGAACCCCATTAATAGTATGATAAATATAAACCATATTACCACCACACGAACCTCTTCTTACAATATAAGCAACTCTTCCTTTAGCAGCTGCATATGCATAAGTACCTTCACTTGCCCCTAAATCTATACCGCGGTGTGAAACACCACCACAACCAATACAATCAGTTCTAACTACTTGATATTCACTAGTTACCCAAGCACTAGTAAGAGGTAATTTCCAACCACTAGAGTTAGGAATAGTAACACAAGAATTAATATCTTGATTTAATTTACATCCTTTTGATTCATAATATTTAATATCTTTTTCTTTAGCATCAATATCTTCATCAATAGTAGTACCCTCTTCTTCTAATTTAGATAAATTAGCCTTCAAAGTAGCAAGTTTAGAAGCTAAGTTATTACTCTGCACTTCAAGTTCTTTTTGCTTACTAGCAAGAGTTACTTTACTATCTTCTAATTCTTTAACTAATTTCTTTAAACTTTCCATTAAATTACTATTATACTCAGTAAGTTGTGATACGACTGAATATCTGTATATAAAATCAGTATAAGAATCTGCTTCAAATAAATATTCTAAGTAAACATTTTCCCCATTAGATACTTGAAGAAACTTAAGTAGTTCATTAGTCTCTTTATCTTTCTCCTCTATCTCTTTCTCAGAACTACTAATTTTCTCAGTAGCAGCAATAATCTCTTTCTTCGTATTTTCTATTTCAATTTGTGTATTATCAATATCCACTCTTAAAGACTTAATTTGACTATCAGTTAAATTCTTATTATTCTCAGTAGCAGCCTTTTTAGCTTTTAAATCTGCTAACTCATTTTTTAAATCTTGAAGAGTCTTAGCTTCTACCTTATAACTAGGAATAAACATTATAATCATTATTAGAAATATTACTAATATTTTTTTCTTCATTTAATCACATCTTTCCTAACATAATTATATATTAAATATTTATTTAGGTCAACGATTAAAAGAGAGTTTACATTTTTTGTAAATTCTCTCTTTTCTTATAAAAAAGTTATCCTATGCTAATTACCTTTAAACCATTAGTTATCGACCACTTATAATCATCTATACCCCAAAAGCGGTCGATAACTGCCATTTTTTCATAATTTTTTATCTTTTTTAATAATATTATCACATTAAAATATCAACAAATTCAGAATTCAATTCCGAAAATGTATAAAATATTAAGATACATCTTTTACCTCTTTTCTTTTTATAAAACTAATTATAAATATTAATACTATCGATATATATAATATTATCTTAATATCATTAATAAAATAACCAATTAAACAGAAGATACTTCTAGTAAAACAAAAAATTATTTCTACTAATACTATATACCCTTTTATATTAGTGTCTTTCTTAATATTATAAATATTTTCCGCTGATACAATTTCAAACATCTTAATACCAAGGCCTTCAAAGAAACCTATTACTAATATTAAATACTTACCAGTAATATTTAATTTTAATAATAATATTATACAAAACAATATATTTAAGTATTTAAAATATTTATTATCATCTATCTTTCTAACAAAGAAGTAAATAAATATACAAGCACTAACACCCATTATAGCATTAAAAATACCAATATATTCAATCTTATTATTTATAAATAAATATAGATATAATGGCTGAAGAGATAAATTAATTACTTTAGCCTGCTCCAAGATAAAGAATAGTAGTTTATTCTTCTCTATTTTTTGATATTTAATTATCTTATTATTTTCTTTAATATCTAACTTAAATAAAGGTATTATTGCTACTACTGATAATACAATAACTATTATAGCAAGTACTATTAAAGATAATTTCTTAGTAACATAACTAACTATAATAGGAGCTACAATTAATCCAATATTACTAAAAATTAAAATACTTCCTATTTCTTTTTTTCTTTCTTTATCCATAGTCTTAATAGCAAAGTAATGTCTTAAACTATGATAACTATAACAACCTATTCCATATATAATACCAAATATTATTAGATTACTAATAGTCTTATCCATCGTAGACATAAAATAAAAACTTATACTAAAAATCATACTAGAAAGTATTAATATATATTTAGCATTAATATACTTAGTCAAATAAATAACTATAACACTAATAATACCTCCAACAAAATATAAAATAGTAAAAAATAATAATATTTCTTTTAAAGAATATCCCATTTTATATAATAGTACCGAAGAAAAGACTTCTACTATATTTCTTGCAATAGTAGATATCATAATAAATAAATTATATTTTTTAATATTTGACATATAATCACCATTATTATTATGTATTTTTTATATTATATGATACAATATAAAGAGGTGATTTATTATGTTTAAATATACATTAGATAACAAAAGATATCATACACTTAATTACTATCTAAAAAACAAATTTAATGATAAAGTAATAAAAATAAGTTTAAATGGTAATTTTACTTGTCCTAACATCGATGGTACTAAAGGCTATGGTGGTTGTATATATTGTTCTAAAAGTGGTTCAGGTGAACATGGAGGCAATCCTAACAAAGATTTAACAACCCAATTTAATGAAGTAAGAGAAGTAATAGAAAAGAAATGG
>ERZ791746.2268-NODE-2268-length-11195-cov-2.767056_pt1 | contig 11195 bp, 7 predicted proteins | sample MGYA00510038_ERZ791746 | MGnify/ENA primary metagenome ERZ791746 (study PRJEB30046, sample SAMN00792018) | human gut metagenome | study: EMG produced TPA metagenomics assembly of the A metagenome-wide association study of gut microbiota in type 2...
CGTGAACATGCGGCGCTCGAACCTCGATTCCTGAATGCTAAGGTTGTTTTGGTTAAATCGTTCGCCCGCATTCACGAGACCAACCTCAAGAAGCAGGGCATGTTGGCACTGACCTTTGTCAATCCAGCCGATTACGATCACATCCGTGAAGATGACCGCATTTCGGTAACCGGGTTGAAGGAGTTTGCACCTGGAAGCCGCATGACCATCACATTACATCACAGCGATGGCACCAGCGAAAGCTTTGAGGCTGCACACTCATACAACGAACAGCAGATTGGCTGGTTCAAGGCAGGTTCAGCTTTAAACGGCTAAAGCAAAGACAAGAGACAAAATTCATAAGCCTCTGAAGGCTTAACGCAATAAAAGAGGGTGTTGTTAGACAACACCCTCTTTTATTATATCGGCAACAGAGTTGCGCCCAACATACACCATGTTCCACGCAACAAGAACAATCCATCCCATTCCAAACATACATCAAGTTATTCTGCTCAGTTACACAACACGCAAAGCTAAGCATATGCAAAGCAAGAATCGTATATTCATCTGTTAACAACTACAATCATATATAAATACACATAACAATGAAATGAAGTGTTTATTAGCGACCAATAGCTTTCCTCCAAGCTCAAGAATAGTTTAGCATGTCACACATGTCCTATTCTCCTTAGAATTTTATCTCCATCACTCGTACTTCTCATTCACATCGTTCTCCAATAACACAGAGTCGTTTGCATTTCACACGACATCACCATCATATCATACCCATCTACACTCCTCTTACTTTCACCACAAATACCCAAGTGTAAACGCATTGTTGGAATAAATTTTATTCACCAAACCGCCTACATGCGAAACTCACAATATAGGCCATGGATATAAAAAGAGCGGGCTGCCCAGATGGGCAGCCCGCCATATTTTGTTATCGGAGATTATCCGTATAACGATTCTCTGTTAGATTAGAGAGCCAAGAACTCTTGAGTACCGAAGAGTTTAGCAAACTCTACATCTTTCTGAGCTTTAGCTTTCAAAGAGCTATCTTTTGCAATAGCGCTCTTCAAGTTAGAGATTGCTGAGCTGGTGTTACCCTCACGCATAGCGATCACAGCTTTCAAGTAGTCAGCGTTAGCGCAGTCGCAGTCAGCCAACAGAGATTTAGCTTTAGCCAAGTTGCCATTCAGCACCTCAGCAACTGCCAAGTTGTAACCGTCGAGTGAACGAGCAGCCTCTGCGTAGTTACCCTCAGCGAGGTTAACCAGACCCATGCTCTTCTTAGCCTCAGGAGTATTCAGAGAAGAGAGGTAGCTCTTAGCTTTAGCAACATCACCGCTCATCAGAGCCAGAACACCGAGGTTGTTGGTGATGATAGGATCGTTGCTCAAAGTAGCAGCTTTCTCGATAGCCTCTTTAGCAGCAGCGTCTTTACCGTTCTGAGCCAGAACTACACCGAGGTTGTTGTAACCACGAGCGCTGTTGAATTTAGAAGCAGCCTCTTTGTAGGCTTTTTCTTTCAGAGCAGCGTCATCGGTCAGGGTTGCACCGTAGAGCAACTCCTCTTCGTTCAGAGCGCTGATGTTGTTCTGCAGAGCAGCTACGATTTCAGCATCGGTACGGCCTTCGATGTCAACGTCAGCAGAGAGTTTGGTGCGACGCAACTGGGGCAGGATCTCCTCAGCCAATACATCGAATACAGATGACATGTTGTGAATCTCCTCGTCACGTTTAACGGGGTTGTCATACATAGCCAGAACCTGGAGAATGAGGTCTTTGTCTTTGATATCAGAAGCAGCAACCAGTTCTTTGAAGCCTTCCCAGTCCTCACCGTAAGCTGCAACGTCATATTTAGCGTTCTCAACGTCTTTCAGTTTTTCGCTGATAGCTTTCTGACCGCTTTCGCTACGAGCTTTAGACAGTTTGTCGTTGAAGCTTACAGGACCATCAGGAGAAGCATAACCTTTAGCGTAGATGTTACCCAGGGTAGCACGATCTTTGTCTGAGTACTCTTTTACGAAGTCCTCGAAAGCTTTGATCTGCTCTTTGGTGAGCTCATCTTTGCGAACGTTAGAACGGTTGATCTGATACATGATCTCAGCGTTCTGAGAGATGGTGGTTACACGTTTGAAGTTGTCAGGCATCAAAGCCAGAGCAGCGCTGTTGTTGGCCATTTTCTGGATGGTGCTGATACCCTGAGCAACCGGGATTACAGCGATAGTAGTGAATTCGCTGTTTTTCTTAGCGCATTTACCCTCAACGCGGAGCTCCAAGGTGCTGAGGTCAGCACGAGAGTCGTAAGGGAAAACAACGGTCTGGGTGTAAGAACCACCCTCTGCTTTAGCGATAACAGTGTAGTTATCTTTCACCTTCTCGCCCTGAACGTATTTGGGAGTACCGGCGATTTCGCCACCCTCGAATACCAGAACCGGGGTAACCTTCAGGATAGCCTTCTTGTTGAAGTAGGCAGCAGGATAGGTTACAGTAATGTCAGCTGAAACGGTGTTACCTTTCAGAGACAGTACGGTCGGCACGCAGGTGATGTTCACATCATCGGCATTTTTAGCCATTTTCTTGTAGCAATTACAGCTAGAAAGCAGAATTGCTGCAGAAGCGAGCATCAAGCTTACTTTTACAAACCTTTTCATAATCTGTGTTTTAAAGTTAATGAAATATATCTTTAATTCTCTTTTTGCGCCATTACGGTTTATAACACAAATATAGAAAGTTTTTTTAATATTCTCACTTTCGGAGGATATTTTTCAACACTCTTTATCAGGCGTTTGCAGCCGAAGCGCGCAATTGTGTTATTTTTTCTCTTCGCGTTTGTCATCACGACGAGGATGGCGGCGTCCTTCATGGCGTTCGCTGCGCTCCTCGCTCTTGTCGCCACCAGGCAGCAACACTTTCCGCGAGAGTTTCAGCTTACCGTTTTTGGGGTCGATACCAATCAGTTTTACCTCGATCATATCCCCCTCTTTGAGACCGGTCTCCTCCATGGTTTCGTAACGTTTGTTGCCAATCTCAGAGATGTGCAGCAAACCGTCCTTGCCAGGCAGAATCTCTACGAAAGCACCGAAGGCAACAATCGAACGGATCATACCGTTGTAAACCTCTCCGACTTCCGGGATCGCAACAATCTCTTTGATACGAGCCAGTGCAGAATCCAAAGCACCTTTATCTTCACCAAAGATATCCACATATCCTTTGTTATCCTTTTCGGTGATGGTAATGGTGGTACCGGTCTGTTTCTGGATCTCCTGGATCACTTTACCACCCGGGCCGATTACAGCACCGATAAACTCCTGCGGAATCGTGATCTGGACGATACGAGGTACGAAAGGTTTGTAGTCTGCCCGTGGTTCAGGAATCGTCTCAAGAATCTTGCCGAGAATGTGCATACGGCCCTGTTTTGCCTGTTCGAGAGCCTTAGCCAACACCTCGTATGAAAGACCATCTACCTTGATATCCATCTGGGTTGCCGTGATACCATCTTTGGTACCGGTCACCTTGAAGTCCATATCACCGAGGTGATCTTCATCACCAAGGATATCTGACAGGATGGCATATTTTCCAGTTTTGGTATCGGTGATCAATCCCATTGCAATACCTGAAACCGGTTTTTTGATCTTCACACCGGCATCCATCAACGCCAAAGTACCTGCGCAGACAGTAGCCATAGATGAAGAACCGTTCGATTCGAGAATATCTGAAACCACCCGAACTGCGTAAGGGTTCTCCTCTCCGACAGGAACCATCGGTTTCAGTGCGCGCCATGCCAGATTTCCGTGACCGATCTCGCGACGAGACAAACCGCGTGAAGCGCGAGCCTCACCAGTCGAGAAGGGAGGGAAGTTATAGTGGAGCACGAACTGTTCCGTTCCTTTCACCAATACCTCATCGATCTGTTTCTCGTCAAGTTTCGTGCCGAGAGTTACCGTAGACAACGATTGTGTCTCACCACGGGTAAAAATAGCGGAACCGTGAGCGCAAGGCAGGTAACCTACTTCGCACCAGATCGGACGGATTTCAGTAGTATGACGGCCATCGAGACGGATTCCCTCATCGAGAATCATGTTACGCATAGCCTTTTTCAACACGTCATCGTGGAAATAACGTTTGATCAGAGGACGTTTTTCAACCAGTTCCTCTTCGGTGAATTGAGCGCAGAATTCCTCTTCGAGTGCCTCAAATTTTTCAGAACGCTCATGTTTTGCAGAACGCTCGCGGGCAATAGCGTAAGCTTTGTCGTAAGTTTCGGCGATCACCTTTTCACGCAAAGCCTCGTCATTGGTCTCGTGGCAATAGGTGCGTTTCACATCTTTGCCCAACTCTTTGCTCAGCTCCATTTGAGCCAGGCAGTGTTTCTTAATCTCGGCGTGAGCGAATTTGATAGCTTCGAGCATGTCTGCCTCCGAAACCTCTTTCATCTCACCCTCGACCATCAGAATGTTGTCGTATGTAGCGCCCACCATGATATCCAGATCGGCATTTTCGTTCTGGGTGTAGGTAGGGTTGATTACAAATTCACCATTGATGCGAGACACACGCACCTCTGAGATCGGGCCTGCGAAAGGCACATCCGAAACAGCCAGGGCAGCAGAAGCGGCCAAACCGGCCAGTGCATCGGGCATAATATCTTTTTCAGCTGAAATCAGGTTTACCGTCACGAAAACTTCAGCGTGGAAATCAGAGGGGAACAACGGACGCAATGCACGGTCAATCAGACGGGCTACCAAAATCTCGTAGTCCGACGGGCGGGCTTCACGTTTGAGGAAGCCGCCGGGGAAACGGCCTGCCGCAGCATATTTCTCTTTATATTCGACCGACAGCGGCATGAAATCGCAGTCGGGTTTGGGCTCTTTAGCGGCCACCACTGTAGCCAGCAACATCGTATCGCCCTGTCTTACGACAACCGAACCGTCAGCCTGTTTAGCCAACTTGCCCGTTTCGATGACAATCTCGCGGCCTCCGCTGAGTTGAATCACCTTCTGTGTAGCGTTGTACAACATTCTTTTTTCTCTTTTTATTGTTTTGATCTCTTCTTCCTTCTTCTTGTCCTCCTCAAACTCCTGCCCACAGAAGAGGCAGGATATTGTCAGCGCTTTTAAGAGAATAAAGCTGTCCCTCGAAAAGGACAGCCCCATTCATCTTTTTGCACAATACTTCGGCGCCTATTTTCTCAGGTTCAACGCTTTTACGATGCTCCTGTACCGCTCGATATCTACCTTTTTCAGATAATCCAGCAGACGGCGGCGCTTACCCACCAGACGCAACAGCGAACGCTGTGTACCATAATCGTGCCGGTTTTTCTTCATGTGTTCGGTGAGGTGGCTGATACGGTAGGAAAACAGCGCAATCTGGCTCTCTGCTGAGCCGGTATCGGTGTTAGACTTCCCGTAGGTTTCAAAAAGCTCTTGCTTTTTGGCTGATTCTAAATAACCCATTTTAGTTTGATTTATTTGGTTAATTATCGCCTTGGTTACTTTCCCCTCAGAAAAAGTCTTCTCAAAGCGTGTGCAAAACTAATATTTTTTTCATAACCAAACAACTAATCCTCAAATTAATCGGCATTTAAACTTTTCACCAACTATTTTGCCCAACAAAAAGGCGTTTCAGCAAACCTGCGCTATTTTCACCACCTCAAAGAGGACCGATAGAAACGACAATTAAAATTTTGGGACACACCTTCTACAACAGATTACGCCACTTACTTTCGGTTGCCGTCCCAAACTTATTGCTTGGAAAATAAGCATGGAAAATTGAATTTTAAACAGGAGCTGAAAGTGAACTACTCAATCGTTTACTTCCCTTTCTGTTTTCTGTTGATCCTTGCACATTCCACCGACACCACCAATACCCCTACACGGCAACACCTCATTATTCCCCAATATAAAAAAACGGACAAAGAGCTATCCCTAAACTGCATCACGCCGAATAGAGACAGTCCTTTGGCAAATCATTAAGCAAATAAGTAAATCGAATTTAATCCATGAGTTCGCGACGGTCAATTCTCTCCACAACTTATAACCATTTTTTCCAACGGAAGAAGAGGTAAGTGAGGACCGCCACCAAAACCATCAACCCCAATGCAAAAGGATAACCATAGGTCCATTGCACCTCCGGGATATGGGCAAAGTTCATTCCATAGATACTTGCGATCATCGTAGGCGGCATGAAAAACAGCGCAGCCACAGTAAAGATCTTGGTCACGTTGCTCTGTTCGATGTTGATCAAACCGAGAGCGGTATCTTGCAGATAGTCCAAACGTTCCGAACTAAAATCGGCGTGATTGATCAGTGAATTGACATCCTTGATCATCAGGGTCAAACGAGGATAGACATCATTCGGGAAACGTTCACTTCGCTGAATACCCGACAACACACGCTGCCGGTCAAAAATATTCTCACGAATCAACATCGTATTCTCCTGCAGGTGGCTGATCCGTTTGAGAATCTCGCGATCGATATGTTCGCTGGTGCTCACCTCCTTGCTCAATACGGCAATATTCTTTGCCAACGCTTCGACCAGGTCGGCATCATAATCGATACGCACCTCCAGAATTGAAACCAGCAGATGGTACCCTGTCGTATAGGCCCGATAGTTCATTTGCAACCTTTTGGCCGCTTCGGTAAAGGTCCTGAATTCGGCATTGCGCACCGACACCAACACCCCTTCGGCAATGATAAACGACACCGGTTCAATGGCAAAGTTATCGGTATAGGGCATGAAAAAGTTGGAGTTGCAGATGATCGCATTCTCCGTTTCGGAATACTTCGATGAACTTTCGATCTCCTCAACCTGCTGCCAGGTTTGAAGATTAATCTCCATGAAGTTTTCGACCGCTTTTTGCTCCTTGATCGTCGGGCTGAGCAGATCGATCCACAAAATATCGTCATAACCCAGCTCGTCGAACAACTTGACATCGGCGTTGCGGACGATTTTATTGAATTGTTTGAGATAGATAGTAATCATGGCTTCGGCTCTTTTCAGTTGCTACTGCGCTTTCCTTTCCCGGAGTCGGACCGCCGGATCCAAACTCCTGCCACCAATTATCGATCAAAAATTTCAAAGACTCTTGTCGTCAACTCCTCCTCAACCGGCATCGCTACTTTTGTTTTCAGAGCGTTATATTCTTTGTTCGCCCCCACAGTCAATCAACACCTAAAATGCAATAGACATTAATCCACTAAAATGCATCTTATAGTCTTATAGGCTAGATACCTGCTTTTGATGCTGATTCGATTTCAATAAATCCTATATTTGGCAATTTCAAGCACCGATCTTTTATTCAGACCAACCGATGCAGCAGACCAATACGCTCTTTGACTTTAACGACAAGTCTTCTCTTTTCCCGATCTTGTGGCGGCCTTATTGTTCGTTTAGGACTCTTTTGTCTCCCGTATCCGGCTGACAACAAGTCGTCGACAACGAATCTGGCCGCGAGGGGGACGGAGGGTCATACCTCCGGCCGAGCTGCCAATAAAGTTCCATCGCCCGACGTTTCGGAGCGTCGAGCACAAAATCAATATTCTTGGTCAAATAGTCCACTGCATAGGGGCGTGAGGCATATTCCGACCATGCCACAGCCTCCTGAATATGAGCTGTACCGTAACGCAAGGACTGTTCCAGCCGCTCAATATCCTCAGCAGGAACCGTATCACGAGCTACCCACGCCGCAAAAGCGAACGGGAGATTAGTCATTGCCTGCCACTCGGCAGCCAAATCGTACAGGTAACGGAATTTCGACTCATGAGTGAACACCTTGTCCCCAATGAGGATATATCCGGTTTTTCCTCCTTCTGTGAAGGAATAGTCAGTCAATGGGATCCAACGGGGCGAGATATGCCAACGTTCGGCCGCCAAAATGCGCGCCAACCGGATTGAAGTACGGGAATGAGCATCCAATCCGATCGTCTCCAACTCTTCGACCGGGTAATTCGATGCCAACACAACCGTCCGAACCGGACCGTGAGCTCCGATACAGAACGGGGTAATGATATTCAGATTGGGGATTTCAGGAATGGCAGCCACCGGGATCAGGCCCACATTGGCTTCACCGTTGCGCAGAGCCTCGGCACAGAGCCTCGGCGGACACAACAACAATCCGTCACGCAGTGTGCCACCTGCGCGGGAGATACCATGAATATATGGTATCGTATTGAGATACGATACGGCAACTATCCGGGTTTGCGTCATCATCCATACAGCAATCAAAATTGGTGAATACTCTTCCGAAACTCAATGCTTTCGGGCTGCCTGGCAGAACGCGCGCCACAAGAAGGGGCGCTCTCCCGCAATGCGAAGGTAAGGAAAATTTTATTTACACAATCTTTGTTCTCTTTTTTCTTCTCGATTTTTCGTCATTTACGCAACCGGACAAACTCACCAACAACCATTTATCAACTTGGAAGCACTAACCATAGTCACACCCTTCTCCGCTTCATCAACCTTATCAATTTCTTTTTACGTTTTGTTCCCTTGCCCCAAACTGTTTGTGTGCGCACAACATTGTCTTTTCCAACCCAGCAATTATGCATCCCTTACATCAGCATAATCCCGCCCTCAGTTCCTCCTCCGTTCAGCCCCGACCATAATATCATAATATGATGCTGCCACCATCTACCCGAACCAAGACTCACGATGAATCTTCCTCCTCGTTTTTTATTACCTCGTTGCCGACGCACCTCTCAAAGCCGGCACCATCCCTCACTCATATTGACTTTCACTCAACAGACCGCCCCTCTGCCCTGCTCCTTTAACAACCTACTCCGACATTTTCAAACAATCATCCACCTTATAAAAATAATAGCAGTCCTACCAACTCTTTTCTATACACATCGAACTGCAATCCCACATAGAACTATTCCCCGAATCTGGCCTCACTGTCCCCATTCCATGACAAGTATATAGCTAACACAAATTTCATGACCTCGATCATCCAAATCCTTTAAAAAATTTATCTTTGTAAACAGCATGGCCATATCCGCCATTAACATTTAATTCTCCATATTACGAACTTCTATTGAGCTCGCAGTATTACATTTACGAATCACAAACTCGCAACTATCTGTCGCGATAAAACAGAGACCATGAATCTGCTTCGATATCTTTTCATCTGTTCTCTTTTCAACACTCTGCTGGCATGCTGCCCATGCAGAGGAGCCGCTTTCGAGATCACTCCTGGTACTGCAAAATCAATGATCTCAGCCACCCTTGCCAACACTCCGAACAGCAATACCGCAACCTCTGCGCTGACAGCCTCTGTTCCTGACCAGAGTAGCGATGGAGCTCTAACGAAGGCATCCATAGACAAGGCTTTATCGAGCAGCTACGCATCAACTGATTCATCCCTATTTCTGCTGCCGGGCACTGTAACAGTCACCGGCCGCGAATGCAAAGTATATACATTTCCCATCAACGGAGACATCATGCCGGCCCAACAACGGCTGGTCTCGAAATGTTTAACAGAAGCACGTGAACAACATGCAGATCTGGTCGTCATTCGCATGAACACTTACGGAGGATTGGTCAATGTGGCCGACTCGATTCGCACCATGATCCTCAACTACCCGACTCCAATCTGGGTATATATTGACAATCAGGCTGCTTCGGCCGGGGCTTTGATTGCACTGGCAGCGGATCGCATCTACATGCACCCGGGAGGCAGTATCGGAGCGGCCTCAGTCGTCGATCAGAACGGACAGCCGATGCCCGACAAGTTTCAAAGTTTCATGAGAGCCACGATGCGGGCCACAGCGGAATCTCACGGTCAAGTGATTGAACGAATCGAGAATGGCGACACGCTTCGCCGTTGGTGGCGTGACCCTCAAACCGCCGAAGCAATGGTCGGGCGTACCGTGGCAGACAGCACTACGGTCAATGTACTCACCTTCACCGCCTCCGAAGCGGTAAAAAACCACTTCAGTGAAGGCACGGCTTCCTCTTTAGAAGAGACCCTCGCACAAGGAGGCGTCGAAACATATACACTAACCGAATATCGGCCCACTACGTTAGACCGCCTATTAGCCTGGCTGATGAATCCGGTGGTTCAGGGTATTTTTGTCATGATGATTGTCGGCGGCATCTACTTCGAGTTGCAATCACCCGGAATCGGATTTGCCTTAGTAGTTGCCATCCTCGGAGCCGTTCTCTATTTTGCTCCTCTCTACCTCGAAGGGGTAGCCCAAAACTGGGAGTTGATTCTTTTCATCATTGGACTTGTGCTATTGGCTGTCGAGATTTTTGTTTTGCCGGGTTTCGGCATTGCTGGGGTTGCAGGTATCGTTGCAGTGGTCTTGGGTCTGTCCTTTGCCGCGATCGATAATGACCTGCTGCGCCACCTGTCTACGGGCGAAATTACTGTCGGCTGGATTCTTCAACCCATTCTGGTTGTCATTATTGCTACCACTGCAGCATTGATCGGAGGTCTGTTACTGAGTAAACGTTTTCTCACCGGCACCACCCCGCTACAACGCAAAGTGGTCTTAACCGCTGAAATGGCTCCGGAACAGGGATACGTAAGCCATCCGCAGGTTGCTTCGGAGTTGATCGGCAAAACGGCCGAAGTTGCAGCCGTTCTGCGCCCTTCGGGAAGGGTGATTATTGACGGAATCTATTACGATGCCATCGCGGAAGAGGGGCAGTTCATTCCCCGTGGCAAGCAGGTAATTATCACCCGTTTTGAAGGAGGGGTAGTCTATTGCACTCAACAAGATTGATTCATTTGCAAACTGCACCTTATTCCGATCAGAATTTCCCGATAACCAGAGAGAAAGAATTCATTTCTGTATTGAACTGCCTATCTCCGTCCACAGCACGAAGCAGGGCCCCCTGTTATTGATTGTATCTGAGAAGGAGGCAAACACACCCTAATGCGTATTTGTCTTAATCACGCCCCATGTTCCCACCGAAGCCAAGTTGAGATATTTCAAAAACGTTAACGTTGGAAACAGGCTCCTGCAATACAATCCAAATAAAAGCAGGCATATCCCAGATTGGGATATGCCTGCTTTCGCAATAACCAATATAGCCATCGACACACCCAATCCTGGATTACATCGACATGGCTATATATCAATAAATATGCAGCTGTTCAATCACAAACAACAGCCTACTCATACTCATCTACCCCCGGAAACCGGCTAAGGACACCCTTCGGATCACGAATACTCTGTTGCAACCAACGATACAGCACCTCGTTA